>Ga0335070_10004069_pt1 | contig 17064 bp, 14 predicted proteins | sample Lox_Sample_13_FD_206722 | JGI IMG/M metagenome (GOLD analysis project Ga0335070, IMG submission 206722) | Soil microbial communities from Loxahatchee National Wildlife Refuge, Florida, United States - Lox_Sample_1.3 | ecosystem: Environmental > Terrestrial > Soil > Wetlands | place: USA... | reverse complement strand
CCAGGCCCAGCGCGCCCAGGACAGCGCCCACGATCAGGACCAGCACGGCTGCCATGCCGATGCCGAGCCGCCTCGTAGCCGTGGCCGCGCGCCCGCGCTGCGCCTTCTCCTCCGTCACGCCCCGTCCTTCGCTTAGAACGCCTGGCCCAGGCTGATGTAGATCTGGAACCGGCTGTCGACTTCCCGGCGGCGGCTGAGCGGCACCGCCAGATCGAGCCGGATCGGCCCGATGCTCGTATAATAGCGCAGGCCTAGGCCGGCCGACCACAGCGGGCCTTCGGAGAAGTCGGGGAAGACCTGGGTGTAGGCGCGGCCGGCGTCGATGAACGGCACGACGCCCCAATCCTCGCCGATGCGCACGCGCAGCTCGGCGCCGAAATCATATTCCGAGCGGCCGCCGGTCGGGTCGAGGGCCGGGTCGAGGGGGCCGGCGAGCTGGAAGGCGTAGCCGCGCACCGAGCCGCCACCGCCGGCGTACATGCGCTTGTCGCCGGGCAGGGCATTGACGCTCTGGCCGACGATCGAGCCGAGGCCGGCGCGGCCGGCCAGCACGACCCGCCCGTCCTTGTCGAGCTTCTGATAGGCCGAGCCGGCGAGGCGGTTGCTGAGGAAGGTCAGGTCCGAGCCGAGCGCGCTGAGATAGGGCGTCGTGGTGAGCGTGGCGCGCGTGCCGGTCGTCGGATCGAGCAGATTGTCCGAGGTGTCGCGCTTGAGGGTCAGCGGCAGGCCGACCAGGAAGAAGTCGCGCGTGCCGACATTGTCGTCGACGCGCGACTGCTCGACGGTGATGCCGGCGCTGGCCGTGTAATAAGGACCGAAGCGCCGCTCGATCCCCGGCCCGCCGCCATAGCTTCGACTGGTATAGGCCTCGGTCGTCTGGTCGCGCAGGAACAGGCTGAACAGGCCGTCCTGATCTGGATGCAGAAAATCGGGCTTCCGGAAGTCGGCGGTGCCGGTGCGGCCGATGAACGAAGCATTCGCCTCGAGCCGCAGCGACTCCGCGCCGCCGAAGAGATTCCGGTGTTCCCAGAACAGCTTGCCGCCCGGTCCTTCGTTGGTGGAATAACTGGCGCCGACGCCGACCGAGCGTTTCTTGCCCTCGCTCAGCTCGACCTTCACCGGCAGCCGTCCCTGGGCGTCGAGCTTGTCGCCGGGCGCGATCTTGATCGAGGCGAACAGCCGGCTGTCGTTGAGCGCGCGGCGCAGCTCGGCGAGCTTGTCGGCGTTGTAGCGATCGCCCTCGCGCCAGGGGATGCGCCGCCGGACATAGTCAGGATCGATCGAGGCGAGGCCGGTGATCTCGGCAGGGCCGAAGCGCGCCTCCGGCCCGGCGTCGACGGTGAGCGTGACGGTCAGCGTCGCCTTGTCGCGGTCGGCCAGCACCTTGCGGGTGACGACGCGCGCCAGCGGATGGGCCTCCTTGGCGAGCAGGGCGAGGATGCGCGGCTCGGCATCGACGATCTTGGCCGATTCGGCGGGCGCGCCGACGACCAGGCCGAGCGCGCCGAGATCGGGCTTGAACCCGGGCGGCGGCTTGTGAGCCGGCGCGAACGCGATGTCGTAGCGCGCCAGCGTGTAGCGCGGGCCCGGCGTCACCGCCACGACCACCTTGTAGGGCTTGACGAGGGTCTCGATGGAAATGTCCGTGGCGCCGGAGTAATAGCCGCGCGACGCCAGGACGCGCGCCAGCAGCTGGCCGTCGCTGTCGGCGCGCCGGCGCAGGCCGAGGAGGGTGGCCGGCGGGCGGTCCTTGAGTGCCACGAGCTGCGAGGCCTGCTCTAGCGCCTTGCGCAGGTCGTCGTCGGCGACGCCGGTGATCTCGACCTCGTAAGTGACGTCTTCGGCGCGCGCCGCGCCCGCGACGCCGAGCCAGGCGAGCGCGCACAGGACGGCGACGGCGCCGAGCCGAAAGGCCGCCGCACAGCGTCGTCGCGTGCTGCTGTCACCGATGCCGACGATGGTGCCCGGCTCCCCGCCTGCGCCCAGGAAGCCCCCAAAATGTCCCGGCCGGCGCGCCCTGTCTACCCGGCAGCGGCGCGCCGGCCCTCGACCTTTATTCAATAGAACTATAGAATTATGAGCGGAATGCTGCGACCCGTGGGCTATGGCCGGAGGGGAGGACCATGCAGACTGCCTATGACCTGTTGTGGCGCGCCAGCGAGCGCACGCCCAACCATCTCGCGCTGGTCGACGACCGCAGCGACAAAAAATTCACCTATCGCGCGCTCATGGCCGAGATCGACGCCGTCGCCGCGGGCCTCGCCGCGCGCGGCGTCAAGGCGGGGACGCGCTTCGCCACGGTGCTGCCCAACCTGCTCGAGCATGCGCTGATCATCCTGGCGCTGCATCGCCTCGGCGCCGTGCCGGCGCTGATCAATTTCCGGCTCAAGCCCGAGGAGATCGCCGAGCTGATCCGCCAGGGCCAGATCGCCGGCGCGCTGGTCCCGCCGGCGCCGGCGTTGGCCGAGGCGATGGCCGCCGTCCTGCCCAAGGGCGGCGCGCTGCTCGTGACCGGCGCCGAGCCGCTCGGCGCGGCGCAGCCCTTCGCCGCCTGCCGCGGCGACGCCAAGACCCTGCCGCCGGTGCCGCGGCCCGATCCCGAGGATCCGGCCTACATCTTCTATACGTCGGGCACGACCGGGCTGCCCAAGGGCGTCGTACTGCCGCACCGCGTCAGCGAGGCGCGCGTCACTTGGCTCTCGACCCAGGCCGGGCTGCGCCACGGCACCCACAACCGCGCGCTCGGCGTCATGCCGTTCAGCCACGCTATCGGCTTCTTCGGCGTGTTCCTCGTGACGCTCGCCTATAATGGCACGGTCTATCTGATGGCGGCGTTCGATCCGGCGGCGACGGTCGACATGATCGAGCGCCACCGCATCACCTATTTCTTCGCCATCCCGACGCACTATCACGCGATCTGCATGGCGCCCAACTACAAGCCCGAGCGCGTCGCCTCGCTGGAGCTCTGTCTCTTCGGCGGCGTCGCCATCGAGAAGCCGCTGATCGAGCGCCTGGATCGCGAATGGCAGGCGACCCTGCGCCACATCTACGGCACGACGGAATTGATGAACTCGCTCTACAACCCCGACCCGGTGCCGGCGCCGGCGACGCTGCGACCCGGCTTCTTCTCGCGCACGCGCGCGGTGCGCATCGGCGGCGGGCCCGACGATCAGGTCGGCCCGGGCGAGGAGGGCGAGCTGATCGTCGACATGGACGTGGCCCAGGCCTTCAGCGGCTATCTCAACCGGCCCGACGCGACCGCCGAGAAGGTCAGGGGCGGCTGGTACTACACCGGCGACGTCGTGCTGGTCGAGCCGAGCGGCGACTACACGCTGGCCGGCCGGGTCGACGACATGATCCGCTCGGGCGGCGAGAGCATCCACCCCGAGGAGGTCGAGGCCGTGCTGGTCGGCCACCCGGCGATCCGCGAGCTTTCGGTCGTCGGCGTCGTCGACCCGCATTGGGGCCAGATCGTCGTCGCCTGCGTCGTGCCGGGCGCGCCGGTGACGGCGGCCGAGCTCGACGCCCATTGCCGGGCCAGCCCGCTCGCCGGCTACAAGCGGCCGCGCGGCTACATGTTCATGGACACGCTGCCCAAGAACGCCGCCAACAAGGTGCTGCGCCGCGTGCTGCGCGACGCCGGCAAGAAAGCGCGTACCGGCGAGGGCCCCGTCGAATTCCACGCCATCGAGCGGCGGTGACATCGCCCCACCCTAACCCTCCCCCATCAAGGGGGAGGGACTTACCAGCGATGCGAGGTCGAAACCCTCCCCCCTTGCCGGGGAGGGTAGGGTGGGGGACCTAACCCCACACCCGCCGCGCCACCTCGACGACGAGGCGCAGCTTGGCCTTCTCGTCCTCGAGCGTGACGGGGTTGCCGGCGACCGTGCTGGCGAAGCCGCATTGCGGGCTGAGCGCGAGCTGATCGATCGGCGCATACTTGCTCGCCTCGTCGATACGGCGCAGCAGCGCGTCGGCCGATTCGAGGACCGGCGTCTTGGTCGAGACCAGGCCGAGCACGACGATCTTGTCCTTGGGCAGATGCCGGAGCGGCGAGAAGTCGCCGGCGCGCGGCGTGTCGTATTCGAGAAAGAAGGCGTCGACGTCGGCCTCGTTGAACAGCTGCTCGGCGACCGTGTCGTAGCCGCCCTGCGAGAAATAATGCGCCTTGAAATTGCCCCGGCAGATGTGGATCGCCGCCACCATGTCGGCCGGCCGGCCGGCCAGGCAGTCGTTGAACAGGCGGATGAAGCGGGCGATCTCGGCATCGGGATCCTCGCCGAGGCCCTTGACCGTGGCGCGGATCGATTCGTCGCACAGCATGGCGAGCGGCACGTCGTCCATCTGGATATAACGCGCGCCCCGCTTGCCGAGATCGGCGATTTCCTCGCGGAACACCGTCGCGAGGTCGGCGTAGTATTCCTCGACGTCGCCGTAGGTCGCGTGGAAGGTCCTGCGATCGCCCCAGAAGCTCATCGACGGCGGCGACGGCATGGTGATCTTGGGCGTGCGCCGGGTGACCGACCGGAGGAAATCGAACTCGACGCCCGAGATGCTGCGCGACCGGCGCACCTTGCCGGCGACCTGCGGCGCGAGGAAGCCCTGCTCGTGGCCATGATCGTCGCGGAAGGTGAAGGGTCCCGGGCCGACCGAAAGCCCGTCGACCGCCTCGGCGAAATGCGACCAGTAGGAGGCGCGGCGGAACTCGCCGTCGGTGATCGCCTCGAGGCCGAGCTCCTCCTGCAGCTTGACCGCGTCGCGAATGGCGCGGTCCTGCACGGCCTTGAACGCTGCCGCCGTCATCTTGCCGGCGGAGACTTCGCGGAACGCCTGCGTCAGCTCCTTCGGGCGCAGGAGGCTGCCGACATGGTCGGCGCAGAAGGGCGGATTGAGCTTGGCCTTGGCGGTCATCGGGTCCTTGTTCGTTGGAGGGAGAACTAGGCGCGCGCGTCGGGCACGCGGCGCGCCATGCCGTCATGGAGATCGAGCATGCGCTCGCGCCACGCGCGGAGGCTGTCGTCGGGGCGCAGCACGTCCTCGGGGCTGAGGCAGCGCGCCCATTGCAGCGGGCTGAACAGGATGTAGTCGGCATAGGCGGGCGCGTCCCCGCCGAGGAAGGGCTGCTGCTTGAGCGTGGCGCGCGCCGGGTCGAGGGTGCGCTGGAAGCGCTCGATGCGCTTCGGGCGGTCCGCGGCCAATTCTTCAAGACCCGCGCGGAACGCCTTCTCCATCATGCCGCGGAAAAAGACGCGATCCTCGGGATGGACGCGGCCGAGCGCGTCGAGCGCCAGCGCCGAGATGACGTCGGGCAGGACGGCGCGGTCGACCCAGTTGTTGACCAGCCGCGCCACACCGCGCCCGGCGCTGCCGCCGAACAGGCTGGGCGCGTCGGGCAGGCGATCTTCGAGATAGCAGGCGATGGCCCAGGAATCCCGCACTGCCCTGTCGCCGTCGACCAGCACCGGCACCGTCGTGCCGCCGCTGAACGCGATCGTCGCCTTGTCCGACAGCAGCACGGGCACGTAGTCCGGCACGACGCCCTTGTGCGCCAGCGCCAGGCGCGTCCGCCAAGAGAACAGACTGTAGCGGCGCTCCTTGTCGCCCTTGAGCTCGTAGAGTTTCATGCGCTCGCCTGTGTCAGGCCGACGAGGGCTTGAGCCGGCCCTTGATGATCTTGCGCGTCGGCGTCATCGGCATCTCGGCGATGATCTCGAGGCGCTCGGGCAGCTTGATCTTGGCGATCGCGTGCTCGCTCAGATAGTCGCACAGCTCGCGCAGCGTCGGCGCCGCGCCCGGCTTGGGCACGACGAAGGCGCAGGCCTTCTCGCCGAGCACCGAATCGGGGATCGGCACGATCGCCGCCTGCGCGACCTTGGGATGCTTGTCGAGCAGCAGCTCGACGTCGAGCGGGTTGTATTTGACGCCGCCGCGATTGATCACGTCCTTGATGCGGCCGGTGATGCGCACATTGCCGGCCTCGTCCTGCACCGCGAGATCGCCCGAGCGGAACCAGCCGTCGGCGGTGAACGAGGCGGCGTTGGCCGCGGGATTGTCGAGATAGCCGGGGAAGAGCAGACAGCCGCGCACCTGCAGCTCGCCCTCCACGCCGGCCGCGAGCGGCCTGTCGTCGAGATCGGCGACCCGCACCTCGGTGCCCGGGCTGGGCCGGCCGGCGCTGGTGGCCGAGACTTCGAGCGGGTCGCCGGGGCGCGTGTAGAGCGCGCCCTGGGTCTCGGTCATGCCCCAGAGCTGGGTGACGGCGCAATTCTTGGCTTTGGCGGCGAAGCCGCGTGCCAGCTCGGGCGGGCAGGCGCTGCCCGAGACGATCGCGAGCTTGAGCGAGGACAGGTCGTGCCTGTCGAACAGGCCCGTGCCCAGGCACGCCGCGACATGGGCCGGCGCGGTCCACAGCGCGGTCGGCCGGCCGCGCTCGATGGTCTGGGCGAGATCGGGCGGCGTGAAGACCGGCAGCACGAGCGTCTCGGCGCCGACCGCCATCGCGACATGGAAGCTGTAGAGGCCGTAGAGATGGCTGAACGGCGCGGCCGAGAGAATGCGGTCGGCGGCGGTGACCCTGTGCTCGGGCGCGCCGAGGCGCGCATTGCTCAGCATGTTGTGATAGCTGAGCGGCACCGCCTTGGGCGCCGAGGTCGTGCCCGAGGTGAAAAGCAGCAGGAACGGGTCGGAGGCGACCGGCGGCTCGGCAATCTCCTCCGGTTCGCGGTCGTGGGCGATCAGCTCGCCGAGCGACAGCGTGCCCTCGACCGGCGCGCCGAGCGCGATGACGTGGTCGAGCAGCGGCAGCTTCGACTTGAGCGCCAGCATGACCTCGGCCGCCGGATAGTCCTTCGCGGCACTGAGGCAGATCACGGCGCGCGACTTGGCGTGGGCGAGCAGCGTCTCGATCTCGGCCGCGCGATAGGGCATGTGGATGGTCGACATGACCGCGCCGAGCGAGGCGATCGCCAGATAGGCGATGAGGAACTCGGGGACGTTCGGCAGCTGGATAGAGACGACCTCGCCCTTGGCGACCCCGAGCGCCGCCAGCGCGCCCGCGAGATTGCCGACCTTGCGCTTCAGCTCGCCATAGCTGATGACGGTGTCGCCGTGGCGGATGGCCGGCGCGTCGGGCGTCGCGGTCGCGTGGCGCTCCAGCCATTTCGACAGCGTGTCGTCGCGCCACCAGCCGCGCTCGACATAGAGGCGCGCGCGCTCCGGCGCGTAGCTCATCGCCGCGCGCAGGGCCAGCGCCTGCTCGCTGTACTTGAAGTGATCGAGATGCGGCACGTAGCGCTCGGCGCGGAAGCGCTTGCCGCCGCCGAGCTCGAGCAGGCGCACGTAATGGCCGGTGCGGAAACGGCGCCGCTCCAGCACCGTGCGGATATAGAGCACCTGGTTGCGCGTCAGGCCGATGCGCTCGGCGATCTGCGCGTCGGTCAGGCCGGCGTCGGCGCGCTGCGCCTCGATGGCGTCGAATTGCAGCTTGCGGATCGGGTCGCCGGTGCGGATCTGATGATTGTGGCTGAGGTTGAAGATCGTCTCGCCGAAGGCCTGGATCATGGCCTCGGTGACGCCGATCTGCTGGCGCGTGAGCCCGCGGGCCATGGCGTCAGCCGGCCTTCTTCCGCGCCGCCTCGTAGCGCAGGATCGGATCGGCGAGCGGCGCCTTGGTCGCGATCGGGCAGGCGCGCATACACTCGAAGCATTGTGCGAGCAGGCCGCCCGAACCGACCGACATCTTGTACCAGAGCATCTTGTTGTCGGGATCGAACAGTGCGTCCTCGCGGTCCTGGGTCGTCTCGGCGGCGATGGCGTTGGCGATGGCCGAGGGCACCGTCTCGTATTGTTGGCTCATCTCGGCGCAGGCCGCCATGTCGTAGCGCATGACCTTCTGGTTGCCGTCCTCGTCGATCTCGCCGTCGAGGCACTGCACGGGACAGAACTTCATGCACGGCGTGCGGCCGATCGAGCGGTACATGTTGACGCAGGACGGCGCCGGGCAGGGATTGCGCTCGAGCGGCTTGTCGGGCTCGAGCTCGAGCTCGGTGAACACCGAGGCGAAGTACATGTAGCCATAGTCGGGATGGAGCAGGATGTCGCCGGCGAGCGAGCGCGCGCCGATGCCGGCGAGCTCGGCGTGGAGCTTCAGACTCTGCAGCGGCACGCGGGGCCCGGCGTCGGGATCCATGTCGGGCGGGCAGTAGATCGAGCGGATGCCGTATTTGCCCTCGATGAAGAAAGAGAGGCCGTAGGCGATCTTGTAGGCGCGCGTCTCGGTGCTGCCGAAATAGGCCATGGCCTTGGCCGGCACGGTCCACGCGCCCTGGGTCTGGCCGCCGACGCCGAGCGCGATCACCGACTTGACGCGCGGCATGATGTCGGTCGGGCGGTGGCCGGGCGGCGCGATGCGCTCGATCGCGGCGAGGTCGGCGACGCCCGCGGCGAGCGCGCCCTTGCGCCGGCAATAGTCGAGGATCTGCTTCTTGGCCTCGACCGGATCGATGTCGCGTTTCGCCGTGGCCATGGCTCGGCTCTCTCGTCGTCCCCCGTTATGGTCGACTGTAAAATGTCGGCGGCGGCGGGCGCAACAAAAAATTCAATAGACCGTTCGAATTTTTTCGGAGCGCCGGCGCGCGGCTATTTGATCGGCGACCAGGGCAGGGCGGCGAGGATCTTGTTCTCCATCGCCTGCATCAGCGGCAGCGCGCGCTCGAGATATTTGCCCCAGTCGGGATGGCGCGCCAGCTCGGCGCGGCGGCGTGCGCGGTCCTCCATGCTCTCATAGCCCCAGATGTGGATGACCTGGTTGAGCGGTCCAACCTCGGTGGTGAACACGGCGATCAGATTGCCGAGGATCGGCAGCTGAACCGGCGCGCCGTATTCCTGATAGATTTTCACGAAATCGGGCACGCGGCCGGCGGCGAGCGTGTAGGTGCGGTGCTCGAAGATCATGCTGTCCTCCCCGAAGCGCGGCGGCTCAGTGCCAGACCGCGTCGGCGACCTCGACGACGAGCGCGAGCTTGCGCCGCTCGTCGTCGATCGTCACTGGGTTGCCGCCGACGCTGCTGGCAAAGCCGCATTGCGGGCTGAGCGCCAGGCGCTCGAGCGGCATGAACTTCGCGGCCTCGTCGATGCGGCGCTTGAGCGTCTCGGCCGAGGGCGACCCGGGCGTCTTGGTGGTGACGAGGCCGAGCACGACGCTCTTGGACTTGGGCACGTGGCGCAGCGGCGCGAAGTCGCCGGCGCGCGGCGAATCGTATTCGAGGAAGAAGGCGTCGACGTCGATGTCGTTGAACAGCATCTCGGCGATCGGGTCGTAACCGCCCTCGGCCATCCATTGGCCCTTGTAGTTGCCGCGGCACAGGTGCATGCCGAGGGTCATGCCGGCCGGGCGCCCGGCCAGCGTCTGGTTGATCAGCTTGACGTAGCGGCGCAGCCGCGCGTCGGCGTCGATGCCCTGGGCGCGCAGCTTCTCGCGCACCTTGGCGTCGCACAGCATGGCGAGCGGCACCTCGTCGAGCTGGACATAGGTGGCGCCGAGCCCGGCGAGCGCCTTCAGCTCCTGCTGGTAGACCGTGGCGAGGTCGGCGAAGAATTCCTCGACGTCGGGATAGACCCTGGGGTCGACCGTGTCCTTGCCGCGCCAGAAGTGCATGGCGGTGGGCGAGGGCATGGTGATCTTGGGCGTCCGGCGCGTCGCGCCACGCACGAACTTGAACTCCTCGGTCGTGATGCCGCGCGTGCGCCGCACCTTGGCCTCGCAATAGGGGCAGGACCATTGCGCGTGGTCGCCGCCGAAGGCGAACAGCGATTCCTTGACCGTCAGCCCGTCGACCGCGTCGACGAAGCCGAGGAACCACGAGCCGCGGCGGAACTCGCCGTCGGTGATGGGCTGCAGGCCGACGGACTCCTGGAGCGCGACGGCCTCGCGGATGCTGTCCGCCATCACCGCCTCGAGCGCGCGGTCGTCGATCTTGTCCTCGCGGCGCGCGCGGAACGCGTTGGTGAGCGCGCGCGGCCGCAAGAGGCTGCCGACATGCTCGGCGCGAAAGGGCAGGGTCGGGCGGGCGGCGTCGGCCATCGTCGAGGGCTCCGTTTTTCTGGCGGTCAGGATTTCTTGCGCGTGTCGCGCACGCGCTTGGCCTTGAATTCGGTCTTGGGCAGGGTGCCGGGCCGCAGCACCTCGACGTCGGCGCGGATCTCGCAGCGCTGGCGCACCTCGGCCACGATGCGCTCGGCGACGCCGCCGGGCGCGGCGTGGTCCGCGTGCTCGACGCGCAGCACCATGACGTCGAGGCCGTCGGGCGTGGTCGCCAGCACGATCTCGTATTCGTCGCCGACGCCCGGGACGGAGCGCACGCCCTCCTCGATCTGCGCCGGATACATCTTGATGCCGCGCAGGTTCAGGAGATCGTCGGCGCGCCCGACGAACGAGCCGAGAGCGCGCGTGTGGGTACGCCCGCAGGCGCAGCGCTTGCGCTCGAGGCGCGTATAGTCGCCGACCAGGAAGCGGAGTTGCGGCGAGCTCTCGCTGTTGAGGCAGGTGCAGACGGTAAGGCCGGTCTCGCCGTCCGCGACCGGCTGCCGCGTGTCGGCATCGACCGTCTCCCAGATCTGGATGTCGTCCATCAGATGCGCGCTGACGCTGCCGTCCTCGCCGTGCGTGGCCGGGCAGGAATAGCCGCCGCAGTGGGGCGAGGCCTCGGTGCAGCCGTAGAATTCGACGAGCCGCGCGCCCCACAGCTCCTGCAGCCGCTCGCGCGTCGCGCGGATGCCCATGGCCGGCTCGCCGCCGACCAGGATGGTCTTGACCGAGGTCTTGGCCGGATCGGCGCCCAGCTCCTCGAGCATTCGGCCGAGGTAGAGCGCGTAGGACGGCGTGCAGGCCAGCGCCGTCGGCTGGAAACGCAGCACGACGTTGGCGCGTGTCTTGCCGTCCATGCCGCCGCCGGGCAGGGTCGGCACGCCCATGTGAGTGAGCGCCTGCTGCACGCCCCAGGCGAAGACGTGCGGGCCGTAGCCGGAAATGATGAAGGCGGTGTCGCCGCGCCGGATGTTCATGGAATAGAGAGCGCGGGCGTTGGCCCATTCCCAGTACAGGCGGTCGTAGTGGGAATAGCGGAAGACGCGCGGGACGCCGGTCGAGCCCGAGGACGAGAACATCATCCAGCCGCGGTCGGCCCACACGGCGTCGTTCATCGCCGTATAGGTGCCATAGGGCTGGTGGGCGAGCGCGTCCTGCATCATCTCGGACTTGTCGACCACCGGCCATTTCGGCAGATCGTCGAGCGTCTTGATGTCGGTCGGCGCGAGGCCGAGCTTGTCGAAGCGGCGCCGGTAGAAGCCGCTGTTCTCGTAGAGGAACGGCGCGAGCGCCGCGAGCTTGGCGTTCTGGATCGCGATCAGCTCGTCGCGCGAGGCGGTGTCCAGGCTCGGTGACCAGTATTTCTCCGAGCCCGGCCGCTCGAAATCGCGCCGGTACTTGTCGAGGGTCTCGCGCCAGGCGCGGCGCGTGGCTTCTGGGCGTGACGACGTCATGGCTCCCTTGCCGCCGTGGGGGTGCACGGTATGCGCGACCGTCTCGCCGATGCTGCGGCCGTCTTCTATTATGCTATAGAATTCTCTAGAGCTTCATCGTGCAAGAGACAATAGCCCAGATGCTTCGATCCGCCGGCAAAACCGCTGGCCTGCCCACACTACCGCCGGTATAGTCCCGCGACCGATGATGCGAGCGCGCGCAAAGAACCCCGCCGGATCGGCGAAAGACGAGAAATACCGGCGCCGTCACGACGAGATCATCGACGCCGCCGCGGCCGTCTTCGCCCGCAAGGGCTATCACGGCGCCAGCACCAAGGACGTCGCCGACCGCCTCGGCATCCGCCAGGGCAGCATCTACTATTACGTGCCGTCGAAGGAGGCGGCGCTGGAGCAGGTGTGCCTGATCGGCGTCGAGGGCTTCCTCCGGCGCCTCACCGCCATCCGCGCGGGCGGCGGCAGCTATACCGAAAAAGTGCGCGCCGCCATGCTCGCGCATCTCGAGCCGACGCGCGACCGCCACGACTATGTGCGCACGTTTCTCGGCAGCCGGCACCATCTGCCGCCCGCCATTCGCCGCAACATCGCGCGGCTGACCCGGGACTATGAGCGACTCTTCGAATCGCTGATCTCGGAGGGCGTCGCCGCGGGCGAGTTCCGCGCCGGCCTCGACAGCCGGCTCGCCACTCTCGGCATTCTCGGCATGTGCAACGCGGCGCTCACCTGGTACGGCATCGAGGAGGGCGCAACCATCGAGCGCATTGCCGCCGAATTCGCCGACATGGTCCTCGACGGGTTGAAACAACGTTAGATAAGTCAAGGACTTGCAGGGTGCCGGCCGGCCCGGTGCCTTGACGGGGCTATGTTTCGTATTTAAAAGATTTTGGGCATGCGACGCGCGGGCCGGCCGCTTTCGGGGACCGGCTCCAACCATAATAAAATACCGGACAGGAGAGGTTTCCATGAAGTATGGGTTTGCCGCGACGGCGCTTGCCGTCGCGATAGCGGCGGCGCCCGCAAGCGCGGCCGACAGCGTCAAGATCGGCTTTATCAATACCTTCTCTGGGCCCCAGGCCATCATCGGCAAGCATCAGCGCGACGGCTACGATCTCGCCATGGAGACGCTCGGCGGCAAGATCGGCGGCCTGCCGGCGACGACCGTTTATGGCGACGATCAGGTGAAGCCCGACGTCGGCCGGCAGGTGGTCGACGCGATGATCAAGCGTGACCGCGTCGACTTCGTGGTCGGCGAGATCTGGTCGAACGTGCTGATGGCGATCCGCCAGCCGATCGTCGACTCGAAGACGATCATGGTCATCACCAACGCCGGCGCCTCGCCGATCGCCGGCAAGGCGTGCAGCCCGTACATCTTCTCGACCTCGTGGAACAACGACCAGAACGCCGAAGCGACCGGCAAGCTGATGGGCGAGGACAAGGTCGACGACGTGTTCCTGATGGCGCCCAACTACCAGGCCGGCAAGGACAACATCGCGGGCTTCAAGCGCAACTACAAGGGCAAGGTCAAGGGCGAGATCCTGTTCCCGATCAATGCCTCCGACTATCAGGCCGAGCTCAGCCAGCTGCGCGCCGCCAAGCCGAAGGCACTGTTCATTTTCGCGCCGGGCAGCATGGGCATCGCCTTCCTCAAGCAGTGGCAGGCTTCGGGGCTGGGCTCGACGGTCAAGCTCTACACCGTCTTCACCGTCGACTATTTGACCTTGCCGGTGGTCGGCGACGCGGCTCTCGGCTCGATCCACACCAACTATTGGGACCCCGAGGGCAAATTCCCGGCGAACGTCAAGTTCGTCGCGGACTTCAAGAAGAAGTTCGGCTACATGCCGTCCCACTTCGCCGCCCAGGCCTATGACGCGCCGTTCCTGCTCGACAGCGCCGTCAAGGCCGTCAAGGGCGACCTGACCAACAAGACGGGCATGATCAAGGCGATGGAGAAGGCGGACTTCCCGTCGGTGCGCGGGCCGTTCGCCTACAACGTCAATCACATCCCGATCCAGAACTTCTACAAGCGCGAGGTCGTGCGCGGCGACGGCGGCAAGCCGATCATCCGCGCCACCGGCATCGTCTTCGCCGACTACAAGGATTCCTACTACAAAGACTGCAAGATGAAGTATTAGGCGGGTCGGCCTTGCGCGGGCGGGGACGCGGCGCCGCGTTCCCGCCCGGCTATTTCGGGACTATGATTTCGATCGCGGGCGGTTTCGGGGACCGTTGATGGACAGCCTATTGCTACTGGAGCAGACCCTGAACGGTCTGCAGTTCGGCGTGTTCCTGTTCCTGATCTCGGCCGGGCTGACGCTCGTGTTCGGCATCATGAACATGGTCAACCTCGCCCACGGCTCGCTCTACATGATCGGCGCCTATTTCGCCGCCGCGATCTCGCAGTGGACCGGCTCCTTCATCCTGGCCATCCTGCTCACCATCCCGGCCTCGATGCTGGTCGGCGTCGTGCTCGAGATCGTCGCGCTGCGTACGCTGTATGACCGCGACCATCTGGCCCAGGTGCTCGCGACCTTCGGCCTGATCCTGTTCTTCAACGAGGTCGTGCGCATGATCTGGGGGCCGGGCGGCCAGTTCCTGTCGCCGCCCGACTATCTCGCCGGCCATGTCGAGATCATTCCCGGCGCGCCCTATCCGGCGTTCCGCCTGGCGATCATCGCCGCGGGCCTCATCGTCGCGATCCTGCTCTATGTGCTGATCACGCGCACGCGCATCGGCATGCTGATCCGCGCCGGCGCGAGCAACCGGCCGATGGCAGGTGCGCTCGGCGTCAACATCAAGCTGCTCTACACGCTGGTCTTCGGCCTCGGCTCCGTGCTCGCCGGCTTCGCCGGGCTGATGGCCGGCCCGGTGCTGTCGGTCGAGCCGGGCATGGGCGAGCCGATGCTGATCCTGGCCTTCGTCGTTATCGTCATCGGCGGCATCGGCTCGGTGCGCGGCGCCTTCGTCGCCTCGATCATGGTCGGCATCGTCAACACGCTCGGCCGGACGATGATCCCCTATCTGCTCGGCAGCATCATATCGACCGAAGCGGCGCAGACCGCCGGCCCGGCGATCGCCTCGATGCTCATCTACGTGCTGATGGCGGCGGTCCTGTTCTTCCGGCCCCAGGGCCTGTTCCCCGCGCGGACCGGCTGATGAGATCGCTCAATCCGCGCGTCGTCGTCATTCTGGCGGCGCTCCTCCTCCTCGCCCTCGTGCCGCCGGTGATGGGCGCGCTGAACCAGCCGTTCTATCTCGAGCTGTTCGCGCGCGTCATGGTCTTCGCCATTGCCGCGCTCAGCCTCGACCTCATCCTCGGCTATGGCGGGATGGTCAGCTTCGGCCACGCCGCCTATCTCGGCATCGGCGGCTACGCCGTCGCCATCCTGTCGCACTACGACATCGGCAACGGCTTCCTGCATTTCGGCGTGGCGATCGTCGCCTCGGCCGCGGTCGCGTTCGTCATCGGCGCGATCAGCCTGCGCACCAGCGGCGTCTACTTCATCATGATCACGCTGGCCTTCTGCCAGATGCTCTATTTCCTCGGCATCAGCATCGAGGAGTTCGGCGGCGACGACGGCATCAACACCAGCCGCAGCGACTTCGGCAGCCTGCTCGATCTCGGCGACGCGACGACTCTCTATTACTTCATCTTCGCGTTTCTGGCCGGCTTCCTCTATTTCCTGCATCGGCTGGTCAATTCGCGCTTCGGCATGGTCATCCGCGGCATCAATTCCAACGAGCGGCGCATGAAGGCGCTCGGCTTCGCGACATTCCGCTACAAGCTGCTCGCCTTCGTGATCGCGGGCGTGCTGTGCGGCGTCGCCGGCGCGCTGCTCGCCAACCTGACGCAGTTCGTGACCCCGACCATCATGCGCTGGGAGCGCTCGGGCGAGATCCTGGTCATGGTGCTGATGGGCGGCATGGGCTCGCTGTTCGGGCCGGTGCTGGGCGCCGCCGTGTTCCTCTTGCTCGAGGAGTATCTCGCGGCGCTGACCGAGCACTGGATGGTGATCTTCGGGCCGTTCCTCGTCATCCTCGTGCTGTTCGCGCGGCGCGGCATCTACGGCCTGATCCCGGAGCGGAGCGGCAGGAATGGCTGAGCCCCTCCTGGTCATCGAGGGCCTGATCAAGCGCTTCGGCGGCCTGGTCGCGACGGACAACCTGTCGCTCGACGTCCTGCCCGGCGAGGTCCACGCCATCATCGGCCCGAACGGCGCCGGCAAGACGACGCTGATCGCCCAGCTCTCGGGCGAGCTCAAGTCCGACGCCGGGCGCGTGCTGTTCGACGGCCAGGACATCACCGATCTGCCGGCCCATGCGCTCTCGATGATCGGTCTGGCGCGCTCGTTCCAGGTGACCAGCATCTTCCGCGACTTCACCGCGCTCGACAACGTGGCGCTCGCGGTCCAGGCCCATGCCGGCTCGTCCTTCCGCTTCTGGAGCGCGGCGCGGAAGGATCGCGTCCTGCGCGATCCGGCCCGCGAGGCGTTGGCCCGCGTCGGCCTCGGCGCCCGCGCCGACGTCATCGCCGGCGACTTGTCGCATGGCGAGCAGCGCCAGCTCGAGATCGCCATGGCGATCGCCACCGGTCCGCGCATGCTGCTGCTCGACGAGCCGATGGCCGGCATGGGCGGCGAGGAATCGGCGCGCATGGTCGACATCCTGCGCGAGTTCAAGGGCTCGCACACGATCCTGCTGATCGAGCACGACATGGACGCGGTGTTCGCGCTGGCTGACCGGATCAGCGTGCTGGTCTATGGCCGCTGCATCGCGACCGGCAAGCCGGACGAGATTCGCGCCAACGAGGAAGTCCGCCAGGCCTATCTTGGCGAAGAGGAGGCAGTGCATGCTTAGGGTCGAGGGCATCGAGACCGCCTATGGCGCGAGCCAGGTGCTGTTCGGCATGTCGCTCGAGGTGCGCGCCGGCGAGGTCGTGACGCTGCTCGGCCGCAACGGCATGGGCAAGACCACGACCATACGCTCGATCATGGGCCTGACGCCCCCGCGCGCGGGCTCGGTCCTGCTCGATGAGAAGCCGCTGCAGCAGCTCGCCTCGTACAGGATCGCGCAGCTCGGCCTGGGCCTCGTCCCCGAGGGCCGGCAAATCTTCCCGAACCTGACGGTACGCGAGAACCTGGTGGCGACGGCCGGCAATCGCTGCGGCAACCCCAATCCCTGGACGCTCGAGCGCGTCTACGAGTTGTTCCCCTCGCTCGCCAACCGCGCCAACAACATGGGCAATCAGCTTTCCGGCGGCGAGCAGCAGATGCTCGCGATCGGCCGGGCGCTGATGACCAACCCGCGCCTGCTGATCCTCGACGAGGCGACCGAGGGCCTGGCGCCCCTGATCCGCGCCGAGATCTGGCGCTGCGTCGCCAATCTCAAGAAGATGGGCCAGTCGATCCTGATCATCGACAAGAACCTGGCCGCGCTCTGCTCGATCGCCGACCGCCACTACATCATGGAGAAGGGCAAGGTGATCTGGCAGGGCTCGTCGAACGACCTGCGCGCCAACGAGACCGTGCAGCA
>Ga0335070_10004068_pt1 | contig 17067 bp, 15 predicted proteins | sample Lox_Sample_13_FD_206722 | JGI IMG/M metagenome (GOLD analysis project Ga0335070, IMG submission 206722) | Soil microbial communities from Loxahatchee National Wildlife Refuge, Florida, United States - Lox_Sample_1.3 | ecosystem: Environmental > Terrestrial > Soil > Wetlands | place: USA... | reverse complement strand
CTGCTCATTAAGCTCATCGAGACTAACTACTGAGAACACCGTGCCCTGCAGCGATACGGCTCTGTTGTTGTATTGCCCCTGACCAGAAAGCAAAGTGTGAACGCTTATTTTCTAAGAGACACTCGAGCTTGAATGCCATCAACTTCTCGCTGAAGGAAAAGCGGCAATCGCACGTCAAATGCCTCGGACTCATTTCACCAGAAACTGATGCAACATATAAGGTAATTGGCTTTGTCTTATCGCGAGGTGACTTAGTTTGGGTTCGCTGGCAAGTTTCGACTTTCTATGTCGAGAACCCCCAACTATTGTCTTATAAAGGACCCTTGTCTTCAGATTCTCGTTCATACCCAGACTTATCAGAGTGCCGTGGACATGTTCGAACCGAGCTACCTTAAACTTCATCGAATTGGGGAACTTGAGCAAAGAGTTGCCGCACTCCATAAAATTCTTGAGAAATGTGAACTCTGCCCAAGAAAATGCGGCACAAACAGACTTGCAGGCGAGAAAGGATACTGCAGATCAGGAAAAGAACTCAAGATTTCAAGCTACGGCCCACATTTTGGTGAGGAACCAGAAATCACTGGTATCGAGGGCTCTGGAACTATTTTCTTGACCAACTGCAACTTGCTGTGTGTTTATTGCCAGAATTACGAAATAAGCCACATTGGGTATGGCACGGAGGTTTCGGTAGACGAAGCGGCAGAAATAATGCTTCGCCTGCAGGGTATGGGCTGCCACAACATAAACTTAGTTACTCCAACCCACTATGCACCGCAGCTTGTAGAAGCAGTATCCATCGCCGCTGGAAGAGGCCTGAAACTTCCTATCTTTTGGAACTGCAGCGGATATGAGAACGTGGAGACGCTGAAACTACTCGAAGACATCGTAGACCTCTACAAGCCAGACATGAAATATGGTGCGCTCGAACCTTCAAAGAAGTACTCCAACGCTCCGGATTATTTTGAACGATGCAGAGAAGCGGTGAAGGAGATGCATCGTCAAGTGGGAGATTTGAAAGTTAATTCGAGAAAGGTCGCCACAAGGGGATTGTTAATCAGGCATCTCGTGCTGCCGAACGGTCTTGCAGGAAGCGAGAAAGTTTTAGATTTCATTGCTAATCTGTCGAAAGAGAGTTACGTTAACATAATGGATCAGTATAGGCCCGAAGGCAGAGCTTGTGAATATAAGGAATTGAACAGAAGGTCTACTTCAGTAGAGTATGATGCTGTCGTTGATTACGCGAGGAAACTTGGTTTGCATCGTGGCTTTTGCGTGCATTCAAAACGTTGGCAAAACTAAGAAAATAAAAAACTGAATCACATAGCCATTGTACTTTGGAAAAAACAAGAAACAATCTTTCTTGGTTTTTGTTATTGTTATTCTATACAACTGTGATTGGGGAAGTATTACCTGAACATGATACAACCAATATACTAATTAAGCAAAAGCTTAAGAGCCAAAGCTAGCTTCACCAAATTTGGTGCTAGCCTGTGGAAGGAGAAGTGGTGCGGTGCACCGAGTGCCGGAAATGCGTTAGCATCGAAGAGGCAGAGATTGTCACTCGCGACGAGAAACGGTACTGGATTTGTCCCTACTGCAATTCTCGGCATCCGGTGAACGCCCTAAGAACCGGCAAGTCGATTATGAATATCGAAGCCTAGAAGTCAACTCATTCTTGGTGAATTCTAAAGCTTTGCTATTCCGTGAAACGCAGCATGCATTCCTATTTTAGTAGTCTGGGAAGTATTCTCCGCACATTGGACAACGGCAGCGCACGATGGGACCATTCTGGGCCAAAATGAGTTCCGTGCTGCAGCGAAAACACAGAGCGATTCGGCATTTAGGGCAGTAGTTCAGTCCGCCACCCACTGGATGGCCACAAGCGTCACAAGGACGGCTCAGGCTAACTGGAGCATTTCTCATATGTCTCACCCTCGATAAGGTGCTTTAATAACAGAACTTTGAAAAGTACTCGACAGATAGGAGAGAGGGCCAGCCAAAACTGATCGCTCGAACACCAGCTATTGCTTACCCTCTAGTTACATCATTGTGACTCGAAAAACAACAGAAAGTGGCGGTTCTCCCGCACTTTCTTTCCAAAACAGTTTATTAACTAGTCGAGTTTTTATGTAGATTCAAAAACTAATGCCATTGAGGATCGACCCACGTTGGTTCAAGTGCTAACCAAGATATACTGGATCAGAGTCGCCCTAGGCGCCATTGCAGGTTTAGTGAGCGCAGGCGCGGTTTTCCTATTTCAGTCAGCAGCGTCTCAATCGACATCATTGGCATCGATGATTGGGTCCATCAACACGCTGCTAAACGGAATAACTATTGCACTCGCCATCTATCTCATTAGTTACTACGCACTTAAAGCGAAATATGCATCCAAAGTGGAGAAGCAATCCAAAATCATGAGTATGGGCATATTCATCTACTTTTTCACATGGCTAGTAATTTGGGTCCTAACGTTAAGCATAGTTATTGGACCTGTGAAGTAAAGAGCTCTATTCTTCCGCCGGTTCCTCTTCCGATGCTGAATCTTCAGCCGCTGCACTTCTCTTGGCAAGAAAGTTTGCTATAGTAGCCTGGCTTTTGTCGGTTCGAAGCGTCTCTAACTTCGCTCTTTCTGTTTCAGCAGCTTCGCGTTCGGGAACGACTTTTTGGGTTTGAGCAATAGCCACGTCGTCCAACCGAGTGAGGACACGCATGCAGTCAGCCCAAGCTGAAAAATAACCACGGTCAAAATCCCCGTGAAGGCCATTTCTCGTGTGGTCAAGAAATTCACGTCGATAATTGTTGAGTGAAACTTTGTCGGTCAAGTCTATTTTCGTGAAGAATGAGTAGTCGTCGCCAGTAGTCCTGCGTGAAAGTAGCATGCCGTAAAGTGCACGGAAGTAGCCTCGGTTCCATTCAGTCTTCTGCATTTTCTGTTTAACACGTTCGAGTTCGCGTTCTGCTTCTGTGAATTGTCTTGCAGCTACGAGTTGAAAGTAACGGGTGACAAGGGCTTGCGGGACGGGCATATTTAACGACCACGAGACTTTGCGGCTCTCTCTTCTTCAGAGACATCTTCTATGCCGTTCTCGGTTACTTTAAGGATTTCCTCGCCTTCAGGCAAATATGGACTTGAGACGAGTCTAGCTATCCGGATTGGACCATGTGAGGACCGGCGTAGATAGATGCGCGTGTGGCTAGTGTGACCTACGATGTGGCCCCCAATGGGGTGAGTTGCATCGCCAAAGAACTGGTCAGGTTTTGACATGACTTGATTTGTCACAAGTGCTACGGCATTGAAGGCTCGGGCAAGGCTGATTAGCTTGTGCATGTGCTTGTTGAGTTTCTGCTGCCGGGTTGCCAACATTTCTCTTCCAATGTACTCGCTTCGGAAGTGGGCCGTGAGTGAGTCAACGACTATGAGTTTTACATTGTTGGATTTTATGACTTCATCGGCGTTTTCTAAAAGAAACATTTGGTGGTCAGACGTGAAGGCTTCGGCGTAAATTATGTTCTTAACAACTTTTTCTGGCTCCAAACCCAGAAACTTTGCCATCTGAATTATACGCTCTAACCTAAACGTGTTTTCAGTGTCTACGTAAAGCGCAGCGCCATTTAGTCCACCACGTTCCGGGGGAAGCTGCACGTTCACGCATAACTGATGAGCAAACTGACTCTTGCCACTGCCATACTCACCGTAAAATTCCGTAATGGTCTGAGTTTCCAATCCGCCAGCAACCATGCGGTCAATGGCCTTGCTACCTGTTGTTAAGCGCAGAACATTCTGTCGCATTTTGTACAGCTCGTCAGCTCGAACAAAGTTAATGCCTATTGCGGAACGAGCTGCGTCTATTATTTGGAAGGCTTTCTTCTCACTAACTCCGACTGGCTCAAGTTCCCGGTAAGTTGCCATAGCAAGGGATTCAACTGTGTGATAACCCAATTCCCGGAGTTTTTGCGACGTGGCGGGTCCAACGCCTGGAAGGTCTTCTATGAATTCATATGTTACTCTCTTCTCAGTTGCACTTAGCTTTTTCCCAGATTCTTCTGGCATGCCTGCCTCGTTTTCTTCGTCTTCTTGCATTACTTTTCACGTTCTCGTTAGATTGAACGTAGCTACATGCCTTTAAGGCTTATTTAAAACGCGCGCGACATGATATGCTTTAAGCCTAGGGGAGGTAACTTGAAATGAACGCCCAACTTGCTCCAAAGTCCACTTGCAAGCCAAAGTACAAGTAGAATTTGAAGGCATAGAAAAACGAAAACCAAAGCTGGTTAATCTTGAAACCTCAAATTGGAAAAGCCGAAGAGTCGCATTCAACCTCATTAAGCAGGCAGTCATCTGCTTGTCAAACGACTTCAAAGCCGTATTCAAGAAGGCAGATGACGACGAATCAGACCCACCTGGCAAAACCCAATTGAAAGCCATCTTGGACAACACAGCTCTCTCCGAGAAACAATGAGCACCAATTTGCCAAGACACTGGGACACTCAAATGTTATGCTGAGGCGGGCTCTGAAATGAGTTCTTCAGACCAGATTGAAAAGCCTTGATAATCGCCACGCAAAAAGCAACCTCAGAAATACCTCTCCATCCAAATTCTCTAAACCCACTGAATCAGAAAAACAGCGGCGATAACACTGGACGATTCGTTCCGCAGGTTCACTTGAAAATTGTTGCCGGTCGTGGCGTAGAAATCACAGTTATAGCTAAAGGAGGAGGCTCCGAAAACGTCAGCGTATTGTCATAATTTCACCCGGCGAGGGCCTAAAGGGTCTTAAGCGATTCGTCTTGGACGCTGTAGTGAAAGCCTGTACTCAGCCTTGTCCCCCCACGATTCTGGGAGCTGCCTTTGGGGGAAGCGCCGACGTTGCCGTAGCACTTGCAAAGAGCGCTCTCCTTCGACCTTTAGGGGAGCGGCACGGGGAAACTGAAATAGCGGAGTAAGAGCAGGAGCCATTTGAAATGGAGCCAGAGGCGATGTTGATTTTCGAGGATAGAAGATTTGAACCTCTGTTGGTAGCGATAGACTTACTCAAAAACAATTTGTTTACTGAGGGTTCTGCCAAGGTTGAAAAAACCGAATTTCGATTTATCAAAAGTTTAAGCTGGGACAGCAAAAAGAAACGTTGATGGCGATTTCTTGGATTATAAATCGAATTTGCATTAGTTACTCATATCTATTTAGGTACAGCGGTTTACTTGCCTCTCTTCGCCGTTCTTCCAGCGGCACGTTTCTAAGAGAAGCTTCCCCAAACAGATTCTGCAAATTCTGCACTCCCGCTTCGTCCGAAGCATACCCAAAATCGGACGCTATTCTCGGCCGGCATTTAAATTTTCGAATTTGAGCACGTACCGTTTCTCACACCCACAGCGGTTCCTTATGCGTGCTAAAAACTTTTAAAAATTTGTTGCTAGCGCACTACAGTAACAGAATTCTAGAACTAAATTCCATAACAAAAAACAAAAGGGAGAGGGTTTTATGGACCCTTCTTGGTGATTTCCTTCACGACGCCTGCGGCTACTGTGGTGCCCATGTCTCTGATTGCGAAGCGGCCCAGCTCTGGAAAGTCCAGGTACGTTTCGACGGAGATTGGGTGGAGTGGTTCCATTCGGACCCATGCCGCGTCGCCTGTCTTGAGGAAGCTTGGGTGTTCTTCGGAGACTTGGCCTGTGCGCGGGTCGATCTTCTTTATCAGCTCGGTGAATCTGCATGCGATTTGGCCTGTATGGTAGTGAAGTACTGGTGTGTATCCGGCGGCTATTGCTGTTGGGTGGTAGATGACGATGATTTGTCCGATGAATTCTTTTGCAACGGTTGGAGGGTTGCTGGCTAGTCCTGCTACGTCCCCACGGTGGATGTCGGTCTTTGCGATGCCTCTGACGTTCATGCCAATGTTGTCACCCGGTTCAGCCATGGGTATGCTGGTGTGATGCATTTCGATGGATTTACATTCAGCGGTTTTGTTGCTGGGCATGAAGATTAGGTTGTCGCCTGGTTTAAGAACGCCTGTTTCGACTCTGCCCACTGGGACCGTACCGATGCCGGTAATGCTGTAGACGTCCTGAATTGGAACGCGCAGTGGCTTGTTTGTCGGCTTGGCTGGAATTTCAAGCAGGTCTAAAGCTTCGATTAGGGTTGGACCTGTGTACCAGGTCATCTTTTCGCTTCGTTTGACGAGGTTTTCGCCCGTCCATCCGGAAACGGGAATGAACCTGATTTTCTCAACCATCTTGCCGTCAGCGTCTTTGACTTGGACCTTGAAGCCCACCATGCTTAGCATACGTGAGACTTCATTCTTGATTTCGTCATAGCGTTCCTTGCTGTACTGGACTGAGATGTCGTCCATCTTGTTGACGGCGACGATGCATTGGCGTATGCCTAAAGTGAAGGCTAAGAATGCATGCTCGCGGGTCTGTCCGCCTGCGCCGATTCCTGCTTCGAACTCGCCTTTCTTGGCGGAGCAGAAAAGTATGCAGGCATCAGCTTGGCTTGCGCCCGTAATCATGTTTTTGACGAAGTCTCTATGTCCTGGTGCGTCGATTACTGTGAAGTTGTACTTCTTCGTCGCGAACTGAAGGAATCGGAGGTCGATTGTGACACCTCGTTCGCGTTCTTCCTTGAGGTTGTCGAGGACCCAAGCAAACTTGAATGTGCCTTTGCCCATCTTCTCGGCTTCTTCTTCGTACGCCTTGATGGTTCTTTCGTCGATAGCGCCGGCTAAGTATAGAAGGTGGCCGGTTGTCGTGGATTTTCCGTGGTCAACGTGCCCCATGATGATTATGTTTAAGTGGGGTTTCTCACTTTTGCTCATTTTTCATTCATCCATTACTTTTCCTTAGTTTTAAGTGATTTCGCGTTACACATCAGTTCTCCGATTATTAAAAGTTTATCTTGAAGTTTTTGATTCTTCGAGCGCTGATTTTTGCGTGCCGCAAATACTGGTCGAACAAAAAATTCGCAGCACCAATAAGAAATAGCAAAAGTCCGTTTACCGGATTGGCATTTCACTAACTGATCCTGACAAAAAAGTGTTGAAGCCCACGCTCACTAAACCTCAAGCAGAGGAACTGACAAGACGCTTTGAGTTAAGTATCAAACTTATGCCCAAGCCTAAAAGTGGAATGGTCCAGATGTCGACCAGAGGAACAAAATTGAGCGAATTCGCGAAGTAAGAGTAAATCAGGTAAATCAGGTAGTTCAAACCTATGACAGAGAGGGAGGCTCCAAGCCATTTCATTGCAGAAGATATTTTGCTTTGGAACACTAGCGCGGCCATCACAGCAGCGAAAACTACGGCGAAAGGCATCAGCGCAACTGCGTTCAAGAAACCTACCGCTCGGATGCCTTGAAAGAGAAACTTAAGAGAATCGGCGGAAATCATGGATACCCACCTTGATACTTCATTGGCAAACAAGGCAACCGTGTATGCAATGAATGCAATTGCAGCCGTGTTTAGCAACACCTTTTTTTGGCTTGGCTCCTTGTACTTGGCAACTCCGAATGCTAGTGCCCAGAGGAAGGGTACGGTAAATAGGATTTGCAGCGCGTACCCGTAGCCCAGAGATGGAGAGAACGTGACTGTTCGGGGCTCTAGCAGAAAAGGCAGTGAGGGAATGAGGGCGAGGAAGTTGATACTTTCCAGAACTACCGCGGCTGCAACCAGTTTCTTCACTTGCAAGAAGTTTCTTCCTTTTATCCAGATTAAGAATATCGTAGCCAGGCCAAGAACGCAGCCAACGAGACGAGCCGAGAGGCCAATACCGCCTACATAGAAGATTGGACCCGTGAAATTGATGTACCCAACATCAGAGGCGACCTTATTGAAGTAGCCTATGACAATTTCAGCGCTGCCCCGCAAGATCCAGATAACGTAGGCGAGGAGTGAAGCTATGCTTATGGCTGTCCAGATTTTGACGCTGCGAGTTAAGAACATCGTCTCGATCCCTCAATTAGATGGCGACGCTTGTAGTATGACTTGTTTTCCTTATAGATTTATGCGCAAGTTGCTTGTTTAACGTTGTGGAAAGGTTTTTGACTGCAAATCATATTTAAGTAAAAAACACCGTACATTTTAGATTGAAGGACTCTATGCCGACCAACCTGCCGCCCGAAGCTAAAGACAAATGGGCTGAAGTAGAGGCAACAAACGACCCTAAGTTAAAACTTCAGAAGTACCAAGAATTCTTAGCAGAAGTTCCTCAGCACAAAGGCACCATGAAGCTTCGCGGGACGATAAAGCGGAAAATGGCGCTTATCCGTCAAGAACTGGAAGAAAAAAAGATTAAGCGCACGGGTCTTCGAAGCGGCGGACCTAAATTCTTCGTGGAAAAGCAAGGCTCTGCGCAGATTGCTCTTATTGGAATGACAAATGTGGGCAAAAGTAGTTTGCTATCTGTTTTGACAAACGCGAAAGTTGAAGTTTCCCCTGTACCGTACACATCTCGCGACCCAGTCCCAAGCATAATGAACTATAAGGATATCCAGTTACAGGTGGTAGAGACTCCAGCTATAACTGAAGGAGCAGCAGACGGGAGACTTTGGGGAACTCAGACCATTGCTTGCGCCCGCAACGCTGATGGGCTAATTCTCATGGTCGACTTAAGCGAGGATCCCATAGCGCAGTTACAGGTTGTTCAAACCGAATTAGAGAAATCTCGCATAGCAACAAGCAAACCAAAGGGCAGGGTAGATATTGATCGAAAGCACACGGGCGCGGCTTTGCGAATTGTTCTTGTTGGCAAGCTCATCGACTGTAGTATGGAAGACGTCGAGACGCTGTTACGGGATGCTAGGATCAACGACGCCATCGTGAAAATAAGCGGTGAAGTCACTCTTGGAGACGTTGAGGATGCCATCTTCCAAACAACAATGTTCAAGCCGACACTAATTGTAGCCAACAAAACCGATGTTAAAGAGGCGGCAGCTAAACTTCGTTCTTTGGAGCGTTATGTGCAGGGAAAACTCCCCATAATCAGTATCTCTTGTGAGCAGAGGCGAGGATTGGAGAAGCTAGGTGAAGCCCTCTTCAACACAATGGAAATTATACGCATCTACACCAAAGAGCCCAGCCAACGCGACCCCAGCCCTAAACCATTTACCTTGCAACGCGGCGCAACGGTGCAGGATCTGGCGAAGAGCATACATGGTGAATTCATCAAGAATTTCGCATACGCCAGGGTTTGGGCAAAGCGATTGGTTTTCAGCCCACAGAAAGTCGGGTTGACGTTTCAGCTTGAAGACGGCGATATAGTCGAAATCCACACAAAGTAACAAGTTGACTTTGTCCATTCAGATATTTTCACGGATTTAGTTTTTTGACCACCAAATAATGGCAACACCTAGAACGGGAGAAATCAACAACCAAAAGTCGGTGAGCCACCAGAACGAACTGTAAACGTGAACCCAAATCGAAACCACGGAGTAGACCATGAAGAAGGCCCCGAACAGAACCAGGGACGCACCCACTAGAATTTTGGCTCTTCTCACATTCTTGCCATACGAAAGGCAGCCTGCAGCCATCAACACACCAGCGGCTAGAAGCGTTACTATTGAATTCGCCGCGCCCACCGTAGTTGCAGCGCTTGAGTACCGCGGCCCAAACGGCAAAAACGTGTCCACCCACAGCAGCAGGTACTTGACCCATAATGCGAGAATGAAAAGCGGCGCGGCGAAGCTCACCCACTTGATAATTGAAAGGGGATTCTCAGGTCTTTTTAGCTTGCGACTTACCATGAGCAGCGGCGGCGCTATGAGCACAACTTGTATCAGGTATGAGAGCCCCACGAACAGGTCAATGCTTTTTCCAAACAACCCCAAGTCTACTAGGTGATTTATGCTTGATGGTAGCAGTAGTAGATACGAAAGAGCCACAAACAAGATAGCCAAACTCAACTTTTCAACATACACAGCCTTGTTCTTGGCCAAGAGGGCTAAACTCTGAACACCCAAACTTGCACCCACCAGCCCGAGGAAACAGCTGATCGACGCACTGTACTCCTGAACTGCCATTAGAGGCGTCAGAAATTCTGCGTGCCCGTATATTGAGTTTAGATAGGAGGACAGTCGTGGCAGAACGTTTGAGATGAAGTAGACCCAATAGACGCTGTACAGCGCCCAATAAATCGAGAACGCCAAAAAAGCTGAACCGACAGCCCAAAGAGAATACTGAATATACATTGGCACTCTGCCGTTTGACGCGGCTTCATCGATGTTCTTTTTCTTCTCGGAAAACGAGTTTTTGGTCATTATGCTCATGCTGCCTTCTCATCCGAGCTAATTATTGTTTTACCGGAAGAGGTAGCTACCGTAATCAACGGAAAAATGGACAAAAAACAAGAAAAGTTGGTTGGATTATCTGCTGCTTTGGGCGACGCGTTCAATTTCGTGTCGTTTGGCGATGCCTGCGCTCTTGATGTCGTTGTTTGCGGCGAGAACTAACTCATCTGCGATGCATTCTTCGATGGTTTTTGGGTTGTTCGCTGAGGCTGCTCTGGCGCCTTCGGTTATGTGTCGTATGGCGAGGTCGATTCTGCGCTGCGGGGCCACGTCGACGGATAGGTGGTAAACAACTCCACCGTAGCTGATGCGCGTGGTGTCTTCGCATGGTGCGCTGTTTTCGACGGCGCGTACGAGAACTTCAATGGGGTTCTTACCTGTGCGTAGGTTTATGATTTCGAAGGCTTGTCTGACTATGTTGGTTGCTTTGGCTTTTTTGCCGCTGTTCTTGCCTGGGCGCATGAGGTCGTTGAGCAGGCGTTCGACGATGTTTACGTTGGCTTTGCGGAATCTTTGATGTTCGTGTCTACCCATGCTGTGTGGTGCAACCATTGGAGTTAGGTTGAGGTAGCGTTGTAGGCCTAAATCATTAACTTTGATTTCTTTGAAGCTCCACTTCTGGAAGAGTTTGATCTCTGAAGGTGTAGAGAGGGTGGGTGGAGGTGGGGTAGTTGTGGTTGCTGATGTATTGCTCATGTTGATTACCTTGCGGGTTTCTGTTTGCGTCCGTAAACAAGCTCGTTAAGGGAGACGCCGTTGACCATGACAACTTTCCAGCGTACACCGGGTATGTCTCCCATGGCCCCTCCTCGGGTTCCGCCTATGCCTTCTACGACGACTTCGTCGTGTTCGTCGACGACGTTGAGGGCGCCGTCTCCGGGTAGGAATGCGCTGAGGACGCGCCCGTTTTTGATGAGTTGGGTTCTGACGCATTTTCGGATGGCGCTGTTTGGCTGTTTGCTTTCAACGCCTACTTTTTCTAGAACTATACCCCTTGCTTGGGGTGCCCCTTGTAAGGGGTCAACTTTTTCGTCTAGCATGAGTTGGCGACGGTTATAGTACCTGTCGCTCCAGCGGAAGTTTCCGCGTTTCTTTTCGAGTTTTCGGGCGGCAAATTCGCCTCGAGGTGATTTGGAACCCATTCTTAAATATCCTCTTGCACAGTTAGAATTCAAACACTTATATTTAAACAACACGAACCTGAAATGGCTTCTTGCAGCTTGATTCAGGATTGGCTGTTTCTTGTTTCGGTGTCAGTTATTGCTATGGACTCTAAGGTATTTGTTCGTTATTATTGCCGGGGTAAAAAAACATCATGTTAATGTTTGCTTCGGCACTATTCGATCATGAGGAAAGCGTATCGATTCATGCACTGCTTATAGTCTGAAAGCACGTCGATGCGATACCCCTGTTTCCTAACTGTTGCGAAAACATCCACGGAGAATGATTCTGGGCTTGGTCTTGCCTGCATCGGGTTTCTACATTCCACCCTACTTCCAGTGCATTTCGAGCAGAGGCGGCATTCATCCATGAACAGGAGAAATGCCTTGTAGTTGCCGTTCAAGAAGACTTCTCTTTCGACTCTTAGCAGTTCTCTATTTGTTTCCCTACTCCAGGAAATCCTGTCCTCTGGCTTTTCAACCTGTTTTGTCAGGTGAAAAATAACGGCCGTCTTGTAGCTTACGAAGAATTCCCGGCATTCGCCGACTTCAGGAACGTTTGGCGGGCAGCATCCGCTTTTCCCATAGCTGCCGCAGCCAAACATGCATCGCATCCGAACCCATTCAGCAACAATTATGTCACTGGCGTTGATGAACTTGTAGTCTGAAAAGTTATGTTTGTGGAATATCTCTTCGAGATCGTTTTGGTTCAAATTTCCTCGCCTTGGATTGGTTATTCTAAATATGTCAATTTAACTCCTTTGTTAAGTGGGCCACCAAACGTTAGGCCGCTCGCATTTTTCTTGCTAGTACCCGTCAAACGAAAAAGCCAGAACCTGATTTGCGTAGGTGTTTAAAGCTTATTGCCCATGAAGTCTTTTATATCCCGAAAAAGATAGGATTTTGCTGATCATCAGTAAGGTGATGGATTGTCTTTCCATGCTTTAGCTACCGGATGGGCGAAAGCTCTTGGCATTGATCGTAAACAGTTCAACATGTTATTTGAGAAGATGATGGACGGGTTCGCCTATCACAAAATTATAGTGGACCAAGCAGGCAAACCTGTAGACTACGTTTTTCTGGAGGTCAATGCCGCTTTCGAGAAACTCACTGGGCTTAAAAGAGAGAAAATTATTGGCAAAAAGGTTACCGAAGTCCTAAAGGGTATAGAGAACGACCCGGCTGACTGGATAGGTCGTTATGGTAGAGTCGCCATTACGGGTGAAGCTGCTGAGTTTGAGAACCACGCAGAACCTCTTGGCAAGTGGTTCCGAGTTTCTGCATATTGCCCCGAAAAAAACTACTTCGTCGCACTTTTTGAGGATATAACAGCTCATAAGAAAGCCCAAAATGCTCTTGAGGATTCGCAAAGTCGCCTGGCAGCCATCGTGGACAGCATCGCCGACGGCTTCTATGCTCTGAACCGCGAATACCGTTTTATCCAAATCAACAATTCGGCCCTTAGACATTTTGGCAAGACCCGCGAAGAAGTTCTCGGGCACTTAATTTTTGAGGTTTTTCCCCAAGTTCGAGGAGGCGTTTTCGAAGGCAAATTACATCAGGCAGTTGAGAGCAGCTTGCCTGTTCACTTTGAAATGCAGTCTATGCTTTCCGACAAGATCATCGAGACCCATGTTTACCCTGGAATTGAGGCCACGACTGTATTGTTCCGCGACGTCACACAACAGAAGAATGCTCAACAGGAAATTGAGCGGATGGCTTCTTTCCCCAAACTTAACCCCAATCCCGTCTTAGAAGTAGACTTAGAGTGTAACGTAAAATATTCTAACCCAACGACAGAAGCAATGTTTCCCGACCTCAAAATTTCAAAGTCTTGCCATCCGTTTCTCGCAGACTGGGAAAATGCTGTGAAAGCTCTGACTAGCAGCGAGAAACGTTCGATTTCCAGAGATTTGAAAATCGGGGAACACTGGTTCTACCAGCAACTTAACCTTCTTGCAGAAACCAATCTCATTCGAATTTACGCCGTTAATATAGACAGCCTAAAAAATGCGGAGGAGGCTTTGCGTGTAAGTGAGCATCGTTGGGCAACCACAATATCTAGCATCGGAGATGCAGTCATCACCACGGACTTAGATGGAAAAGTCACATTTCTTAATCGCGTGGCTGAAGAGTTGACGGGATGGAGTCTCGTTCAAGCCTCGCAAAAACCTGTCACAGAAGTTTTTAACATAGTTAACGAAAATACTCGCAGCGAAGTAGAAAGCCCCGCTAGCCGCGTACTCAAAGGAGGTGTTATCGTCGGCCTCGCTAACCACACTGTTCTGTTGAGAAAAGATGGAACCGAGGTCCCAATCGACGATAGCGGCGCTCCGATTAAAGATAAAAACGGCAACGTAACCGGAGTTGTCCTGGTATTCCGAGACATTACTGAAAGAAAGAAATCAGAAGAGGGACTTAGAGAAAGCGAGAGGCGGTTGAACCGTAGCCAAGAAATCGCGCATTTGGGCAGTTGGGAACTTGACTTAGTTAACGATAAACTCACGTGGTCAGATGAAGTTTACAGGATTTTCGGTTTGAGGCCGCAGGAATTTGGGGCTACCTACGAGGCTTTCCTTGCATCTGTACACCCTGATGACAGAAAAAAAGTTGATGACGCCTATTCTGGATCAATGAGGAAAGGGAAAGACACTTATGAGGTCGAGCATCGCGTCATCAGAAATGACACAGGCGAGGTGCGGACCGTTTACGAGAAATGCGAGCATATTCGAGATACGTCAGGCAAAATCGTGCGTTCCGTCGGCATGGTGCACGATATAACTGAGCGCAAAAACGCTGAAGAAGCTCTAAGGGAAAACGAAATTAAGTTTCGGACTGTGGCGAATTTCACTTACGACTGGGAATATTGGATTGACCCCGACGGCAAACTGGTCTACACGTCGCCTTCATGCGAGAGAGTAACAGGATACAAGGTAGCCGAGTTCATGGAAAACCCAGCCTTGCTCAAGCAAATCGTTCACCCAGAAGACAAAGAAACTAACGACTCTCATTTTGACTTAATAAGCTCTAAAGAATTGCATAATGCTGATTTCCGAATCATCAGACGCGACGGGGAAACAAGATGGATCTCGCACGCTTGCCAAGCCGTCTACGACAACGAGGGAAAATGGCTGGGTCGCCGCGCCAGCAACCGCGACATAACTGAACGTAAGCGCGGCGAGCAGGAGCTTTGGCAGGCGAAGAACGACTGGGAACGAACATTCGATAGTGTCCCCGACTTCATAGCCATTCTCGACAACAAGCACACAATTGTTCGAGTCAACAAGGCGTTTGCTAAGCATTTAGGGGTTACCCCAGAGCAAGCAATTGGACTAAAATGCTATAATTGCGTGCATGGAACTGATATCCCGCCAGAGTTCTGTCCTCATGCAAAGACAGTTAAAGACGGTAAAGAACATGTTGCTGAAGTACATGAAGACCGCCTAAGAGGCGACTTCCTTGAAAGCACGACGCCATTGAAAGACGCGCAGGGAAACATGATTGGCTCAGTCCACGTCGCCAGAAACATTACCGACCGTAAGAAAGCAGAAGAATCTTTGCGAAAACTCAACCGTCATCTAAGAGCGGTCAGCAATAGTAACCAAGCGCTAATGCATGCTTCTGAGGAAACTAGATACACGAAGGAAATCTGTGACATAATTGTTCATGACTGTGGCTATGCGCTCGCCTGGGTAGGTTTTGCCCAAGAAGATGAAACAAAAACAGTCCGTCCAGTAGCGTTTGCTGGAAACGACAAAAGCTACATCGACCAACTCAATATTACATGGGATGAAAAAAACCCTCGAGGCCGTGGACCCACTGGAACGGTTATTCGAACTGGCAAACTCTATATTTTAAAGAATATGCCAAATGACCCGAATTTCAAACCTTGGCGGGAACAAGCCGCTATTAGGCACTTCACGGCATCATGCGTTTTACCTTTAGCATTACACGATGGGAAAATATTCGGCGCATTAAACATATACAGTCAAGAACCGAATCCATTTACCGACGAAGAAGTCGCGCTTCTCTCAGAACTAGGAAATGACTTTGCCTACGGAATAGAAATGCTAAGATTACGCAAAGAAGGAGAACGATCTGAAGCCACAATGCGCAAGCAAGCAGCCCTTATAGATCTCAGCCCAGATGCAATAATGGTACGAGAACTTGAAGGCAAAATCACTTTCTGGAGCAAAGGTTCCGAAAACCTATACGGGTATAGCAAGGAAGAAGCCATTGGACAATCCTCTCATTCAATTCTAAAAACTGTTTTCCAAGAACCAGTGAAAGAAATCCTTCGTGACCTCAAGAACAATGGACAATGGTCAGGTGAACTAATTCATCAGACCAAGGATGGAAGAAAAGTCGTTGTGCAAAGTTTTTGGCAACCCACCTTCAACGAGAAAGGTGAAATAACCGAGCTTATGGAATCGAACGTCGACGTCACCGACCGCAAACAAATGCAGCTCAAATTGGAAGAGTACGCGGCCCACCTTGAAGACCTCGTTCAGGAACGCACGCAGCAACTCAAAGACGCTGAACGCCTTACAGCCATAGGCGAAACTGCGGGTATGGTAGGCCATGACCTACGCAATCCCCTGCAAACTGTTGCTGGTGAAACGTATCTCGCGAAGGCAGAAATAGCGGAGCTCCCTGATGGCGAGGCAAAAACAAACCTTCAAGAGAGCCTTCACACAATAGCGGAACAGATTGACTACATGGACAAAATTGTCTCCGACCTTCAAGACTTCGTAAAACCCATAAAACCTGATATGAAAACAATAAGCCTGGGCAATCTCTTGACCCTCACTATTGCTGAAGTCAACATTCCGGAAAACATAAATATCGAAACCAGCATCAAACAGGATCTACCTGAACTGTCAGCAGATGCGCAGCTGCTTAAACGCGTTTTCATTAATTTGATCACGAATGCGGTCCAAGCCATGCCTAAAGGCGGATATTTGACCGTAACTACTCAACTTAGGAAAAATGCATCTGGTGCAAAAAGGATACTCATAAATATGAAGGATACGGGTGAAGGTATACCCGAAGACGTTAAGACGAAGATTTTCAGACCATTATTTACTACAAAAAGCAAAGGACAAGGTTTCGGGTTGGCCGTGTGCAAACGAGTCGTTGAAGCTCATGGGGGCAGCATCACATTCAAGAGCCAAATCGGTGAGGGAAGCACTTTCACCGTTGAACTGCCAGTCTGATTATTTTTTGCCTGGAAAGACTTCATCATTAAAACTCGTGTGATAAGCGTTTGTGCCGAAGCTCAATTGTTCAACATTGGAATTCAACTTGGATTACCATAACAGAATTAAAGGATGAAGTCAACAACAAAGAAGCAACTGGATTCGAGTGCCAGACCCCGTTTGGGACATCATAGGGTGAACGGCAAACAATGCATCGGATAATCTCCATTTACGTACGCAAATGCCTCAGCGTTATTCTCATCTTTAATGCCCTACTAACAATATCTTGCGTTGTTGGAATCCTGGCAGGCTTCTACTTCTTCTACCCCGGCTGGAAGCCGTATGCACCTTTCCTTCTAGATGGCAATCTATTCTGGCTGCTCATAGCCGCGGCAGTAATTAACATATTCCCCGCGGCTCATTTCGGAAAGGT
>Ga0335070_10004067_pt1 | contig 17068 bp, 18 predicted proteins | sample Lox_Sample_13_FD_206722 | JGI IMG/M metagenome (GOLD analysis project Ga0335070, IMG submission 206722) | Soil microbial communities from Loxahatchee National Wildlife Refuge, Florida, United States - Lox_Sample_1.3 | ecosystem: Environmental > Terrestrial > Soil > Wetlands | place: USA... | reverse complement strand
AGAAAGGTTTTGTTTGCGCCAGTGTGGAATACCGGCTGGCTAGGGCCGCCACCGCGCCCGCCGCGGTCACCGACGTTTTGGACGCCGCGCACTGGTTCGCAAACAACGCGAAAAAGTACAACGTGGACACCAGGCGCATCGTCGTGACCGGAGGTTCTGCCGGCGGTCACCTCTCGCTTATGGTGGGCATGACGCCGAAATCCGCAAAACTGGGACCACCCGCCCGAGTCGCGGCCGTGGTGGATTTCTATGGCATCACCGACGTGGGGGACCAGTTGGATGGACCGCACAAACAGGACTACGCCGTCACGTGGGTGCCCGAGCAGTCCGGCCGGTTGGAATTAGCTTCGCGCGTTTCGCCGATGACTTACGTGCGTAAAGGCCTGCCGCCCATGCTCGTCATTCATGGCGACGCCGATTCCACGGTTCCGTACGAGCACAGCGTGAAGCTCGTCAAGACCCTTCGCGACATCGGCGACGATGCAGAACTGGTCAGCGTACCGCAGGGGGAGCATGGATTTCCCGATGCCAAGGTAAGCGAGATCTATGAGCAGAACATCTGGCCGTTCCTGAAGAAGCACGGCGTGATGCGGTAGCGCAGGCACGCCGGCTTTCGAAAAACCGAAGCTCGTTACAATGGACCCATGAGCGTCTATGACGAGCGCCGCGAGGAACTGGAAAAACATGAATTCATGATGGGCAAAGCGCGCGGCCAGCTTGCCGTTACACTCGACGTGCTGACCGATGCGCTGGTCCTGGTAGGCCAGCACGGCGTCTACTGCCACAGCGCACGCCACCCCGGCAAGCCCGCCATGGACGTGCAGTTGATCACCAAGGCGATCACCGACGCTAAGGAGCTGATCTCGGGCGTGATGGGCGAGCTGAAAACGCGCACTGGCCTGTCGCAGTGAGTAACTGCTCCCTTTGGTAACGGCTCAGTATCGGGCAGGCTTTTACGGAGCCGCGACCGGAGGAAGCGGTCCTACGTTCGGCGGCGACAGGCTCATAGCGTGTAGCGCTACTGTTACGCCAGAGCGGTGTTCAGGATTTCCTGAATCAGCGAATCGTACGCCACACCCGCGTCGGCAGCCGATCGCGCGAAATCCTCGTCTTCCGCCAGCGAAGGATTGGGATTCACCTCGAGCAGAAAGACTTCCCCCACAGGCGTGAGGCGCACGTCAATGCGCGCGAACCCGCGGATTTTGAGCAGGCGATAAACTTTCCGCGCCAGGTTCGCCAGGTGCTCCCCAACGCCATCGGGCAATGTTTTCGCGGATCCATTCTTGATGCCCCATCTCTTGCGGTAAGCTTCATTCCACTTCGCGTGATACGTGGCGAACTTGGGAGCGTCCTCCGGAACCTGTTCGAAGAAGATCTCGCGCGCCGGAAAAACCGTCAGCCGGTGGTTGCCGAGCACGCTCACATAGAGCTCACGCCCTTCTATGTACTCTTCGATCAAGGCATCGCAGTTGAACTTCTGATGAATGAAGCGCGCGCGCGCAATCGCCTCCTGCTCTTCGCGAACGAACGAGGCCTGGCAGATTCCGTCGGATGATTCCTCGCACGCCGGCTTGACGATCGCGGGATAAATGAACCGCCTGAGGCGGCGCAGCGGATGCGCCCGATGCGAGACCACGAAACGCGGCAAACGCAGGTGATGGTAAGCCAGAATCTTCTTGGCCAGCGCCTTGTCTTTGCACAGCAGCAGCGCCTCGGGCCCCGATCCGGTATAGGGCACTTTCATCAATTCCAACAGCGCGGGAATGTTCGGCTCGTGCGCGCGGTCCTGATAGAACGACTCCGAGAGATTGAAGACCACATCCGGAGCGTAGGCCTTTAATTTCTCGACAATATCCGTCACGTTGTCGAAAACCGCCAGCGTTTCCACGTCGTGACCCAGGCGCTTGAGGCATCGAAGCACGTCCGCCTCGGTTGGCTTGTCTTCTTCCTTGAGCGAGCGCGCGGAAAAAGTCTCATTGGGATCCGCCGGACGCGCGACATCGAACAAGATGAGAATCTTCATCCTTTAAACCGACCTCTTGAACCTTCCGGTGTACAGGTGGTTGGTTACCAGCGCCGCCAGATACGCCGCCAGCTCGAAATGCAACCGCGCGGGATTCTGTGGCGCCGGCAGTTTCAACTCCTGGCAGCGCAGAATGAGCCTGCGCACCAGCATGCTCACGGTGTATTTGCGCTGACCCGTCCACTGCACAATCGACTCGATGAGCGCGGCGCGGTACCTGCGCATCACCCGCGCGGCAGATTCGCTTCCCGGCTCGCCGTTTCCAAAGATGGCCCGCAGGTCCGCGTCATAGAAGTCCGGAAAATCCTCCGCATACAGCTTTCGCTTCGCTGTGTAATAGCGGCCCAGGGTTTGGCGCAGTTTTCTCGCCTCGGAGATCCGGCGGCGATTCTTGACGGCCGGCGGGCTGCCGGCGGTCCTATCCATCAGTGCGTGGACGTACTCCAGTTTCTCCAGGGCTTTCCAGCCGCCGTACTTTTCTCTCCACTCATCCGGCCCGGAAGCCAGCCATACCGCAAACGTCTCGGCGAAATCTTCGTCCGGGTGCGCCTGTGCATACCAGTTCGGCAAGTGCCGCACGAAACTCCGGCTGTGCGGCCGCGGCGTGTACGTTTCGGGGGTGTATTCGGCAGCGGGATTGCCGAAAACTTTCTGCCATTCTCTCGAGGAAGAAAATCGATAGGCATGATCGATCGCGTGCCCGGCCTCGTGGCGCAGCAGCATCTGGCACCACTCCGCAGTGCCGCCTTCCACTTCCATCATCTGGTGGTGCTCGAGCGTCTTGAGTCTTGGATGTGCCAGGTAGAAGGGGATGGCAATAGCCGGCATGCCTTCCGGTGAGAACCACTCGTCCCCCAGATAGCAATCGGGCTTCAACGTAACTCCGCGCGCCGCGAGTTCTTCGTGAACCTCGCGCACACGCCTCTCCAGTTCGCTCCCTTCAATGCGGACACCCAGATCGCAGATGCGGACGTTGAGCAGCTCCTCATCTTTGAGCGCCACCCACGCAGGCTCCGCCTCCATCTCCATGCTTCCATCCTAACGCCACATGCGTGCGGAATGCTTGAGAAATCAACGGATTACAACGGGATTTTGGTAGAGCCAAAGGGTGGGCGGCCGCCAGACGTTTATTCAACCAAGGTCACGTTTCACTAATGATCAGAGACTCGATAATCACTCGGACTCCATCCAGTGCCTTTTGAAGCTTCTGAGCGTCTTTTACGCTTAGTCGATCAGGGATATTGATCTCAGCGCGCCGACCATCAGAAAGTTCGATTCGCGTGCAATGTCCAGAGGCTGCAATCATTGGAGGCTGTGGAGATTCAGCAGTACGAGACACGGGACGCGACGGGTTCCCATTGCCGTCGGAGCGGTTCGGTCCTTCGGACCCTTCGCTAGGCTGCTGCGGCTGCACGGGGCTGGCCTCGATTGCGGACATCGGAGACTCAGCTATCTGAATCTTTCCATCTCCGCGGTTGTGAAATAGCCCGGCGGTCCTCGCTCCATCCTTGAAGTGTTTCACCCACGCTTGAGAGACATCTCGTGGAATACTGCATTCTTGCTCGAAAATGTTCCTCAGAAATTCATCCGCCGGCAGAAGCTTGCCCTTGTGCTGATTGAAGAGGAAAGCGAACTGCTCAATCTTCAGGAACGCCTGTTTCTTGGCATCTGCCTGGGCCAAGGCTGAGCGCGGATAGGCAATCGCAAGAGCGAGCTCAGTCAAGGTAAACTGCCCCCCCGACTGATCCACGAGGCCGTACGCAGCTAGAGATCTCACTTTCCTCGCGAAGGCACTACTTGTGATTGTATTGCCGAGGACAAGCGCCAATTTGGATTCGGTAAGGGACTTCCCCTCTTGAGAGATCTTCCCCACAGCTTCAAGCGCCTGGGGCAAATCCAGTTCAAGCGGAGCCTTGCCATATGGCCGTTTGTCTTTCGATTTCCCTGGAAAGACCCTCGCTGTGTTCTTTGCGTCCATCGCAGCTTAATGTTAGCACAACATTGCATATAAAAAGCAATGTATCAATGTAACATGTTTATTGTCATACAAATAATCGTGAAATATAATGCCATATAATTGTTTTCATCAACCGATTGCCGCCCAGCAAGGGCCCCGTGTAGCCTTATGTTGTACGAATATATTGTCATTTCGTACAGGGAGGGCGTACAATGGCCCGCACGGCGCTCGGAAATGCCACCTGGCTTGAAGTCAACCGATCCGATCTCCGGCAGCATCAAAGCAAGTGGCTTAAGAAGGCTCGTGGTCAACATGTCCTTCTCATTAAATCGAACGATGCCGATGAGGAAAAGGTCGTTCTCGACCGGCAATATTTCGATGAGATCCGCAGGAAGTTGGACAGCCTTGTTGAAACACTGGAGATCGCTATGGATCGGAAGTTGTTTAATCAGATCCTGGCAGCAGCGGATACCCTCGAAGAAGACCTTCGCTTGGGCAAGCTCCACTCGCTGGAGGACGCCTTTGCGGAGGACTAGGTGTACGTACTCAAGTTCACCGGCAACGCTGTTGCTGACATCAAGAGCTTAATCCCCAAGCACCTTAAAGGACCGCTTCGAAACGCGCTGTTGGAGAAAGTGGCGATTGATCCCCTCGGCTGCTCACATGAACTCCACGAAGACCGTAGCTTCAGATGGCAAGACTACCGGATCGTCTTCAAGGTCTTCGACGACCTGAAAGCTATTGCCGTAGTCGGAGTAGGGCTGCGCTCCCCTCAATCAGCAGAGAACATCTATCGCAAGCTGGAAGTCCTGGCCCGCACAGGAGAGTTGGCTCAGGGAGTGTTGTTTTCCCTTCGAGGCTTCACGAAGGGCACGTAGTAACCAAGTTAGTCGTTGTCTAATGAAGTTCGTGCGCTTCTTTCCTTCACCGTTCGGCCTACCGTATCACCCACACGTCTTGTGGATGCTCGCGTGGAATCGCTTTTCATTCAACTCTGCTAGATTGGGAAGAGCAGCATGAGAATTCTCACGTGCGCAGTTCTATCTTTGATCGCCGGCGTCTGGCCGGCGCGGGCACAGCAGGCCACCATGCAGAACGACTGGGACATCCGCAAAACCTTGGACGCCATCGCCCTTCACGCCGACCGCATGGCGCCGTTTCTCGATCAGATCCATCCTGAAAACTGGATCGCCGCAGGCGCGCCTGAAGCCTACGTCGCTCAAGCTAAAACCTGCCGCAGTGAAGCGAAGGCCATTGCCGCGTCCGCGCGCGAACTGAACCGCACCCCTGAAAAATTGACCGGCGTTTTGCAGTTGCTGTTCCGTATCCGCACGTTCGAATCCATGCTCGCCTCGCTCGGCGAGGGTCTTCGCAAGTACCAGAATCCGCCCATGGCGGACATGCTGAATGGCGCCATGGCGGAAAACGCCGGGAACCGCGATCGTCTGCAGCAGTACAGTCTGGAACTCGCCATGGCCAAGGAAGAGGAATGCCACGTGGCCGACGAAGAGGCGCAGCGTTGCCGCCAGTTCCTTTCGCGGCAGCCCGTACACTCCAGCACCCCCGCGGCCCAACCGGAGAAACATTGATGCCCTTTGCGTGCAGCATCTGCGAACAGGAATCAACGCGCATCTGCGCCTACTGCACCAAGGATGCCTGTGACAATCACATCTGCGAGCGATGCGGCTGTTGCAGCGATTGTTGCCAGTGCGAGGTGCCGCTCGAAGAGCCCGTCCACGAACACGCGGAAGCGCTGCCGGAGCATCACGCCGCACCGCTCACGGAAACAGTGACCCCGCCGGTGATCAGCCACGACGCGCCATCCGCCATCGAGGAGCAACCGCAGCCCGATCCCTGGGCTCCCGCCGAAGCTCAGTCTACGACGCCGGAGGAATCCCGCACGGATCCACCCGAAACGCCCGAAGCCTGACCCTCGCCCCCTCCTCCAAACGGCAGGTGGATCCGCAGCACGCGCTCCCGGTGGCGCTCTTCCTCCAGGTCGCGCACGCGCGCTCGCAGCAGATCCTCCAGCGAAACGATGCCCACCAGCTTGCGCGACTCCTCGCTCTCCACCACCGGCATGCGCGTAACGCCCTTTTCCGCCATGCGGTAGACCACCGCTCGCAATGGTTCATCCGCATAGGCCATCACAGGATCCCTGCGGATGAACTCGCCGAGTTTGCTCGAGCCGCCGCCCGATGCCACCTCGTTCAGGTCTCTTCGCGTGACCACACCGGCGAGCATGCCGTCTGAGCCCACCACCGGGTACAGCCGCTGGCCGCGCCGGACGCTATGCGTCGAATGCGGAACCTCGCTGAGATTGGCTGGGAGCACCGCCAGATTCGTCCGCATCACCTCGCGCGCGAAAAGAACTTCCAGCGGATCCACCGAGTATTCCCGGCTCAGGTGATAGCCGCGCCGTGCAACCTTCTCCGTAAGAATAGAGCGCTTCAACGTCAGCGACGTGAATGCGTGGGCGATGACCGAGGCCACCAGCAGCGGCAGAATCACGTTCATATCGTGGGTCAGTTCGAATGCGAAAACGATTCCCGTAAACGGCGAGCGCATCGTTCCGCCCAGAATCGCACCCATGCTGATGAGCGGCCAGAATCCCGCGCCCTCATAGGGCAGCACCATGGCCTCGAGCCCGCCCAGTGCGCCTCCCATCATCAGCAGCGGCGCAAGCACTCCGCCCGAAGTTCCTGATCCCAGCGAGAAAGCCCAGATGAAGGATTTCACCAGCAGGATGCCCCAGATCACCTTGATAGGAACACTACCTTGCAGAAGCGCACCGATCGTGTCATAGCCGACTCCCAGCGCTTGCGGGAACACCAGGCCGCCCAAACCCACAGCCAGCCCGCCGATGGCCGGCCACCACATCCAGTGAATCGGCATGTGCTTCTGAAACAGGTCTTCAGCGCCGTAGACCGCGATGGTGAGGAGCGCCGAGAGCCCGCCCGCCAGCACTCCTGCCACCACACAACCCGCCAGACCCTCCGGCCCGATGAATACGCTATGCGGAGGAGTCGGAAACAGCGGACCGAGTCCGATGATGTACCGCCGCAGAGCGCCCGCCGTCGCGCTGGCCAGCGCCACCGGAACTAAACTCCGCGGCTTCCATTCGAACAACAGCAATTCAACCGCGAGCAGCACCGCCGCCAGCGGTGACGCGAACGTCGCCGACATGCCGCCCGCCGCCCCGGCGACCAGCAGCGTCTTTCGCTCCGTGCTCGTCAAGTGAAAAAACTGCGCGATCATCGACCCGAACGCTCCGCCCGTCATGATGATCGGTCCCTCAGCGCCGAACGGACCGCCGGACCCGATCGAGATCGCCGAAGAAAGCGGCTTCAAGATCGCCAGCCGCGGCTCCACACGGCTGCCGTTGATCAGGATGGACTCGATCGCTTCCGGAATTCCGTGGCCCCGGATGCGCTCCGACCCGTATCGCGCCATGAAGCCGACGATCAGCGCGCCGCTCACCGGCACCAGAATTTCGAGCGCGCCGAGGTGATTCCCTGCCGGCGAAACCAATACCGTGGTCCACCGCTGGAAGAAAAACAGGTTGGTGAACAGGCCGATGAGTTTCAACAGGCCCAGCGCCACAAATGCGCTGATCGCCCCGATCACAATCGCCAGAATCGAAATGCTGAGGGTCCGCGGCGTGACCGTGAAATCGCCCAGCTTGCTGGACGCACGCGCCGGACGCTTTCCGTTAATGGCTGCCATTCTTCCTCCCAATCACAGCTTCGAGCGCACCGACCAGTGCCGGACCGTTGTCGCGTAACTCAGCCAGGTGGCATGTGGCAAGCTTCTCCAGCTCGGCTTCTCCGCGCGGGGTGAGTTGCACAATCACTTGCCGGCGGTCCGATGGCGCCCGTGAGCGCGAAACCAATCGCCGCTCAACCAGCCGGTCCACGAGTTCAACCGCGCTGTGATGCTGAATCTGCAGCCGTTCCGCCAAAACGCCAATGCTGGGGTGGTCGTGGCCTCGAACAGCCAGCAGCAACTGATGCTGGTGCGGCTCGAGACCAGCCGCGCGCGCCGCCTGCTCGCTGAAATGGAGAAACCGCCGGATCTGGTAGCGAGCTTCCGCCAAAGCCCGGTAATCAGAGTCTGTAATTATTTCCAATGAATCCACTTATCGATATTATATCGTGAAACGATATTAATGGGAAGTTTAGGGCGAAGTCACTTGAGGCCGTCGGTCGCTACTGCGGCGGAGTCGCGTTCTGGTCGGGCGGCGGGGTTGGTGGCGGTGCCGGAATCGGCCCAGGTTCCGCAGGTTGCTGTGGCGCAGGCTGCTGTGGAGCCGGTTGTGGCGCGGGCTGTTGAACCGGTTTTGTCGGTTGCTGGGGCTGAGGCTGGCTCGGCGTAGTCGGCGGGGGCTGCGTTCCGAATCCCGAACCGAATCCCGAGCCAACACCTCCGCTGCTTGAGCTACTCGAACTGCCTGATGCCGAGGTGTTGCTCCCGAAGCCGCCTGTCGCTCCGGCCTGCGCTCCAAAGCCTGGCTGTGCCCCGAATCCTCCCGGGCCGCCCATGCCCGGTTGCATACCGAAAGTCCCCGGTTGTCCCATGCCCCCGACGCCAGGCGGCATACCCTGCTGGTTGGCCCCCATCATGCTCGCCGCCCGCCCGGCTCCGGTACGGTCTTTGCTGTAATCGTAGATGAACTCCCACTCGTTGTATTGAGAGTGGTCGTTGTAGACCTTGATGCTAGGCTTCTCCACCTTGCTGGCTACGCCGGCGATTCCCCCGCCGATTTGCAATCCGTTTCCCATCACGGGAGTCGCACCGGGCGATGCACCGGGAGACACCCCGCCGCCGGCCGTCGGAACAGGTCGGGGTTGCCGCAGCAAGTTGCCGATGAGATCACCCGGCGACATGCCGGGCTGATTTGGCTCCATCCCGGGCATGGCAGGTTGCGAGGGATCGCCCGTCGACTGTCCTATTGTTCCGGGCTGTCCGCCTGCGGTGGTGGGCAGATTGGCGCCAGGCATACCCGGAAACGGTGGGACCGGAGGCTGCCCGCCGCCGGGCTGAGCCTGGCCTTGCTGCGATGGATCGCTCGAGATACCCGGAAGCTGGCCGGGAATCACAGAAGAACCGCTGGCATCGCTTCCAGGTTGCGGTTGCCCGCCCTCACTGGCCCGGCGCGGCCCCCCGGCTACGTGCTGCGCGTCCGGGAGCGTCGATCCGATTGCCGGGCCTTCCGTGATGAAGGTGTTTTGGTTTGCTTCCGGCTTCTGATCCTTTTTGGGTTTCTGCGTAAGGGAGTCGATGAACACGCCTCCGGGGCCCACGTGAATCAACCGCCATTCTTCCTTGCCGGACAGCGGATCGGTATAGCGCCGCCGGAGGAAACGCAGGTTATTGGAGTTCTCCAACGCCTCGATCGACGGCGGATAGGTGTTGAACTTTCGAAAGTAAAGCTGAATCGCGCGTTTGTATTGCTCGCCGCGCTCGATGAGCATCTGCTCCTTCGTTCGCTGTGCTTCGAAAGCCACACGCGGAAGCTCGGCGTACAGCATCAACGCAACTGCCGCCGCCATGGCAAAAATCAGCAGCAGCGCATATCCGGATTCACGGTTCTTCGCCGCCGGAGGCCCGTGCTTCACCCGGGTGTCGCCGCGCACGGGTTTTTTATCTCCGAGTCTCGGAATCATCCCACCGGCTCCGCCGCCAGGGGCAGCATTTGCGTGTGGTTGAACTCGGTGTCCTCCACCTCGACGGAGCTCACGCCGATGCGGACCACCTTATATCGCTTCTTGATCACATCGCCTTCCGCCGCCACGAAGATATCATCCCCATCCAAGAAAAATGCGCGCTTGTGCCCATCTGCTCGCTGCGCGGCGTAACCGTAGTACTTCAGGGTGATCGGGGGAGGTGGCGGCGGCCCGGGAGGCGCTGCGTTTTGTCTGGCTTGTTCCTCCCGGATCTGCGCTTGAATCTGGGCCGGGGTTTTTGGAATGATCTTGCCCGGATCGGCTACGGCGACTGGAGCCGCCGCCCCAAACTGGAACAAGTTCCGCTCTGCCGGACCCAGTTCCACGGCCTGCACCTTGGCCAGCAGATCGAGCCGCAGTTTAGGATCGATGGTACTCGAATCCACTCCACCTTTGCGCTTCCATGACGGGCGAAACTCGTGGCTGTTGGTTCTCCGGTTGGGGCTGGTCCGGCTCGGGGCTGTCGCCGCCGGCGCCACCGGAGCCGCAGCGGGATCCGGGAGCGTCTGGCGCGCTTCAACCGAAGAAATGCGCGGCCCCGCCGGCGTTGAAGCCAGGTTGGTGTACAGAAGGTACACCGCGGCACCCGTCAGCGCAACGAGGATGGCAATCTTCCGGGGCTCGGCACCCATCTTCATGACTTGCCGCCAGCCACCTCCTGAATGAACGTGTCCAGCTTAATGGTCACGCTCAACGCGCCGTTCGATTGCGGCTGAGCCTGCATGGCTTCGAGGATCAGTCGCGGCGATTTATCCAGCAGGTTGACGAATTTTGTCAGACTCTGATAACTGCCCTCGTAGTTCGCCGAGATGCTCAATTGTTCGACGGTTTCGCTACCCTCGACCGCTTCCGGCGGGGCGTAGGCTGATTCCTTCGGCTTCAGCCCCGATTCGACGGCTAACTGGTTGGCTTCCGCGAGCAACGTGGAATAGGCTTTCCGCCGGCTGAGAATGTAATCCGCCTGGAACGTATCGCCCTCCACCTTGGCCTGCTTCACCTTCTCCACCACGTTGCGCGTACGATCCAGATGCTGCAATTGCTGCGCCAAGCCGCGCTGCTTGGCATCCAACTGTTGCGCCAGATCCTCGGCGGAGCCGCCCAATGGGTGAAACACGAAAATCGCCGCCACCAGATTTGCAGCCAAGAGAACGCCTAGCCCCGCCCGCACTACCAGGCGCCGGTCTTTTAGCGGCAGGCGATCTAGCTGGATGCGAACCTTAAAGTTTCTGAGCATAGTTCACACTTACGCGGCAGCGATAAAGAGGTTCACTCTGCGACGGCGGCACCGTGCTGTAGAGCGTGGTGGCGCCAAACAATTCCGAGGACTCGAAGCGAGTCAGGGTTTCAATCACGGGCGGAAGCGATTCCGATCCCAGCGTCATCTCCAGGTATACCTGGCTCTCGGAGACCACTTGCGGCCGGATGTTGATGAGGCGCACATTCGGCGGCAGAACCTTCTCGAGATCTGAGAACACCTGCGTCCAACTGATCCCCTTGCGGTAGAGGAGCGCATTCAGAAACAGGCTGCGCTCGAGCACTTCGGCGTTCTCCGGCTGGCGCAGAACACCATCCAGGCGCGCCTGCTCCTTGGCTACGCGGGCGAGCTGCTGCTCGAGCCGCACGATGACTCGCCGCGTGTCCGCCGAGCGCCGGTGATCCGCCACCGCCAGCAAGATCAGCAGCACCAGCGACCCGATCATGAGCAACCCGACCGCGGCCGATGCCACCAGAATGGGCCGGTCCTTACGAAACGGTTGTGTCGCAAGATTCAGTGGAAATCTCATTCTTATGCCGCTAGTGACTTCAGATAACCCACCAGGCCCAGGCTACTATCTCCTGCCACGCCCGCGGCGGCCCGAACCAGATCCACGGGCAGGTGCAGCTCTCGCGCAAACTGGACCCGCGCCTCCTCCGCGATCTTTCCCAAGCCGGCAAGCAGCAACTTTTCTGCCTTCACACCCAGGTTGTCCTCCGTATACACGAATGTCGGATAGAGATCGGAAGCGATCTCCGAGATGCCAGGCTGGCTCAGCTCCAGCGATCGCACCAGCTTCAGCACGCCCGAGGACAAGACCATGATGGTCAGCATCCGGCCGCTCAGTTTGGCCACTACCACTGTTCCGGCTTCGTCGATCAGTTCCAGCGATGCCAGCGCCGACAGGCTGACGAAGCCCGGCTCGATCGCTGCCGCGCGAAACGGCGCTTCATAGCGCGAGATGATTTCGAGCGGCGCCACCGCCACCACCACGTCCACCTTTTTCCCGCTTCCACCGCTTTGCGCGTGGTAGCTTAGCATGGCCGACTCCACGTCGTACGGCACGCTCTTTTTCATCCGGAACCGCACCAGCGACAACTGCTCCTTGGCATCGGACGGAAAATGATCGAAATCCAAAATCGCAATTCGCACGCAGGAGTCGGGAAGAATCAGCGCGGCCTCGCGCCGCTTGCGGCTGCCGTTGGGAGGAACCATCGAACGCACGGCGCCGGCCAGTTTGTCCGCATCCAGGATGTTGTCGCGCAGCGGCGAGACCGAAAGCACGCCGCTCTCGAGCGGTCGAAAATCGAAATCCGGTTCTTTGCCCGTTCGCGCCATCGCCACTCCGGCTTCCGATAGCTCGAAAGCCAGCGCCGGCGGCGGGTCTTTCCAAAGCGACGTGACGGAATGGAGCAGGCTCATATCGAAGATCCAAAGGCAAAAGGCAAAAGGGAGGACCACCATGCTGGCCCTTTTGCCTTTTGCCCCTTGCCTTTTGCCTTTTGCCTTGGCATTTCCCTTAGCCTTCAATAAACGTGACTTTGTTGATCTCTTTGAGCGTGGTCGTTCCGCTCTTCATCTTGAGAATCGCCGATTCCCGCAAGAACGTCATCCCTTCCTCGCGCGCCACCCGTTTGATCTCCGACGTCGGCCGCTTGTCCAGGATCATGTCGCGGATGCGCTCGGTCAGGTCCAGCAGCTCGTGGATGGCCGTCCGCCCGCGGAAGCCAGTGCCGCCGCATTCGAAGCAGCCTGCGCCCTCGTAGAACGGCACGTCGCGCCATTCCGACGGGTGAAGCCCGCTCTCTATCAGATACGAATCCGGATAGTGCACCTGCTTGCGGCAGAACTCGCAGATGACCCTCACCAGGCGCTGCGCCAGAATGCAATTCAGCGCCGAGACGAAATTGTACGGCTCGACGCCCATGTTCAGAAACCGGCCCAGCACGTCCAGCACGTTGTTGGCATGCACCGTGGTGAACACCAGGTGCCCGGTGAGCGCCGAGTTGATGGCAATCTGCGCCGTCTCCTGGTCGCGAATCTCGCCCACCATGATCTTGTCCGGGTCGTGGCGCAGAATGGAGCGCAGGCCGCGCGCGAACGTCAGTCCCTTCTTCTCGTTCACCGGAATCTGCGTGATGCCCTTGATTTGGTATTCGACGGGGTCCTCAATCGTGATGATCTTGTCTTCGTCGTTCTTGATCTCACTGAGCGCCGCGTAAAGCGTGGTGGTTTTGCCCGAACCGGTCGGCCCGGTCACCAGCACCATGCCGTACGGCTCCATGATGTAGCGCCGGAACTTCACCAGGTCGCTTTCCAAAAACCCCACCACTTCGAGCGAGAGCTTGGCGAACTTCTCGCTCATGGATTCTTTATCCAGCACGCGCAGCACGGCGTCCTCGCCATGAATCGTGGGCATGATGGAGACGCGGAAGTCGATCAGCCGGTTTTTGTAGCGCACGCGGAAGCGCCCGTCCTGCGGTACGCGCCGCTCGGCGATATCCAGCTCGCTCATCACCTTGATGCGCGAAAGAATGGTCGAGTGCCAGTCTTTCGCGATAGGCGGCATGGCGTAGTGCAGCACGCCGTCGATGCGGTACTTGATAGCCACTTCCTGGTCTCGCGATTCGATGTGGATGTCGCTCGCGCGCCGCTCCAGCGCATTGAAAATCGTGGTATCCACCAGTTTGATCACCGGCGCGATATCGCTGTCCGCCGCCGAAAGCTTGTCGATGGAGAGCGTTTCGTCCGCGTTCTCCTCGTCCGCCACCACGTCCAGCGTGAACCCTTCGGTAACCTCTTCCAGAACGCGCTGGGACTGTTCAGTCTTCTTCAGCAGCTCGGAAATCTGCGAAAGCGTAGCGACCTTGATGCGCAGCTTCTTGTTGAGCAGCAGCGCCAGCTCGTCGATCATGTTGAGATTGCGCGGATCCGCCACCGCGATCTCGAGCAGGCCGTTCTCGGCGTGCATCGGCACGAAGTTGTACCGGAACATCAGATCGACCGGCACCGAGCGGAACAGCTCGTGGTCGATGGCCGCCTCCCGCAGATCGACGTACTCGCAGCGGTACCGCGCCGCAATCGCTTTGGTGTCAGCCGCTTCCGCGACCGGGTCCAGGAGCTTTAACCGTTCAGTGCCCATAAATCATTGAAAAGGCGCAAATTCGTCCTTTATCTCATTGACGCAGTACATAGCCGCCGCGTGCAGGATTTTTCGCGTCGCAGTCCAAAGAACTACGTGCGCAAACGCACTGTGGATTTCTCGGCCAAAACCGTGCAGGTGACTGAATTCCGGAGGTTTGTCACTCAGTCTCCTCCGGCGCCGCCCTGAGTTCCGCACAGCGGCGGCGAAGATCCAACAGCCTCCTCCCTGCACCGGGCACGAGCTCGAACCGCCGGCGCACCTCGCCCGAAGCCCAGGAGACCAGCTCAGAGTCGAGCTGATTCATCTTTCGGAGCTGCTGGTAGACTCTGTCACCCACCTCCTCCCGAAACCGTTCCTCCGTTCCCCGCGCTGGACTGACGTTCTGGCTGACGTACTCAAGCCGGATTGTCGGAAACGCCGGATGGAGAAAATATTCCGCGGCCATCAGACTCTCGTCGAACAGGTTGACAACAGCGATGGCGGACATCTCGCGCGCAATCTTCAGCGCCGCGGAGAGATCTGCGGAGTCCGGCGGCCGTGTATACGCGGCTCTGTTCGCCAGAACATTGACTTGCACATCATTCACCAGGTGTGGGTGCTCCTCGAGTAGAAGATCGAAAAATGATTGGGCATCCATTTCCTTCGCTTTGGCGCTGAGGTCATCAATCGGCTCCGCTCGCCGGAAATGTTGGTACATCGACCACAGCCGGTCGAGCGGGTCCCGGAGCACGCAGAAATCGAAGACCACCAGGCCCCGCGCCCGCGGCTTCGGGTATTTCAGATGATGGCTGGATATGGCCACGATTTCCGGATGGGCCAACAGAAAGGGAGCCGTATCCTCGCCGGTCAGAATCGAATTCGCCTCCCGACCGTGCAGTTGCGCGAACCGCTTCTTAAAACAGCGGCTCAGCGCATACTCGATGGTGGTGCCGGCATTCTTGAAAATATGGTAATGGAGCAAGACGAATCGCGTCTGGGAAACCGGCAGAGTATATTGGCCCACACTTGCACCGAAGGTTCGATTTTACATCCGGAAATCGATATATTCAGACCAACAGCGCGCCTCAGGGCTTCTGAAACTGGATCTTCAGGCCCCATCGCTTGATCTGCACACGGCTCTCGATCGTCGGCGGACGTGCATCCGCCATATGACGAATCGACGCGCGCGCGCCCGCTCCCGGAATCGGTGCGATGGGCACCGGGGTCTGCGGATGAGTTTGCCCTTCGCGGGGTTGCAGGCCCGCTCCGAAAATATCGGGCGGGAGCCACACGGTGGTAGGACTTTCCTTCTCCAGGTGGAGAATCTCGGTCAACTCCTGCGCCACCGCTCGGTCGCTCACCACGATCGATGGCGCCATCTCCATCTCAGCCGGGGCGGCCTCCGGAAGCCCGGCCGTCATTGGCAGCGGATCATGAGTCGCGGGTGACGATTCAAGCTCTGACGGGGCAGCCGGCGTTTCACAAACCGGAGCCGGAGCGACATTTGTTGCCAGCTCACCCACGACTTTCTGCAAGCGCGCCCGGTAAAGCTCGCGATGTTTGCTGCTACAGAATTCTTGGTCGCTTAGCCAGCGGAACGGACGCCAGGACGAACCACCGCAGTATAAGCATCGCGTTGCCATATGACTCCTATACAGAAGATAACTGATGCAAGCTCGTAATGATAATACTTACTTTGGTTAAGAGTTGACAAATCGTCATCGGAGTAACTCAATCTAGCGCGAGTGGCCGTCCTGTTCCATCGGAAGTAAGTCTATTTGTTCAGTTACTGGTCTGGTCCGGCCCTTGCAGCCTGCGAATCGTGGTGAAACGGATGCAAAACGCGGCTGAAGGCACGCCGGAATGCGTTGTGCTTAGCTGCCGCCTGATGCCTCACCTCGGAAGTACCTCGCCGTTCCGGCGCCTTTGGGTAGTTAAGATCGGGAACTTGCAGCAGATCAGCCGGCCAGATGAAAGGCAGGTCGGCGAGATCGGCGGCCGGCTGCGAGCCCGCCGCGCGCCCCCACAGTGCTTTGAGTGGCGGCGGGTACCAGCCTCTCATCGCGACCGCGAGCACGACGGCTACAGCCATTGCTGCGATAGCTTGCCAGTATCGCCTGGTACTCGTCGCGCGTGCCCCGGTCCGGGCAGGTGTTGCCGGCGGCGCCTCGCTGCCGGCGCCCGATTCCAACTCGTGCGCCAGGCCTGCCAGCGCCTCGCGAAACAGCGCCGCGGATTGGAAGCGCTTCTTCGGATTCTTTTCCAGCGCCGTCAGGAGAATTTCATCCAGCTCTGACGGCAGGCTGCCATCCACTTCGCTGGGCCGCCGCGGCACTTGATCCACGTGCGCGAGCATCAGAGTGAACGGGTTATCGGACCAGAATGGTTTCACTCCCGTGGCCATCTCATACAGCACCGCGCCTACTGAATAAATGTCGGAACGCGCATCCGCTTCCGCGCGCCCCTGAACCTGCTCCGGCGATGTGTAATACAGCGACCCAAGGAGAGTCCCGCTCTGGGTCAGCCGCACATCTCCCACCGATTTCGCCAGTCCGAAGTCCATCAGCTTCAGCGCGCCGTCTTCTGCCACGATCATGTTGGATGGCGAAATATCGCGGTGAACTACGCCGTGCTCGTGCGCGTAATCCAGCGCCGTCAGTGCCTGGCAAGCATAGTCTATGCTTTGCCGCAACGTGAATCTGCCGTCCTCCAGCAGGCTTCTAAGCGGAGAGCCGCGGATCAATTCCATGATCATTACCAGGTGCCCGTTTTCTCGGAACGCATGGTGCACTGCGGCAATATTGGGGTGACTTAGACCGGCTTGCAGCTGGATTTCGCGCAGGAACCTCTGTACCTGTTCCGGTGTGCTCGCGGCCTCCGCGCTGAGAACCTTTAAGGCATCCACCCGTTTCGTAACCAGGTGTTCGACCTCAAAGACCTCGCCCATTCCTCCGCTGCCGAGCTTGGCGACGATTCGGTAAGT
>Ga0335070_10004065_pt1 | contig 17072 bp, 12 predicted proteins | sample Lox_Sample_13_FD_206722 | JGI IMG/M metagenome (GOLD analysis project Ga0335070, IMG submission 206722) | Soil microbial communities from Loxahatchee National Wildlife Refuge, Florida, United States - Lox_Sample_1.3 | ecosystem: Environmental > Terrestrial > Soil > Wetlands | place: USA... | reverse complement strand
CGGGACCTGATCGCCGTGGCTCGCGCCTGCGCCTTGCGCAACTGGTCGTTTACGGAGTGGCTGCACGGCCGGACGTTCGCGGCCCGCGGCATGCCCGGTCAATCCTGGAACGCCGCCGCCTTCCTGCTGGCCGAGCATGCGCTGGCCACCGGCAGGAATCCTTTCGCGCTCTAGCTCAGTCCGGCGGATTGTTGGCTTTCAGGAAGGCGACCGAGGTCTGCAGCATCTGCAGGCGGGTCTCGCTGCGCGACAGCCAGTGGTCTTCCTTCTTAAGGGTGATGAATTCGACCCTCTTGTTGGCGTCCCGCAGCGCCTTCTGCATCACTTCGCTCTGTTCGTAAGCCACTACGGTGTCATCGCGCCCGTGGATCAGCATGACGGGTACGTCGACCTTGTCGATGTGCTTGATGGGCGAGATCTGATCCAGCACCGGATCGTCATATCCGGTAATCCCCATGAAGCGGTTCCAGAAGCGGCGCGCCGAATGCTCACCCCAGGCATCGCGGTCGTTGACCCATTTGAGCATCCGCCGCAGGTCCGAAATGCCGGCGACGGACACGGCACAGCGATACACGCCCGGGTCCAGCGTCACACCCGCGAGAGCCGCATAGCCGACGTAGCTGGCACCCACGATGCACACCCTGGCCGGATCGATGATTCCCTCCCTGGCCAGATAGCGCACGCCATCTGACAGGTCGGTCTGCATCTTGCGGCCCCATTCGCCGAAGCCGGCGGCCTCCATCTCCTCGGAGACCGTCGAGCCGCGGAAATTCGGTTTCAGCACGGCATAACCCTGCGAAGCGAGCGCCTGCGCCCACCAGTCGAAATCCTTGTAATCCCGCGCGGCCGGACCACCGTGGGGCATCACGATCAGGGGCAGGTTCTTCGGCGCGCGACCGGCCGGAAGAGTCAGATAAGCAGGGATCTTCAGACCATCGGCCGCCGCGTAGCTGATGGGGCGAACTTCGAAGGTCTGCTTCAGTCCTTCATAGACATCGCCCAGGGGCATCAGGCGGGCGGTGTTCATGTTGATGAGCTGATAGCTGTAGCCGTGCTGGGGTCCTTCGATCAGCACGACGAACTGCATCAGGTCGCGCGAGTGCGACACGAGCCGCACCCGCTCTCCCGGGAAGGCGTCGACCACCGCTGCCCAGCGGGATCGCATGGCGGGATCGAAGAACACGTACTGCGAGTCGTCTCCATGGGTCATGCCGCCGATCATGCGGTTGGTCTCATCCTCGAGGCGCACCGAGAGCTTCTCGCTATCCGGCATGACGCCGCCGAGTTGACCATCGGCAAGCGACACCAGCTTCCAGACCCGATGGCCGTTGTCGGTCATCGATATCATGACGGCATCCTCGCCGGGGCCGAATCCTATCAAGGAAGGGATGTCGATTCCCTCGTGGATCGCCACGGAGCGTTCCAGGCGCCCACCCCTGCGAGTGCGCAGTTCCCACTGCTGGTTGTGTTCGATGTACGACTCCTCGGCGACGACCTCGCCGCCGGCATCGACGAGCCAGCCACGCGTCCAATCGCCGCCGGTGCGCACCAGAGTCTGCTTGTCCTTGGTGAGATTGACCTTGAACAGCGCCAGTTCGGTCCTGTCCAGGACGACGATGCCGGGAATGTAGAGCACCGTGTCGGGCCCCAGGTGACGCACCATGATGTCACCGGCAACGACGTTCATGGTGTTGTCCTTCTGCTCGAGCTGCGGATAGGTCCGGATCTTGTGGCTGTCCAGGTCGTAGACGCCCAGCAGAGTCCATTCGGTGCGCATGCCAACCAGGCCGAGCGGCATGTCGGTCTTCGAGGTGATGATCATCAGATGGCGGTCGTCCGCCCACTGCAGGCGGCGCAGTTTCACCTCACCCAGCGGGGCGCCGCCGATCAGCTTGCCATCCGGCAGCGAAACGACGGCCAGGAAGCGCGCATCGTTGGTCTGCTTCACGAATGCGAGCTTGCTGGCGTCCGCCGACAGGGCCATTTCCTCCAGCCCGGGCAGTCGGCCGTAGATTTCCAGCGGTACCGCACGGACCGTGGTCATTCCGGTCGCGCACGCGAGCAGCGCGAGCAGCCACGCTGCCCGCTTCGACAGGCTCAGTTCCCCCATGAAACTCCACTCCCTTTTATATGGTTATGTGGCGACGGGGTGTCGGCCAAGCATCCTGACACAAGAATAAAGTAGACTTCGCGCCATGCACAACCCGGACCGTCGCCTGCCGTTTCAGGGTCTGCTGAATGCGCGGGACCTGGGGGGCTATCCAACTGTTGACGGCGCCCGCACGCGCTGGCGATCGGTGCTGCGTTCGGACGATCTGGCCCAATTGACTCCGGACGGCTTCCGGGAGCTGTGCGATTACGGTATCGGCACGGTCCTCGATCTGCGCTGGCTGGAGGAGATTGCCCTCAATCCCAGCCCGCTGACCGCCGTCGGTACGGCGATCCGCTACCGGCACGTTTCCCTCCTGACCCGTACTGCAGCCGAATGGCGCGAAATAAGTAAAGGCTCCCAAAAGGAATTCTGGAAGTGCGTGGTGCTCGAGCGGGCGCAGCCGCAGTTGCGTGAGGTGCTGGAGGCGATCGCCACGGCAGCAGAGGGTCCGCTGTTGTTTCACTGCGTCGCCGGCAAGGACCGTACGGGCCTGGTTGCCGCACTGCTGCTCACTCTCGCCGACGTCGAGCCCGAGGCGATCGCACAGGACTACGCTGCGAGCACCCGCCTGCTGAGCGATGCCTATCTGCAGCGCTACGCCGACGTCGATCCGGCCGACGTGCTGGAAAACGTCCGCTGCCCGGAAGCGGGCGTGCATAACATGCTGGGTTTCCTGAGGAGCCAGGGAGGTATCCGCGCGTATCTGCGGGACATAGGTCTCGGTCGCGCCACCATCCAGCGACTGCGAGCGAGGCTGCGCGACTGATGTTGAACGTTCTGGTGACCGGGGCGACCGGCGGCATTGGCCTGGAAACGGCCAAGGGGCTGGCGCGTGCCGGCCATGCGGTGTTCATCCATGGTCGCGACCCCGGGAAGGGTGCGGACGCGGTGGCCACGATCCAGGCGCTCGGACCCGGCGCCGTTCGCTATTTCAACGCCGATTTCGCCTCGCTTGCCCAGGTCCGGCAACTGGCAGCACAAGTGCTCGAAGCCGTGCCGCATCTGGACGTCCTCATCAACAACGCCGGCGGTGCCAACTTCACCCGCTCGGTCACGGCGGATGGCTACGAGATGACCTTCGCCGTGAATCACCTGGCGCCCTTCCTGCTGACCAATCTGCTCCTGGACAGACTGCGTCAATCGGCTCCGGCGCGGATCGTCAACGTCGCCTCGCGGGCCCATCGCGGGCAGGCGCTCGATTTCGACGATCTGATGAGCAGCCGGAGTTACAGCGTAATGCGTGCCTACGCGCGCTCCAAGCTCGCCAACATCCTGTTCACCCGGACACTGGCGCGCCGGCTTGCCGGCACGGGTGTGACGGCCAACAGCCTGCATCCCGGACTGGTCGCCACCGGAATCGGCCAACGTCACGCGCTGGCGCGCTTCGTCTGGCGAATGATCGTGTACATCCGCGGCGGTATCCCTGTCGAGGAGGGTGCCCGGACCAGTCTGTACCTCGCTACCTCTGCCGAGGTGGAGGGAGCTTCGGGCGGTTATTACAGCAAGTGTCAACCGGCCGAGATCCAGACGTCGGCCGAAGCGGTGAGTGAGGCAGTCGGCGAGCGGCTGTGGCGCGTGAGCGCCGAACTCGTGGGACTGTAGATGTACTTCACCCTGAAGGCCCTGGCGCGAGCGTTCATCCTGCCGCCGGGTGCGCCGTTGCTGCTCGCTGTCGCAGGCGCCTACCTGGTGTGGCGCAGGCGGCGGGCGGGTTGGCCACTGCTCGTGCTGGGACTGGCTTCTCTCTGGCTGCTGTCCACGCCCATCGTGGCGGACGGCCTTTCACGCCTGGCGGAGCGTTACCCGCCGTTCGATGCCAGCCGGCCGGGTGATGCACAGGCGATCGTCATCCTGGGCGGGGGTGGGCAGCGCAACTTCGCTCCGGAATACGGTGGCCCGGTGGCGGAAGAGATTCTCCTGGAGCGTCTGACGTATGGAGCCTATCTGTCGCATCGGACCGGCCTTCCGGTTCTGGTCAGTGGTGCACCGGCCGAGGCGCGTGTGATGCAGGCGACGCTGTCGCGCAATCTGGGTGTGGAGCCGCGATGGATCGAGGGCAACTCCCGTGATACCTACCAGAACGCCCGCTTCAGCGAACGCCTGCTGCGTGAAGCCGGCATCACGCGCATCATTCTTGTCACGAGCAGTACGCACGAGTGGCGTGCTACCCAGGAATTCCGGGCCGTGGGGCTCCAGGTCACGCCCGCACCCGCAGGTGTCCTCTCCGAGCGGGAGACCGGAGTCTTCCGCTTCGTGCCCGGCACGGCGGCGCTCGGTCGCTCAACCGCCGCGCTCTACGAATTGATCGGCGAACCGGCGCGGCGCATCCAGGCGGCCCTGGGAGTGCGCGAACGGTTCGATCCGGGCCTCAGGCACGGCGCGTTCTGATACTCTTTCCCCCGGGAATCGCCTCGCCACGGAAGGGCGGCTGCCATGCAGCGCGTATTCAAGGGACTGACACGTCTTCGCGGCGTCATCACCCTCATCTGGACCGACGCCGATGGTTTCGTCAGGCTGCGACTCGCCGGGGTCGTTGCCCTCGTCATGGCGGCTTCTGCCGTCACCGCGTTGGGACCCGTTGCGCTCAAACTCGTTGTGGATGCTTTCGCTTCCGGCGGTCGCGGGACTTCCGTGTCCCTCCTCGTTTTTCTCTATGTACTCACCCAGTGGTTCGCGCGCATCGTCGGAGAGATCCGTGGCCTTCTATATGCGCGCGCCGAACGACGCATGTCCCGCATGCTGGGCGAGCGCTTGTTCTCCCACGTCATGCAGCTGCCATTGCGCTTTCATCTCGGACGTCGTACCGGGGCCATTGGCCAGACACTGGAATACGGGGTGCTCGGATACCAGCTGGTGTTGCACACCCTCGTCTTTTCTCTTCTGCCGGTCGGGACGGAACTGGGGACCATCGTCGCCGTACTGGCGCGTATGGATGAACCCATGTTCCTGCTTCTGTTCGTTGCTGCGCTGGTCGCCTATGCAGGTGCATTCGCCAGTGCTGCAATGACCGTCGGCCCGTCGGCGCACGCAGCTGCCGCAGCGCAAATCGATGCCCACGCCGTCATGACGGACAGTCTGCTGAACTATGAGACGGTGAAGTACTTCGCCGCGGAGAACGTGGTTCAGGCGCGAGCCGCGCTCGCGCTGGCTGCTGCCGAGACGGGCTGGGTGGCGTATTACAGGCGATTCGCTCTGAATGGTCTCGCCGTGGCCGCGATCTTCTCTGCTTTTCTCGCGGTGACTCTGCTGCGCGCGGCTCACGAAGTGCAGGCCGGTCTGATGACGGTCGGCACATTCGTGCTCATCAGCTCGTACATGCTTCAGGTCGTTCGACCCGTCGAGCTGTTCGGATACGCGTTGCAGAGCCTCTCGCAGGGCGTGGCGTTCCTGGAGGAGGCTTTAGCGCTGCTGCGTGAACCTCCCGAACCCGCTTTCCGACCGTCTTCTGTGCGCCCGTCGGTTCGGCCTACTGATAGCGGGTCCGTCGTGAGCGGGTCCGTCGTGAGCGGGTCCACTGGCAGAAGGTCCGCTGGCGACGGACTTGCCGACAACGGACCCGCGGTCGGTGCTACCGTGGACTTCCAGGACGTCCGCCTGGCCTATCGGCCCGGTCATCCGGTCTTGAAGGGCGTGACGTTTTCGATGCAGGCTGGAAGTACCGTGGCACTCGTCGGCAGCAGCGGCGCGGGCAAGTCGTCCATCGTCAGGTTGATGGTCAGACTGCTGGAGCCCGATGGCGGCCGGATACTGCTGGATGGGGTTCCGCTGGGAGAATACGCACTGTCCGCGTTGCGCCGACAGGTCGCCATCGTGCCGCAGGACTCGATGTTGTTTGACGAGAGCATCGCCGGCAACATCGGTTTTGGCGACCCGGGCTGCAGCCAGGACGACATCCAGGGGGCCGCGCGCCTCGCACAGCTGCATGACTTCGTCATGAGCCTGCCGCAGGGTTACGAGACACGCGTAGGGGAGCGCGGCGTGAGGCTCTCGGGTGGTGAGAGACAGCGAGTGTCCATTGCGCGCGCCGCCCTGAGAAAACCACGTGTCTACGTATTCGACGAAGCAACTTCCTCGCTTGACAGTGTCACCGAGGGTGAGATCGTCCGAAACCTGAGAGAGATCGCGCGACTCGGCACCACGCTGGTGATCGCGCACCGGTTGTCCACTGTTGTCCATGCCGACGAGATCCTGGTACTGGAAAAGGGAGTGATCGTCGAGCGCGGCACGCATGTCAGTCTGCTGGAAAGGAACGGGCGCTATGCCTCCCTGTGGAACGCTCAGCAGCGAAGCACGCAAGGATCTTCCTGAAGACAACAGGTTGATTTGAGGGTCCGCTCCCGTGTGGAACGCTCATCTGACAAGGAGAGATCACGGCCGTCCGGCCGGGAGAGCGGAATCAGCGCGCCGCAACGCCGACAGGTGATCCAGCCGACATCGCATGTCCGGGTGTTCCAGCGTGCTGTGTTGCCGGCATCCTGCCGCATCGGGTGATCCCTGCTCCTGGCAGGGTGCCAGCGCCAACACGGGGTGCTCGAGTTGCTCGTGCTGGCGCCGTTCCCTGGCTGCGCAGTTCCATTGCGCTGCCTGCGAGGCTAGCAGGAGAGGTCCGCAATGCAAGCTGGCATTTGGTGGTGCTTCGCATCATAACTTCGCGAGGTGATCCGGACGCATGCAGGTCGCGGAATTTCCTGGAGTTATCGGCGGAGCGGGCGCGCGCGGATGCAAAGTGTCGGCAGAGTGTCAAAGCATTGTAAGTTTGATTATTGGGCTTGCGCCGCGCTCGTTCCCTCGCGCTGCGCCTGTCGGGACGGGCGCAGCGTGTTCGCGTCGCTCTCAGCTGCCGAGACGCTCGACCCATGCCTCGCAGAGCCTGACGGCTTCCGCCGGCGCGAAGCTCTCGGGATCCAGACACCACTCCAGCCACAGTCCGTCGATCATCGCGGTGAGGCCGATCGCCGCCAGGCGCAGGTTGAAACGCAGCTCGCCGGTTTCCCGCTCGAGATCGGCAAGCATGCCGCGCAGCAGGTCCACGTAGCCGTGGTACGTCTCGCTCTGCACGCGCTGGATGTCCTTGGAGTGCCGAAACAGACCCCAGAAGACCACCCACACGGCGAGGACTTCACTGTCGAGGTTGGGTGGCGAGAACGAAGCGTTGAGGAAGGCGCGCAACCGCTCGCGAGGTGCGGGCGGCGCATTGGCGACCGCCGCGCGCAGGCCACCGACCAGCTCGCTGTTGAAATACCGGTAGGCTTCGGCCACCAGCGCATCCTTCGTGGGGAAGTGATGGTTGATCAGGCCGATGGACACCTTGGCCTGCGCGCTGATGCGACGGATCGACAGGCCGTCGTGGCCGTAGCGTTTCAGACACTCGATGGTGGCGACGATCAGCGCCTGGCGGCGCGCATCGGGCAGCTTGCGCTCGAAGCGCGGTTCACCGGTCTTTCTTCTGCTGCGCTTCAATCAGGCTGCCCGCTTGAGACGCCCCCGTCTGAAGTCGGCGAGTATCTCACGCGCCGCGTTGTGACCGGGGGCTCCGGTGACGCCGCCACCCGGGTGTGTGCCGGCGCCACACATGTACAGGCCGGGCAGGGGCCCGCGGTAGTTGCCATGGCCCAGCATCGGTCGCGCGGAGAACATCTGATCCAGTTGCAGCGCACCGTGCATGATATCTCCCCCCACCAGTCCGAAGGTGCGCTCCAGGTCCAGCGGACTCATGATCTGCCGCCCGAGCACCGCTGCCCGGAAGTTGGGCGCATGGTCGTTGACCGTGTCGATCATCAGGTCGGCAACCCGTTCGCGGTGCAGGTCCCAGGAATCGCCGTTGGGCAGCTGCGGGGCGACGTGCTGGCAGAACAGGCTGGCGACGTGCTGTCCCGGGGGAGCCAGGCTGTCATCGAGCGTCGAGGGGATCAGCACCTCCACGATCGGCTTGCGCGACCAGCCGTGCTGGCGCGCATCGAAATAGGCCTGCTCCATGTACTTCAGCGTCGGAGCCAGGATGATCCCCGCCGTGTGGTGGGGGGCGCGCGTCTTGCCGGGCAGACAGGTGAAATCGGGCAGCTCCGACAGCGCCACGTTCATGCGGAAGGTGCCCGAGCCGCAGCGGTAGTTGCTGATCCGCTCCCGGAATTCGGCGGGCAGCGCCGCCGCATCGATCAGGTTGAGGTACAGCAGCCGGGGGTTCAGGTTGGAGATCACGGCAGCGGCGCGGATCGACTCCCCCGAGGCGGTGATCGCGCCCACGGCGCGGCCCTTCTCCACGATGACTTCCCGTACCGGGCAGTCAACCCGGATGACGACTCCACGTTCCGCGGCAGCCCTGGCCATGGCCTGACTGATGGCTCCCATGCCCCCGATCGCATGTCCCCAGGCGCCTTTCTTGCCGTTGACCTCGCCAAACACGTGATGCAACAGGCCGTACGCCGAACCCGGTGTGTAGGGACTGGCGTAGTTGCCCACGACACCGTCGAATCCGTACACGGCCTTGATGGGATCGCTCTCGAACCAGGCGTCCAGGTAGTCGCCCGCCGAGGTGGAGAACAGGCTGAGCAGGTCGCGGCGCTGGCTCATGTCCAGCCTGCGCAGGCGATCGCCGAAGCGGCCGGCGCGGATCAGCTCGGGCAGCGCGGCAACCCAGTTGCCGCAGACGACGTTCGGCGGTGTTTCCAGCACCATCTCGCGCAGCAGATCGGCGATGAGATCCAGACGCTCGCCGTACGGGATGATGCGATCCGCATCCTTGCGCGAGAAGCGCGCGACTTCATCGCGCGTCAGGTTGTTGCCGGTCTTCAGGTATCCGCCGTCGGCGGTGGGCAGGAAATTCAGCACCTCGCGCTCCACGACGCGCAGGCCGTGACGCGGCAGATCCAGATCGCGGATGACCTTGGGATTCAGCAGCGAGACGGTGTAGGCCGCCACCGAGTTGCGGAAGCCCGGATGGAATTCCTCGGTGACCGCCGCACCGCCGATGACCGGGCGGCGCTCGAGCACGATGACCTTCAGGCCACCCGCGGCGAGATAGGCGGCGCAGACCAGGCCATTGTGGCCACCACCGATGATCAGTGCATCGCACTGAGCGGATGAAGCGGACATGATCGTCTCCCCGAGGGCGCGCGGCGCGCGCCCCGTGCGGCTCCCCTGGCCGGTTTAAGCGACGTGCTGCGGAGCGAGCTGCGGCGTGAAGTGGGTGGTCTGTGCGGCCGCTTGCGTCGGATTGCGCCGTTCGCTCCAACCCCTTGGAGGCGCTCGATGCAGGCGCGTCTCGGGAATCAACGCGCGCATGTGCCGGCCGAAGCTGCGCAGGCAGACTTCACTTTCGCTCAGCGGACCCACGGTGTACCCGCTGGTCCCCATGCCGGACTGCACGCGCTCGATGAGCGCCTTGTCCTCCAGACTGACGCGCCGGTTGATGCGCCAGTTCAGGTAGCGCGTCACTTTCATTTCGCGCCGGCTGTCCGCATGTACATAAGCAATCTCACGGACCAGTGTTTCCGTGGGCGAGACCGGCAGGAACTGCATGAAATCGATCTGATCCGGATAGATGTCGAACGCCACGTTGGGCCAGAGCTTGAAGTAGGTCCACAGACGTTGCCGGTTCTCCGGCAGGTGTTCCACGCGAGGCAACAGCTTCTGGTACAGACGCTCGGACCAGTTGTTGGACGGCACATCGCGCAGCGCGCCCCACATCTTGTCGATCCAGGGCTTGGCCTCGATGCCGTAGCCGCGACCGAACAGGCGTGTCAGTCCCGGGTGCGCCACCGTGATGTGCAGGCCATCGGAGTAGTTGTCCGCCACGTTCTTCCAGTTCACGTGGCGGGTGCGGAAGGTCACGCGCCCCTGGGGCACCAGTTCCTCCATCCGGTAGGCCTCGAGCTCGTGCGCGTAGGGCGAGGCCATCTCGCGCACTGACGGCAGGCCCGGCTCGAAGCGCACGAAAATGAAGCCGAGGTAGATCTCCTGCTCCAGGGCCACCAGCCCATGCTTGGACTGGTCGAGGCCCTTGAAGGCTTCGCGCTGCGGAATGCTCAGCAGCCGGCCGTCCAGTCCATAGCTCCAGGCATGGTAGGGGCAGGTGATGCGCCGGCCGCAGTGACCCTTGGAGCCATCCAGCAGGCGCGCGGCGCGATGGCGGCACGCATTGTGGAAGCTGCGGATCTGGCCGTCCTCGCCGCGCAGGCTGATGACCGACTCGCCCATGAACTCGAACGAGTGGTAGTCACCGGCGTTGGGCACGTCGCTCTGGTGGCACACGAGGTGCCACGCCTGGCGGAAGATCGCCTGCTTCTCGAGCTCGAAGAATTCGGGGTCGTGGTAGATCCAGGCCGGCAGGCTGTAGGCGTCTTCATCCATCGCGGCTTCTCCGTTCAGGGTGCGGCTGGACCGGGGGGTGTGCTATTGAACGATCGTACAACAAGCGCCCGGCCCGGGCAATGACTCATGGCACGAACCCATGGGGCGGACGCGGCTGGGCAGACCCTTGGCGAGCCCCGGGTACAGGTGGCATCCATTGTAGTCGCCCCGGGGCTCAGCCCGCCGGCGGGGAGGGGATCCCCCTAGTCGCTCGGGGCAGGGCTGGAAATGCCCTGTTCTTCACCCGTTTGGGCGGTTCGGGCTGGCCCTTGGGCCTGGTGCGTACGCCTGAAAGCGATGACCTTGTCGTAGGACTGATCCATGGCTTCGCGTACGGCGCAGTCCAGTGAGTCGGGAGCATCCGACTCCCGCTGGGCATTCTCCAGCGTCTCCATGAAGACGCTGCAATGCCGCAGGGACCGCGCGAACCAGTCGAGGAAGGCGAGGAATCGCCGGGTCAGTCGGGCCGATCCAGGGCCGTGCAGCAGATCCGGATCGGTGAGTATTGCAATCCAAACTAGCGCTTCAATACGCAGCTGACGGACCGAGGGCTCGCCCTCGGTCGGTTCCTTGTCCTTCACGACTCCCTCCTGCTGTCCCGATCGCCCTTGTTCCATTCCCTGCTGCCGCGGACGCTGGCGCCCAGCGCCATCATTTCCCTGCTGGCGCCGGACCGCCATGCCCTGAGGCGCCCAGACGCCCGCCCGCCCGGCGGTGTCAGCGGCCGCTGATCACCCAGTCGTCATCCACGGGGCTCACCTGCAGAGAATCTTCCTGGGACGCATAGAGGATCAACGATTGCGGACGGTCTGCATCGAAGATCCCTGTGAGACGCTGCGCAGCCGCTGTCCCCTCGACGCGGATCTGCGCGTGGTTGTAACGGTTGAACTCTCCTGCAACCTCGCTGAGCGTCGCGTCGTAGAAGATCAGACGGCGTTGACGCCACGCGAGCACATTCGCCGCAGACTCCGTGCTCTTTGAAACGCGGCCACGGCTCACCTGGGCCTTTTCGCCAGCCGTGACGCTGAAGGAGTTAGCAGCAACCCCACGGCCCGGGATTGAACTCAAATTCGCTGGAGGGGGTGCGGAGAGCGGCTCGATGGACTCTCTGGCGAGCGGAGTCACTTGAACCGTCCCTTCCACTACCGCGACTTCCGTTCTCCCTTCACGTTGGCGCACGTTGAATTGCGTGCCAACGGCGATGACTTTGGCGTCGTTCGCTCGAACGACGAAGGGTCTCTTCGCGTCGTGTTCGACCATGAAGAGGACTTCGCCGCGGACGAGGTGAACGTTGCGTACCTTCTCATTGAATTCAAGCTCGATGCGCGAGTCGGTATTGAGCACGACGAAGGAGCCGTCATCCAGCTTGCACGTGCGCTGCTCACCGACCCCCGTCGACACCGATTGCGGTCCAGAGATGTTGACAAACACGGACAGGCCCACCGCTCCAATCAGCACGGCGATCCAAAGGGTCGTGACCACCTTCTGCCAAAGTACGTTGGGCCAGATGCGACTGACAGCGTGCAGCTCCTGACGCCTGATTAGACGGACTGCGGCAGCCTGCTTGCCCTCATCTTCCAGCAAACGTTTGACATCGACCAGGCCTCTGGGATCGACGTGACCCAGCCGACGGTTGACCTCGCACGTTTCCAGAAAGATCCGCATGTGCGACGGAGAGCGCCTCACCCAGGCCAGAAAGCCTTGAACGAGCGCAGCGGTGTCGGGGTAGCGGTCGCCGAAGTCCGGCTCGTCGTCGGTGAGCAGGAGCAGGAATTCAGCCGCTTCGAGGCCGATCCGGGCTTCCTCGGATTCATCATCGCCGGCATGCTGGTGTGAACGCATGGAGAAGACCTCGCTTCCTACTGGTCCTCGCTGACGTTGAACTCGATCCGGACCTCGTTCAGCGCCTTCATGATGTACTTCTTGACGGTGTGCACCGTGATCCCCAGCTCCAGGGCGATCTCCTTGTAAGTCCGCCCATCCCGGTAGTGCAGCAGTACGGAGGCCTGACACAGCGCCGGCAACTTCGATAACGCGCGATCGAGCTGCGCCTGGGCCAGCGCGGACGTGCAATCGTCTTCCACCCACAAGCGGTTGGATCTCTCGGCATGCGCGTCCAGTTCAGCGGCGCTGCTGGACACGCGGTGCTTCGGCTCGCGACCCGCTCGCCGGTTGTTCGAGTGCAGGACGTTCCAGGCGACCCGGAACAGGTAGCGTTGCGCATCGCGCAGCTCCGCGGTAGGCCGGCTGTTGATGAGATTGAGAAACATCTCCTGCATGAGGTCATCCACCGCCTGTGTACGCGGTGCGTTCACCTCGAAGAAGCGCCGCAGCTCCGCCCTGTAGCGCTCGTAAGCCTGCTCCAGCGTTTCGCGCGATCTGCGTGAATCCGGCGCACTCGACCTTGCTGACACCCACCCGCCTTCCGGCCGCTGCCGGTCGATACGAGATAAGACGAGGGGATATGCGGATCGGGTACGGCCGCCGCCAGAAAAGTTTGTGGGCAGTTCGTACCCAAATGCCCCGTCTCGGGCGTCTTACGCGCCAGGACGACCGTGCCCAGGGAATGGAGCGCTGACAGAACAGAACACTGAACAGACGACAACGGGGGTCGACATGAACTGCATGTCTCGCGCAGCGCTGGCTGCACTGGCGCTCTGCGCTACATCCATGGTTGCAGGGGCGCAGGAGACCGGCGGTGTTCCAGCGGCGCACAGGATCGATTTCCACATCGCGCGGGAGACGGTCGGCCAGGCCCTGAATGAAGTGGGCCAGCAGAGTGGCCTCTCCATCGTCGTCGCTCCGGCAGTGCCAAAGTCCCTCATGACTTCAGCAGTGTCGGGACGGTACACCCCCGAAGAGGTTCTTCGTCAGCTGCTGGCACCCGTGGGTCTGCAGGCGCAATTCCTGGACAACGGCACGGTCGTGGTGCGATTCGCGGGGGCCGTTGGCGATGATGTCAAGCGCGAAACTGACAGCCGTCAACTTGAAGAGGTGGTCGTCACCGGATCGCTGATCCGCGGCATCGCCCCGGCCGGCCCGATGCTCAAGGTATACACACGCGAGGAAATCGAAGAGGCAGGCGCCGGCTCACTTGCGCAATTCACGCGCGTGATGCCGGAAAACTTCGCTGACACCGATCCGGTGTCCAACAATTACTCGAATGCGCATTTTGGTGTCAACGGCCAGGCCAGCCTGAACAATGCCTACAACGGCACGGCCTTCAACCTCCATGGGCTGGGAGCGGGTTCTACACTCACCCTGCTGGATGGACACCGACTGCCGGCAGCAGGAGCAGACGGTTCATTCACTGACGTCTCACTGCTGCCGCTGGCAGTGATCGATCGCGTGGAAGTTCTCAACAGCGGGGCATCCGCGATTTACGGCTCGGATGCGGTTGGCGGGGTTGTCAATATCATCACCCGGCAAGACTTCGAGGGCGCGGAAAGCCGGCTGCGCTACGGCACCTCGACTTCCGGGGGCGCCGCGAGCTTTACCGGGTCGCAGCTGGCGGGTACCCGCTGGGACAGCGGCAATCTCTATGCGAATTACGAGTACACCTGGAACGGTGGCCTGGACGCGAACCAGCGCGACTACATCGCCAGCCTCGGCGGACCGTACACATTGCTTCCCCGCGATCATCGCAGCAGCGGATTCCTGGCCGGCAGGCAGGAACTGGGGAATGAGACGACGCTATCTGGCCGCGCGCTCTACAGCGACCGCTGGTCATTTGCCGCGCAGTCGGTGCAGAGCGCGGCGTTGGATGCCTCGAATTCCATTGACGCGGGCGTCGAGCAGTCTGGGGGCACCCTCTCCATCGAACATCCGCTGGGTGCGGCGGGGCGAGTGAGTCTGACCGGCAGCTATGCGAAATTGAAGCAGACGAATCGGACCGATAGCGCCTACTCGTTCGGCCTGATGGAGCAGATTGCCGGGTCAACGGTCACCCGGTCCAGCTCTGTCGATGCCCTCGCGGATGGCGAGATCGCTCACCTGCGCGGTGGTGCCGTGAAGGGCGCGGTCGGCGCCAGCTACCGGTCCGAGGCGCTAGGCCAGTCCGGAGTCATCAACGGTGAACCGCTGACAGCTCTTCCATCGCTGCAACGGCGCGTGGCGAGTGCCTATACCGAAGTATTCGTGCCGCTTTTCGGCCCAGCCAACGCAAGGAACTACCTGCGTCGACTGGAGCTGTCGATCGCCGCGCGCTACGACCACTACAGCGATTTTGGTTCGACGGTCAATCCCGAGTTGGGACTGGCCTGGTCACCTTCCAGTGCGATGGATCTGCACGGCACCTTCGGGCGCTCGTATCGCGCGCCGACCCTGTTCGCGCTGGGATCTGCTGTCTCCGCCAGCACCTACCTCGCGCCCAATCCAGCCGCTCCGGGGGGTCTGACGGACCTGCTGACGATTGGCGGGGGCAATCCGGGTCTGGGACCGGAGCGAGCCACGACATACAGCGGTGGCATCGTGTTGCATCCACAACCTGTCCCGAACCTCTCCCTGTCGCTCGACTACTTCAACATCGTGTACCGATCCCAGGTAGCCACGCCACCCGAGGCCACATTGTCCGGTCTGTTTTCCGACCCGGTGCTGGCTCCCTTCCTGAATCTGCACCCGGATCCGGCGCAGGTTGCCGCCTACTTCAACAGTCCCAACTTCGGTGGCGATGCGGCCGGCCTGGGGCCGGGTGGCGTGGCAGCGACTTTTGACGGCCGCTACGCGAACATCGCGCTGAGCCGGCAGTCCGGCGTGAATCTGGGGGCAGGCTATGAGTGGCCTGTGGCCCTGGGAGTCATGTCAGCGACCCTGAATCTCAATCGGATGCTGTATTTCGACTTGCGCACGACCACCGCGGCTCCACCGCTCGCTCTGCTGGATACGTTCGGCGAGCCAGTGAGGACGCGGGGGCGCGCGGCCCTCGCCTGGAGGCAGGGCGGCCTGAGCGCGGCGCTGTCCGCGAACTACACCGGCGGCTATCGCAATACCCTGTTCGTCCCGGATCAGTCCATCGACCAGTGGGTGACCTGCGATCTGCACCTGGGCTATGCGATCAACGCAGGTGCAGGGATCGTCCCACTTCGCGATGTCACGGTCGCTCTGACTGTCACCAACCTGACGGATCGCAGACCGCCATTCGCCGAGATTCCGGTCCTGCCGGGACAGAACTTCATCCCGTTCGATCCCACCAACTCCTCCCCCGTGGGCCGTCTCGTGGCACTGACGCTGACCAGGAGATGGTAGGCGGCCGCCTGCTGTTGAACGACCCAACTCGGAGAGCAAGATGAGGTTTACGATTGCCGCGATCTGTGTTACTTATATGTTGTGCTCTGGACAGAGTACACCCGCGGAGGAAAAGGAACTTCACATGCGCAGCGACCGCTTCTCGTATCTGGAAGACATCCTCGCCGGGCGCACCCAAACCTGGATTCAGGCCCAGAACGAACGCACGGCCGCCGCTCTGGAGCAGGATCCGCGATTCCAGACCTACTATCGGCAGCTGCTGTCGAGCGTGGACGCGCATGGGGCGCTGGGAAATGCGGATTCAGTCTGGACGCTGTCCGGGAGCTGGGTATACCAGGTCTGGAGCGATTCGGAGCGCCACCCCAAGGGTATCTGGCGGCGGACGACGTTGCGGTCGCTGCTGGCTGCCAGGCCGCGGTGGCAGATCCTTCTGGACCTGGATCACCTTTCCGAGAGTGACGGGCGACCCTGGATATTGCGTTTCGTCCAGTTCGCGCCCAACGGCCATCGATGCATGCTGGGACTCTCGGATGGTGGTTCGATGACGCTGCAATGGCGCGAGTTCGACGTCGAGGCCCGTGAATTTCCGGACGATGGATTCAGACTCCCGAAGGCGCTGGGGGCGAACGTGGCCTGGTGGAGCAATGACTCGCTGCTCGTGGCAACCGACACCGGAGCCGGATCCATTGCCGACACCGGCTTTCCCATGGTCGTCAGGAAGTGGGATCGCAAGCGATCCGTGGATACCGCTCCGATCATTCTGAAGGGGCGACATGACGGTCCGTCACTCGTGGGGGTCTGGTCCCAGGACGACTCAGCTGCCACTGGCAAATCTGCCACTGGCAAATCCAGGCGTAACCGCACCGTCGTCATCAGCGGTTCGGATTACGACTGGTGGCAGTACAGCCCAGCCGGCAAGCTGCAACGGATGACCTTGCCGCCCGTGAGTTCGCCTCCAGTGACGTTCGCCGGGCGGTACGTCTTCCGTGCGCCTTCGAACTCTGACTGGACCGTCGGCGATACCCATTGGGCGGCAGGCAGTCTGCTGTCGATTCCGGTCCAGGAGATCGGGCGCAAGAATCCGCCCGTGGAGAAGGTATTCGAGCTGCTTGCGGGTGAGGTGCTGTTGGGCACTCCCGCGGTCGTCAAGGGCGGCATGGTCGCACTCACCACGAATGCCGGAAGCGTGTCAGCCCGGAGAGTCCGTCTGGTTCGCGGACACTGGGAGGCGGACCCCATCCCGCTACCGGCCGGGTTGATCCGCGAGACCATGTCAGATGCCGGTTATGGCAGCGACTTCGTGACTCTGGAGAACGATCTGTTGCCC
>Ga0335070_10004064_pt1 | contig 17073 bp, 10 predicted proteins | sample Lox_Sample_13_FD_206722 | JGI IMG/M metagenome (GOLD analysis project Ga0335070, IMG submission 206722) | Soil microbial communities from Loxahatchee National Wildlife Refuge, Florida, United States - Lox_Sample_1.3 | ecosystem: Environmental > Terrestrial > Soil > Wetlands | place: USA... | reverse complement strand
CGACTGCGGCACAGTATCTGCAGCTTTCTGCGGCAAAACGCACGGCCGAGGGAGAAGATCTTGCCCGCAAACTGAAAGTCGTGATGGACCGCGGATTTTCGGGGAGCCTCACCCGGGTCAGCAACCAGCCGGAAGGCAGCCGGGACGAAGGCTCGCCTGAGGGCCGCCAGCGCATCGGAGCACTCTCCGCGGGAAACGTCGACGCCGATCTGGTGTTAGTTCGCGTGACTGACCCCGGTGGCACACGCATTTGGCTGATCTCCTCGGAAACTCTGGCGAAGGTGCCAGACCTCTTCGATCAGATGCAGGTGCATCAGGTGGAAACCCGTCTGCCCGCCGGGCTGGTACGAAACCGGCTTCTTGAGCTGCCCTTCTGGCAATGGCTCGCCATCTTAGTGGCCTTGCCGATCGCGGTGGGTGTCGGGTGGCTGCTGGTCGAAATCGTCAAATTGCCCAGCATTTTCTGGAAGCGATTCCGTGGCCGGCCTCTGCCCTTGCGGTGGGCGGAGGCGCTTTTCAAGCCACTTTGGGTAGTCGCTGCGACCCTGGTCCACGGCCTGCTCGTTTCGTACCTGCGCCTGCCCCTGCTGCAGCAGCATTACTACCAGCAGGTCGCAGGCGTGGTGGCGATTATCGGCTCCGGCTGGCTGATCTTGCGGATAATACAGCAGCTGATGCGACGCATTCGCGCGCGCGCGCTCGACTCGGGCCGCGCGGGTATGAGTTCGCTCATCCTTCTAGGCGAGCGCATTCTGAAAGCCGTCATCGTAATCGCGCTGATTTTCGCGGTCCTGGGAATCCTTGGTTTCAATCTCACTACCCCACTGGCTGGACTCGGCATCGGCGGCCTCGCCGTCGCTTTTGCCGCACAGAAGACGCTGGAGAACCTTTTCGGCGGCGTTTCCGTGCTGGGCGATGAGGTGATTCGCGTGGGCGACACCTGCAAGTTCGGAGACGCAGTGGGCACCGTCGAGGATGTCAGCCTGCGCTCGACTCGCGTGCGCACTCCCCAGCGAACCTCGCTCTCCATTCCCAATGGCTCGCTCGCCACCATGAATGTGGAGAACCTTAGCCGGCGCGACAAAATCCTCTTCAATCCCAAGCTGGGGTTGCGCTACGAAACCTCGGCCGACCAGTTGCGCTATGTGCTGGCGCAGATTCGCCGCCTGCTCTATGAACACGTAAAGGTCGAGACTGCGGGAGCGAGAGTGCGATTCGTGGGTTTCGACAGCAGCACCTTCACGCTGGAAGTGTTCTGTTATGTGTTGACCAGGGATTACGCCGAGTTTCTCGCCATCCAGGAGGATCTTCTGCTACGGATCATGGACATCGTGAATTCAGCAGGCACCAGTTTTGCCTTTTCGTCACAGACCCTCTATCTGGGTAAGGACACCGGGCTCGATGATGAGAAAGCCGCGGCGACGGCCCGGACGGTCCAACAGTGGCGCGAGAGCGGCAATCTTCCCTTCCCTGATTACAAGCCCGAGGAGATCAATGGATTCCAGAATTCGCTTCCCTACCCACAGTCGGACTCGGGAGCGAAGCAGAAGTAGTGCGAAGATGGGTGCGTGGGTAGCAGCGATGCTGTAGTTCGCTGAGGCAGATTCTTAGGAGAAACCATGCAGAGTGTCGCGGAGATCCGGCCTTCCCCGGAAGTGACCGCGCCGTTCCTGGAGGAGACCTCGATCTCTAAGTTGGAAGGTGAGCTCGTCTGCCAGTTCGGCGAGGCGCAGCGGCCGCGTATCCAGCGCGGCTTGCGGCAAGTCGCAGAGTTTTGGCGGAGAGAAGACGGTGATGCGTCAGTCTTTGAAGATTTTGTGCGCTCCAACTTTGCGGGAGATCAGGCGACGCTCGACACTGTGTTTCATCGCTTCGAGCACCTTCTCGAACAGCTCGATGGGCACATGCACGAGATCATCCGCGAGTTCCGCCAGCAACTGGACCTTGATCGCGGACCCCTGCTTCCCCTCGACGAAACCTTTGGCGGCTACGATCCCTCGGCACATCTCACGGACGACTCTTTCCGCAACAAACTTGCATTTACCGTGCTGCTCAATTTTCCCCTCACCACACTGGACGAACGTCTGAAACAGGGCGCCACGTGGAATCGGAGGCAATGGGCTGAGGTGCGTCTGGCGCAGCGCTTCGCATCTCGCGTGCCGGCCGACGTGAAGCTCGCCATTGCTCAGGCCGAGGCGGAAGCCTCGCGCTATATCTTTGAATACAACATCTGGATGCATCACGTACTGGATGCTCAAGGCCAGCGGCTGTTTCCCGCGGGGATGCGCTTGCTGAGTCACTGGAACCTGCGTGACGAACTCAAGGCGGATTACGCCGACGCGCAAAACGGCTTGGCTAAGCAGCGCCTGATCCAGCAGGTGATGGAACGAATCATCACGCAGACCATCCCTGAGATTGTCGTCAACAATCCGCTGGTTGACTGGAATCCGTACACCAATGCCGTGACGCCGGCGGCGGTGAAGGACTCCGATAGCTCGGGCGCTTCCGCGATCAGCGACGCGCCTGAACCCGACACTCGCTACACCCAACTGCTGAAAACCTTCCTGGCCTCGCGGAAGGCCGATCCCTATTGGCCGGCCGCGCCTACGCTGATCGCGCGCCGGTTCGAAGACGACCGCGAGATTCCGGAAGAGCGCGTCAAAGCCATGCTCGAGCGGGTGCTGACTTCTCCCTTGGCTCCGCGAGTCGCGCGGCTGATTGAAACAAATTTGCGTCGTCCTTTGCAGCCGTTTGACATCTGGTACAGCGGCTTTCGTCCCGGTCACCAACAGCCGGAAACGGTGCTCAATGAGATGGTGCGGCAGAAGTACCCGACGGCCGAGGCGTTTCAGAAGGACATTCCCAACCTGCTTGCCAAGCTGGGTTTCACGCGCGAGCGGGCGCAATATCTCGCAGACCGTATTACCGTCGAGCCCGCACGTGGCGCTGGACACGCGATGGGCGCGGAGATGCGCGCGGCCAGGGCTCATCTGCGCACGCGCGTCGCAGCCGGAGGCATGAGCTACAACGGTTTCAACGTTGCCGTACACGAGATGGGCCACAACGTCGAGCAGGTGCTCTCGCTGAACGATGTGGATTACACGTTGCTACGCGGCGTTCCCAACACCGCGTTCACCGAGGCGTTCGCCTTCTTGTTCCAGGCGCGCGATCTGGAACTGCTCGGCTTGCCGACGCCAGACGAACGCAGTGAAGCGCTGCGGGTGTTGAACCAGTTCTGGGGAACTTTCGAGATTGCGGGCGTGTCGCTGGTCGATATCGCAGTGTGGCACTGGATGTACGACAATCCGCAAACCACGGCGGCGAATCTCAAAGCCGCAACGATTCAGATCGCGAAAGATGTCTGGAACCGCTATTACGCACCCGTCTTCCACAGCCGGGACGCGGTTCTCCTGGCCGTTTACTCACATATGATCGATGCCTTCCTGTACTTGCCCGACTATCCCATCGGCCTGCTGATTTCTTTCCAGATCGAGGAGCACATGAGGAAGACAGGGGCCATCGGTCCGGAATTCGAGCGTATGGCCAAGTTTGGACGAGTCACTCCTGATCTCTGGATGAAACACGCCACCGGACAGCCCGTAGGCGCCGAAGCCTTACTCGCTGCCACGGAGAGGGCGCTGGCCGTGGTCGGCGCTGCGTAACGGAGTAGCCTGCTTCGTCCACCACTGCAGCAGCAGGTGGGTCGGCCAATACACGAACGCCGGCGCGACAATCAAGTATCCGAGCAGGTAAAGCCCGGCAGGCATGAAGTGCTGCTCGCGCGAGAAAAGTCCGCGTGCCCAGTTCACGTTGTCTTCCGGCCGCCAGAAGAAATTGATGGGTACGACAATCCACGTAATGAGAGTCTGCAGTTTCCATCCGCGGTGGTCGTAGCCCAACCGCCAGATCGCCCACAGCAACAGCGGAGGCGTGACCACGTGGAACAAGCTCAGCAATCGGACAAACAAGGGGATGCCGGCATTGAACATGTACTCCGTGCCGCCGATGGGATGCACTCGGAACAGCCACGCGGCAACAAGGTCCACCGTGTAGAGAGCCTGGAAAAGCAGCAGCCCGCTCGCTTGCCAGGAAAAGATGAGCGAGCTCTCCAACCATAGCGCGACGCAGATGAGAATATTTCCCAGATCACAGAAGAAAAGAAAATTCTGTGCGCCATATTGCTGAAGATAGACGGGAAACCAGACCGCGACCCATAAGGTCCAGACAAACTTCAGCCAAAGCGGCAGGCGCATGCGAGGCATTGTATGACGAGTAAGTGGTCGATGGTCAGAGCGCTGGAAGTTTGTCGCTGCAGACGCCCAGTACCCTTTCCTTGGCTAGAACCCGTTGCGCACTGCGTCGATGCAGGTACTCGGCTTAGTCTAGGGACATGACTGTCGCTCGCTGCTCATCGGAGAGGAAGGGCGAGGAGTTGACCGCACAATCAATACTGGCCTTCAACTGCTGGCCTTTGGAACATACGAGCACACCCCAGGCCCAAAAGAAACATACGGTGATGATTGCGCAGATGGCTAGTATAGCGGCCAGCCATCCGTAGGCCCCTGAGAATGGGCTCCCGAATGTGGCTCGCTGGGGCTGCCCTTGCGTCAAGTACGCAGCTACCGCGCCGCAGCCAAGAATAACCCCAAGAATCCAACCCACGGTTTTTATGAGTTGGCCGATCCACACCACCATTCGCGCCTCTCGGTACGCGTCCGTGTATCGACTGCTCACGGTCGTGCTTACGCTCGGCTCCAGTCCCTTGGAGATAATCGAGATCGTTGTGCTCACGTCGGCCTCCGTTCTTTTCTTTGGGACCTTCGTCTGGTCACCCGAAGTCGGGTCTCGTTCAGAATCTGTGTCTTTTCGGAGGAAGTCCCAAGCGGTGTAAACGTGCGCCTGCTTCGCAGAGAGCGCAGTGACTAAGCTCACGAGAGTTTGTGACAACCTCAGGAATGTCTAAAGAGTCCTCCACCTGTCGCACAGAGCGCGACGGCTTGGGCACTCGACATTGTGTCGGCACCCCTCGAGCAGCACGCGAGAGAACGCCCGCGCTCCATCGCAAGAGTCCCCAAACAACGGGCGGTTCGGTCTCCTCTTCCTCCGTCCAAACCCTAGACAAATGAGCAAACTGGGCTACTGGCAGGGCTTTTCGTGCCCTCAGAATTACCTCCGTAACTTGCTGCCTCTAACCAGCGTACCTACCATGCTATGTATGAGTTACCAAGCGCTGCTCTTCTGCCCGGACGACAAGACCGCCCGCGTCGTGACTCAGGTCCTGAACGATCTGGACTTCACTGTCGAGCCGTGCAACGAACCCTTTGCCGCAGTCAAGCGCCTGATGGCCCAGCATTTTGACGCCATCGTCGTGGACTGCGACAACGAGCAGAATGCAGCTTTGCTTTTCAAGAGCGCGCGTAACTCCAGTTCGAATCAGACTTCGCTGGCTGTGGCTGTAGTGGAAGGACAGGCAGGAGTAGCTAAAGCATTTCGCATCGGCGCCAACCTCGTCCTGACCAAGCCGATCAATGTGGAGCAATCAAAGGGCACGTTGCGCGTGGCCCGTGGTCTGTTACGCAAAACAGAAGCAGGAAGATCGGCGGCATCGACGCTGCCGACCGCTGCTGCGCCTCCGCGGCCGCCCGCGCCGCCCGCGCCAGTAGCGCCAGTTGTGCCGCCTAAACCGGCATTTGCGCCGCCCAGCGTTCCACTGGCATCGGCGGCAAAACCCGCTCCCGCAGTGGTTCCTCCTTCTGCTTTGGAGATTGAGGAAGAAGAGGCAGTTCTGGAGCCCGATGCCGAAGATGCAGCCGTACTGGAATCTCTGCCCGAACCGCCGCCAACCGTCAGGCCCTCGCACCCAGTGCCTCCGCCTGCGGCGAAAGAGTATCCCTGGCAGCCCGTTTCTAAGTCCCAGTCGGAGCCGATGGCTTCGGCGATAAAGCGTGCAGCGGAAGTGGCCGGAGAATCCGAACCTCATGCTCCGGAAGCGGCGGCCAGTGCCGCACCGCCCGCCAAGCCTGCAACTGGCTCGCTGAAGCTTTCTCTGGGCCGGCCGCCAAAATTCAAGGAAGCCCCTGCCAGCACGGTTCCGGCAGAACCTAAAGATTCAGGTGTGCCGCCGAGCGCGCCGCCGTTGACCCTAGAGCGCCCGGCGAAACCGGCGAAGCGCAGCACTCCTCCGCTGTCGATCAGCAAGGTTTCGATCACGGAGCCATCGGCCGAGGAATCACCGCTGGCAGCGAGCGAGCCGTCGCCCGCTGCGGTGGCACCCGCGCCTGCAGGAAAGAAGAAGATCGGCATTGTTGTTTTATTGGTCTTGGTTGTGGTCCTGGCGGCAGCCGCCGGCTACTTTGGCTGGACAACCTGGCGCGCACGCCAAGCTGCTCATACGCCTCAGCCGCAAGCAACCTTCAGCCAAGTCCCAGCGCCAAGCCAAGTTCCAACCCCGCAGGTGCCGCAGCCGGCAGCAGCGCCTGAGACATCTTCTGTTCCAGCTCCGCCAGCAACTTCTTTGTCGTCACCGGCAGGTCAGAAGCCTTCGCCATCGCTGAACTCAAAACCGTCGTCGACCTCAAAGACAACCGAACCTGCCGCTCAAGCTCACACAAAGCCGGCCGAGGTGGAAGAAGAATCCGCCTCTAGCAGTCCTGAGCCGGTTGTGGTGAAGCATGTCGCTCCTAAGTCTGCGAAGCCGGCAGCGGAACCGGCCGAACTGCCCGTGGCCGGCGCGCTGGTGGCTGCCAATTCCGATAACAAAACCATTGCTGGAATCGTGGGCTCAACCTCAGTCAGCATCCCCAAGGGTCCGGGGCAGACCTTGAAGGTCTCGCAGGGAATCTCACAGGGACTTCTGATCAAGAGAGTTCAACCCATCTATCCGTCGCAAGCCATACAGATGCGGCTGCAGGGCGCGGTGACCCTCCAGGCCACGATCAGCAAAGAAGGCAACATCACCAGCGTGAAGCAGCTGAACGGAAATCCGACGCTGGGACGCGCGGCGATGAACGCCGTTCGCGAGTGGAAATACAAACCCTATCTGCTCAACGGTCAGCCTATCGAAATCGAGACGCAAGTGGTGGTGAACTTCCAGCTGCCGTAAAGTTCAATCGGTTCTCAGAACGCCGCGGGGAACAAATCTTCGCGGCGTTTCGCTTTTTCCGGCCAAATCCACATTCCAGGAAGGTCTTCGCGCCCGAGCTATAATAGAGAGATCTCCACTTGCAGAAATTCGTTTCTGTGAGAGCTCTGAATGGATGCGACATCAGATCTTCTATGGATTTCAGGTTAGTCAGCGATTACAAACCGCAGGGCGACCAGGGCAAAGCGATCGAGTCTCTGCTGCGCGGTGTGCTTGACCGCGAACAACACCAGGTGCTTCTCGGTGTTACCGGTTCCGGCAAGACCTACACCATGGCCAAGTTGATCGAACAACTGAACCGGCCGACACTGGTCATGGCCCACAACAAGACTCTGGCGGCCCAGCTGTACCACGAGTTCAAGAGCTTTTTCCCCCACAACGCGGTGGAATACTTCGTTTCGTACTACGACTACTACCAGCCCGAAGCATATGTGCCCGCTGCCGATCTCTACATCGAAAAAGAAGCCACCATCAACGATGAGTTGGACAAGCTGCGGCTTTCGGCCACGAAATCGTTGTTTGAGCGCCGTGATTGCCTGATCGTCGCCTCGGTCAGCTGCATCTACGGCCTGGGCTCGCCGGAAGCCTACTACGGCATGCTGCTCTTCCTGGAGAAAGGGCAGAAGATCAAGCGCCAGGACATCACCCGCAAGCTGGTGGAGATTCTTTACGAGCGTACTGACGGAGAGTTCCGCCGCGGCACGTTCCGCGTCCGCGGCGACGTGATCGAAGTCTTTCCGACCTACGACGACATGGCTTATCGCATTGAGCTGTTTGGCGACGAGGTGGAATCGCTGGCGCAGATTGATCCGCTGTTCGGTGCGGTCAAGCAGAGGTATGTGCGCCTGCCGATCTATCCCAAAACCCACTACGTCATGAAGGACGAGACCAGGGCGCATGCCGTTGAAACCATCAAAGAGGAGCTGGCCTGGTGGGAATTGGAGTTGCAGAAGCAGGGCCGCTTGGTGGAGTCGCAGCGGGTACATCAGCGCACCATGTTCGACCTGGAAATGATCAAAGCCATGGGCTTCTGCCACGGCATCGAGAACTACTCGCGCCATTTCACCGGCCGGTTGCCGGGGGAGCCTCCCCCGACTCTTCTCGATTATTTTCCGCGCGACTACCTGATGTTTATCGATGAGTCGCACCAGACTGTGCCCCAACTGCACGGTATGTATCACGGCGACCGCTCGCGCAAGGAGACTCTCGTCGAATATGGCTTCCGTCTGCCTTCAGCGCTCGATAATCGTCCGCTGACCTTTGAAGAGTTCGAACACCGCATGAACCAGATGATTTACGTCTCGGCCACTCCCGGCCCGTATGAATTGACGAAGTCAGCGGGCGTGGTGGTAGAGCAGATCATCCGGCCAACCGGTCTGGTGGACCCTCCGGTCGAAGTGCGGCCTGTGAAAGGGCAGATCGACGACCTGCTGCATGAAATCCGCGACCGGGTGGGGCGCGGCGAGCGGGTGCTGGTGACGACGCTTACCAAGCGCATGGCCGAAGACCTGGCCGAGTATTACAGCGAAGTGGGTGTGAAGTGCCGCTACATGCACTCGGAGATCGAGACCCTGGAGCGGGTGAAGATTCTCCGTGACTTGCGCAAGGGCGAATTCGATGTGCTGATCGGAATCAACCTGCTGCGCGAGGGCCTCGATCTGCCGGAAGTTTCGCTCGTTGCCATCCTGGACGCAGACAAGGAGGGCTTTTTGCGTTCCAGCGGGTCGCTGATTCAAACCATTGGACGGTGCGCCCGCAATCTCAACGGCCGGGCAATCCTGTATGCGGACACGATGACCGATTCCATGAAGAAAGCGATGGATGAAACCAACCGCCGGCGCGCGATTCAGGAAGCGTATAACTTAGCCAACGGGATCACTCCGCAGTCGATCGTGCGGCCGCTGGAGATGTCACTGGCTAGCATCATTGAAGCCGACTATACCGATTTGGCCGGCGCCGAAGCGGAAGATATGCCGGAATTCAAGTCGCAGGAAGAGCTGGACGCCTACATCGCAAAACTGGAACACGACATGCGGGAAGCCGCCAAGCGTTTCGAATTTGAAAAGGCGGCCAAGCTGCGGGATACGATCAAAGAGTTGCGCACGAAGGAATTTCTGATTGCCTAGTACCGCCGCCCTAGGAGCCGACTGTGGCTCCGGCTGCGTGCTCTTCCCTTCCCGCCTGCCGCTCCACTACCTTCAATTCTTTTTCCAGCGAGGAGAACCGCTGCAGGATCTCATGCATCCGCAAAGCCATGTTGCGAATGGTTGCGACTTGTGCGCGTGGAGTGGCGGGCAGTGTGCCCGGTTCGAGCAGTAGCAACTCCGCATTGCCGAGAACTGAGGTCAAAGCGTTGTTCAGGGTGTGACGCATCTCCAGCATGTAGCGTCCTAGCGTTGCGTTGCCCTCGAGCGTCGCGTTCGCTTGTTCCATACGACGGGCGACGGCCGTGGCTTGGCATCGGCGCAAAGTCTCACCTGAAACCAAGATCAGTGCTTCCAGCCACCCTTCGTACTGGTGCAAGATGAGAGCTCGCGATTCGCGCAGGCCCGGCGTGCTTTCCTCGGAAACTAGGAGCACGGGCTTGCCGGTGGGCGCGAGTGCCTCCAGCACAGTGGGCAGCGTGCCGGTGTGCACAGATCCCACGATCGCCATGTCGAAGGCTTCCGGATCCACTTCCTGACATACGTCACTGCTCATCAAGGTGACATTGCGTTCGATCTGCCAGCGGCTGGTAATCGCGCTGGAGAACGCCGCATCATCGGAGATGATCAATACCGTAGACTGATCCATGGTTTCGCTCTCACCCTCCGCATTCCACATGGATCTATTGCGGGCCGTCTTTTCCGGAATCGGCCGAGTCGGCGCCCCAATCCGGCGACGCGCCTGCAACCTCGAAATCCGGGATTTCTGAATTGGCTTTCGCCGTGGCTGCGGCAACAGCGGCTTTGGCGCGGCCTTTCTTGCCGCTTCGTGCCAGAGCCGTATCCACTACGGAATGCAGATCCACCAGCATCCGCAGGGGCTGTCCGGAAGAGTATTCGGCGTGGAACATCACCTTCCACGACTGGCAAATCATGCGCAGCCGCACGGTTGGCTCTTCTGCAGAGAACTGAGCGGAACGGCAGTCCAGGGTGTTGATGCCTCGGTCTTCAAGTTCGCGCAAGCCGTCCAGAATGGCGTTCAGATCCTGGTGCATCAGGCGGAAGAAAACTCGCCGCATCAGGAAACTGAACCGGGTAAACGCCACCATGGCGACAGGTTCGTAGTACTTTTCCCCCGCGCCAGTCTTCAGCTTTCTCCCCCTTTCCAGAATGCCCCCGGTGAGAAGGTCATCGAGACTGCGCGCCTGATTGGCTTCCTTCAACAACCCATCGAGTGGCCTGAGCCAGCCCGGCACAGTCAGGTCTGCCGCTTTCAACACGGGCTCCAGCACTTGGGCAACATATTCCAGATCTACATCGGAATCCTCGAGGCGCGAAGGGGCGCTGCAGGAAAAATACTGCACCAGCAAGAAGTCGATCTTGTCGCGGTCTGAATCGGAGCGTTCGCTCTTTTCCAGGTGATGGACCAGCAGTGTACGCAGCGCGTCATCACTCGCGAGAATTGTGGTCTGCAGAAATTGCCGCAGTTGGTGAACCTGGATGCGCGGATCCATGTCCAGAAACCACTGCCGCGCCTGGATGACGGATTCTTCCGGCGGAGCGTCGACGGCTGCCTCCAGGTCGCCACAGGGGGGCATCTCAATCACAAATTCCCGGGCCAGAGCGGCATACAGCGGATGAAGCGTGCGCGCTGTGCGCCATTCCGCCGCCAGGTCGCTTAAGTTCGATTTGGTGGTCATGGTTGCACGATCCAGTTGGGAACTTGCTCGGTGAAGCGAGCAGCCACTGCGGTTCGGCCCGAGTTGTACTGCACGGCTACGACGCAGGCTTGCGTATCCAGAGTGCCGTCGGCAGTCTGCAAACGCAGCAGGTCGGCAAATTCGAGGGGTAGAGCAGACGCGAACAGCACCTCCCGCGATGTTCCATATTCGATGACGGTGCTTTCGCTGAACTTTCCGTTCTCGTCCGTCACTCGGGTAAGCCGAATGGGAATTCGCACAGGGGTGGCATTAGGGAAGAATCTTGCCAGCTTCGCCGTGGAGCTATCGCGAGGCGCGCGCGCGACGGCAGTGGCCTGTTTGGGCACGGGGTACCTCACCCTTCGGAATGTACGCGGTCTGGCATGCTGGTCCTGCCGGTTAGCTGGGGCCAAGCACAAACCAGACCGCGCCACAAACAAGCGTGCAAGATCACGGCCAAAACCGCAGCCGATCCCCACGTTGGATAACTTGTTGTTTTCATGGGAGATAGATTTGTGGTAAGAGGGCCGCCGCGGGACTTCTTTATCGTCTCGGTCTCAGGTTGAGACGTTGTCTCAAGCCAGCGGCTACTGAATCTGGTTGGCGGACGGCAAGCTCTGGCGGCTGCCGATGTTATAGCGCTTGAGCTTGCGATAGAGGGTAGCGCGGCTGATGCCAAGCATCTTCCCCGCTAATACCTTGTCGCCTTTCGCCTGCTCGAACACGCGCTGGATAGTAGCCCGCTCGATGTCTTCCAGATCGGTTGAGGAGAGCTCGGAAGCAACGGCATCGCCAACCGGCTCGGAAGAAGAAGCCGAGGCCAGCGCAGGCGGCAGATCGCTGACGTCGATCCTCCTACGGTCACCCAACGCGATTGCCCGCTCGATGCAGTTTTCCAACTCCCGCACGTTGCCCGGCCACTCATAACGCAGAAGGCACTTCATGGCTGCGTGGGTCACCTGAATTGAATCTTCCGGAGCGTACCGGTCCAAAAACCAATTGACCAGCAAGGGGATGTCCGAAAGTCGCTCCCGCAACGACGGCAGGTGAACGGTCACGACATTTAGCCGGAAGTAGAGATCCTTGCGAAACGCTCCTTTGCGGAATTCGGTTTCCAGATCGCGATTGGTGGCGGCGATAACGCGGACATCGGTCTTGAGTCTCTGCGTGCTGCCCACCGGGCGTACTTCCTTCTCCTGCAGCACCCGCAATAGCTTGGCCTGCATCTCGGGCGGCAATTCGCCGATCTCATCAAGAAAGATCGTTCCCCCGTTTGCTGCCTGAAACAATCCGCTCTTGGATTTCAGAGCTCCCGTAAATGCGCCCTTCTCATAGCCGAATAGTTCGCTTTCAATCAGCGTCGGCACCAGAGAACCGCAGTCCACGGCGACGAACGGGCTATTGGCAAAGGAACCACGGAAGTGAATGGCGCGCGCCACCAGCTCTTTACCGGTACCGCTCTCCCCTGTGATCAGCACAGGTGTGCGGGTATCTTTCAGCCGCGAGATCATGCGCAGTACATCTTGGATTTTGGCGGAGGCACCCACGATCCCGTGCAGGTTGGTCTCCGTTTCCATGCGTTCGCGCAGAAACTGGTTTTCTTCCACCAGGCGGATTTTCTCCGCCATGCGGCGCAGGAACAGCCGCAACTCTTCGAGAGGAGAGAACGGTTTGCTGATGTAATCGTAAGCGCCGAGTTTCATGGCCTGTACGGCAGTCTCTACCGACCCGTGCCCGGTCATTACTGCGACCTCGGTGCGCGGCAGCATCTTCTTCACCTGCTCCAAAAACTCCAGGCCCGACATCCTAGGCATGACCAGGTCGGTAAGAATCATGTGCGCCGGATGTTCTTCGAGCAGCGCCAGGGCAGCCTCGCCGCTGTCGGCCTCCGTGCAGGCAAAACCCAATGCTTCGCCCACAGTCACGCACAGCTTGCGGATGCTTTGCTCGTCATCCACGATCAGAAGACGGATGCGCAGGTCTTCACTCACAAGGCCTTCCCCATTGTCTGTTCCACGACGGAAATGAACTGCTGTACCAGAAACGGCTTTACCACACACGGAGCACCGGTTTGGCGCAGTGTTGCGACGGTCTCCTCATTGGCGATATCCCCTGTAATGAAGACGACCCGTGAGGCCAGCTCCGGACGGTGCTTGGTGATCCAGGCGTGCACGTCCGCGCCGTTGACGCCACCCGGCGTCCGCATGTCCGAAACCACACCCAGAAACTCTCCGCGTTCCAGAACCCGCAAGCCTTCCGCTCCTGACTCGCAGCACACCACTGAGTACCCGCTACGTTCCAACACCGCACGCACAAGGGCCAGGACGGCAGGCTCGTCTTCGATCAACAGTACTGGCATGGCTGCGGGTTTGATGGCTGGCGTGCTCATTGTTGTGTTGCTCCTGCGACTGCTCCTGTCGCTGTTTCTGAAGCGGCGGGAAGCCGAACTACAAACGTTGCCCCTGGGCCGTTCGTGTTGTTGTGGCAGAGAATTTCTCCTCCGTGCTCACGCACGATGCCATAACAAATGCTCAGGCCCAAACCCGTTCCCTTTCCGACTTCTTTGGTCGTGAAGAACGGATCGAATATGCGCTCGGGATGCGAAATCCCGTGGCCGTTGTCCTGAAAGGAGACTTCCACGGCTTTGCCCATGCGCGCAGTCATGATCTCGATCCGTCCGCTCTTACCCGCACCCTGAACCGCGTCGTACGCATTGTTCAGGATGTTGAGGAACACCTGCTGAAGTTGCTGGGCATCGCCAATCACCAGCGGAAGTTCCTGATCGAGTTGCTCTACTACCTCTACGCCGCGGTTATGCAGGTCGTAGGCTCGCAGCTGAACCGTACGGCGCAGAATTGGGTTCAGCTGAATCGGCTTGCGCTGTGGAGGCATCTGGCGCGCGAAACTGAGCAAGTTCTGAACGATCTGTTTTGTGCGTTGCGCCTCCTGCAGAATGACGCGCAGATCTTTGCGCGCCGTGTCGGGCAGGCCGGGATCTTCCATTAAGAGATCGGTGAATCCGAGAATTGCCGTAAGCGGGTTGTTGACCTCATGGGCGACGCCCGAGACCAGCTGCCCCACGGCGGCCATCTTCTCCGCATGCATCAGCTTGGCCTGCAGCATGGCCGCTTCGGTCACGTCCGTCATGACCACGACCAGGCTGGTGACGTTACCTTGCTCGTCGCGCATGGGACTGAGATTGACGGAGAATTGCCCGACCCTGCCGTCGCCGCGCAGGATCTGCAGTTCCAGATTGTCCACCTGCTGGCCATCGATAATGGCTTCAAACGCCCCCTTGAAGACTTCCCGCCGCGCCGGCGACACCAGTTCCGCCAAAGGCTGACCCAGCAGGTTCCTTTGCTCATAGCCGATGTCATACCAGCGGCGGTTGGCATACGTGATGAGTCCGGCGGTATCCGCCACCAGGATGAGACTTTGCGTGTTGTTGAGGATTTTCCCCGAGAAGTCCCGCTCGCGCTGCAGTTCGGCCTGAAAGTTCTTGAGGCCGCTGATGTCCAACATGACGCCGCGGTATTGCACCACGCGGTCCTGGCGATCGCGCACGGCAAAGGCGTTGATCAGAACGTGGACCACAGAGCCGTCCCGGTGACGCAACACCTCTTCATGGTTGCGAACCACGCCTGACTCCTGCATCCGCTTCACTAATTCCTGATGACAGTCAGGCGTAAGACAGATCTGGGTGCGAAGGTCAGCTTGCAGAAGCTCTTCCCGGCTGGAATAGCCGAGCATGCGGACCAGCGCATCATTAACCTCGATGAAGCGGCCCTCGGGCGTCGAGAAAAAGAGTCCTTCCTGAATGTTGTCGAAGAGTTCGCGATAGCGCCGCTCGGCTTCACGCCGGTCTGTGATGTCCTTCAGAACATGGATGGTCTGCAGTCCCTGGCTGCTCTCCGCATGCACCCGAGAGGTGGAAACCAGGTAGGTTCTCTCCAGCACCGCATCCACATACTCATCCGCGGATTTTGCTGAGCTGCAGAACGGGCAGGACTGCAGCGGCGCGTCGTTCCCCATGGCCAGCACTGCGCCCATGTTCACGCCAATCAACTGTTGGGGCTCGGCGCCGATGAAGTCCGCCAGGGAGCGGTTGACGCGCAACACGTTATCGGAGGCGTCGTGCACCACGATGAAATCGGAGATGGCGTCGAAGATGTCAATCCAGTGGCGGTTGGCCTGCTCCATGCGGCTGAACAAAAGAGCATTTTCCAACGCAACCGAAGCCTGCCCGGCAATGGCCTTGAGTAGCTGCTCGTCCCGAGGCTCCGCGAGCTGATCGCCGTCCGCCAGGCACAGCACTCCCACCAGCTCGCCCGAGACTCCCTGCAGCCGCACCAAGGTGCAATCTGTCCATCCCAGATTGCGGGCTTGTTCGGCGTCGAGCAGTTCCGTGGCCTTGAAAGCGACGATCGGAGTTGCGTGGCGAGACAAGACCTCCGTCACGGTTGCTGCAAAACGGTGCAGCAAGAGTGGAGTTCCCTGCCTCTGGCCGCCATCGAGCACGATTGTCTCGAGTTCTTGCTGTTTCACCAGAAGCGCTCCGCCCCGAGCTCCCGTCATTTCCTTCGCGCGCGCCACAAATTCCTTGGCGAAGTCAGGCAGGCGAAGCAAGACGTTGAGTTCCAACGCCAGCCGCATCAGCGAATCCGCCCGCCGCCGATGCCGCTCCGACAGATGCAGATCGCGCGTGACTTCCAGCGCCATTGCCATCTGGGCAGCTAAAGCCTTTGCCCGGCGAACGTCTTCTTGTGTGACTCCTGCGCCACCCACGCGATCGACAACGCCGAACATACCCAGAACCTTGCCGTCGCTGCCCACCAGGGGAACCGCGAGGAGTTGCTGGGCCTGACGTTCCTTGATGATTTCCAGATTCGCGGTGGGTATTTTGCTCAGTTCGTCGGACCAAAACACCTCTTTGTTAGCCAGAGCGCGGCTGATCGCACCCTCGGGAAGTCGCGAGTTGACCGGTCCTGCGTGGCCTTCGACCGATCCCCAGCGAATCTGGAAAGTGTCCTCTTCCCTCAATCCGATGAAGGCTTCTTTGAAGCCGAGGAAGTCCGCGCCCCGGATGGCGAATTGCTGCATGAACTGATCAAGGTTGCCGATCGAACCCAGTTCGGACGAGATCTCCAGAAGTTGATGCAGTTCCTGAGCCTTGGCCTGGGCGGTCGCGTAAAGTTCCGCGTTGGCGATGGCCACCGCTCCAAACCCAGCGATGGCCGAGACCAACGATTTCTCTTCCGCGCTGAACGCGCCCTCGGGTCGTGGATAAACCAGGACTGCACCATCGGTATGTGAGGTCCGCAAGGGCGCCACGATCATGGTTCCCGCCGGAACCAGATCGCCCAGCGCGTGATTGGATGGGTCAATGGCGACGGTCAAAGGCTCTTTCGCGGCGACAGCACGCAGGGCCAAGTCTCCAATGAATTGCAGTCCCTTGCGGTCGCAGTAGGAGCGGACCGAACCTGCCAGCTTGGAAGAATCGGCGGCGATAGCGCGCAGGTTGTAGCCCTGCCCATTGCGCAACAACACGCACACTAGGCGAGTACGAAGGAGAATCCGAAGACGGTCAGCTAACGCCTCCATTACGGCGGCAGCATCTGGCACTGCTCGCAGGACTTGCGCCACCTCGGCCAGAATCTCGGCGCGCCGATGTTCCTCTCGCGAAGCCTGAGTCAGGCGGCCAGCTTCAAGCAAACTCCCCAGCTGGCCAGCCAGAATGGTGGCTTTTGCCGCCATATCCTGGTTGAAGAATCCGGGATCGGAGGTGTGCAGGTAAACCGAGGCCCCGATGATTTCATCGGAAACCACCAGCGGCACCGCCATGATGGATCGAGCTTGAAATTCCGCCGCCATGGGCGAGCGGGAGCCCGCCAAGTCATTGGCAAACACCGTCCTTCGCTGGTGAATTGCCTCCAGGACCACAGCGTTGTCAGTTGTCTTGAGGCGCCGTCCCCGGAACTCCTCCGCCTTCCAGCCATCGGCCTCGATGGCTGTAAGTTCGCTGGGCGAGGCTACGCGCCAGAAATAGGTTCCATCCACGCCGAAGTATTCCCGTGTCATCCGGCAGAAA
>Ga0335070_10004063_pt1 | contig 17074 bp, 20 predicted proteins | sample Lox_Sample_13_FD_206722 | JGI IMG/M metagenome (GOLD analysis project Ga0335070, IMG submission 206722) | Soil microbial communities from Loxahatchee National Wildlife Refuge, Florida, United States - Lox_Sample_1.3 | ecosystem: Environmental > Terrestrial > Soil > Wetlands | place: USA... | reverse complement strand
GTAGGAGATTATGTCAAGGCTATAAACCTCTCATCAAAAAAGACCGTAACAGGCGTGCTTGTTGATGAGAATACTGTCAGGGTGGGATTCTGATATGAAGACATTCTCGAGAAAACAGAATGCAGACTGCGGACCATGGTCGGACAAAGTCTATCTTTTGTGCACAGCAATTTTTTGTCTCCTTTTTTCTGCATGCGCGACGCCTCAACTCCCACCGCCTCCGCCAAAATATCTGTACCAGGAACAGAGGGAAACACAGCCCACGACCAACTCACTCTGGCGTGAATCGGCGAGTCTTTATGAGGATATCAAAGCGAGACGGCTCAATGACCTCGTCACAATTAACGTCGTCGAAAACATAAGCGGGTCGGGGACTGCAGACAGTTCAACGAGCAAGGGATCTAGCCTCGACGCAAGCGTTGATACGTTCTTTGGGATGACCCCGGCTATCAAGGGCTTTGACTTCTTTGGCTCCGGCAAGACACTGTCGCCGACTTTTAAGGGCCAAATGGCAGACGCCTTCAAGGGCAGTGGAGCTACGACACGCGAGGGCAAACTTATCGGCACGATAACGGCAAAAGTGGTCGAAGTGATGCCGAACGACAATCTTGTGCTCGAAGCAAGAAAGGAGATCACCATCAATAGTGAAAAACAGATACTCGTCCTGAGAGGGATGATAAGGGTTGACGACATCGAGTCGGACAATACCATATTGAGCAGCAAGGTGGCTGATGCCGAAGTCTATTTTGTAGGAAATGGCATCATCCAGGACAAACAGAGTCCCGGGTGGCTGGTCAGGCTCATCGACAAGATGTTTCCACTCTGATGAAAGCGAGGAGTTCAATGGTAAGAGTTGCGGGCCTGAAAAAAAGAAGATATCTCCTCTTTACGCCCCTCGTTCTCTTCATACTCATTATTTACCCTCCATTTCCCGGCTATGCTGAGAGGATCAAAGATATAGCAAACTTTGAGGGGGTGAGAGAAAACCAACTTATCGGATACGGACTCGTTGTCGGCCTCGACGGTGCCGGAGACAAAGGCGACGCCACGATGCAGGTCATAGCGAATATGCTCAAGAGAATGGGGATTACTGTAAACTTCAAGGACATAAAGTCAAAGAATGCCGCCGCGGTTATGGTTACCGCCAATCTGCCGGCCTTCCCAAAACCGGGCCTCAAAATCGATGCCTTAGTATCGACCATCGGTGACGCAAAGAACGTCCAAGGTGGAACCCTTCTTCTTACCCCCTTGAAGGGAACCGACGGCAAGATCTATGCCCTTGCACAGGGTGCTGTCTCAATCGGGGGATTTACAGGCGGAAGTGGAGGCACAACGGTGCAGAAAAACCATCCGACTGCCGGAAGAGTCCCCGAGGGTGCAATCGTCGAGAAGGACCTGCCCTTTGTCCTCGGTAACGGAGGCGAAATAAAGATTTTCCTGCACAAACCAGACTTCGCCACATCAATGGCCATCGCGAAGAAGATTAACGAGTCATTCCGGTTTGAATACGCCTCAACCATTGATCCCTCGGCAGTGCGCTTGAAGATACCTCCGGAATACAAAGGCAGGACTGTTGAACTCATAACGTCGGTGGAAGCCCTCGACGTGCAGGTTGACGCCCCTGCGAGGGTCGTGATCAACGAGAGGACCGGTACCATTGTGATCGGAGATAAAGTCAGGATATCACCCGTCGCCATTGCCCATGGCAGTCTCACCATCGAGGTGAAGACGGACTTCAAGGTATCCCAGCCATCTGCCTTTGGGCCCGAATCTTCAAAGACCGTTGTCACTCCTGACAAGGACGTTAAAGTCAAGGAAGAGAAGGCCTCCCTCATGGAGGTCTCAGGGGTCACGCTCGGAGAGATCGTGAAGGCACTCAATGCCCTGGGTGTTACACCTCGTGACCTTATGTCGATCCTCCAGTCCCTCAAGGCATCAGGCTCGCTCAAGGCTGACCTGGAGATCATGTAATGAATCTTCCCCAGGCGTTGCCCGGCTATTACTCCCGCAATCTTGAAGTTTTAAAGGGAAGGAACGATCCCGACGCGGCCAGGGCTGTTGCTAAGGAGATGGAGGCCCTCTTTGCCTATGAAATGATCAAGGCTATGCGGGCCACAACCGGAATGGGTGGCAGCAACAGTCTCGAAAAAGACACCTATATGAGCATGTTCGATATGGAGCTTGCGAGGCTTCTTGCAGAGAAGGGCCTCGGCACGCAAGAGATGCTAGTCAAGGGGCTGACCAGGGGCATCCAGAAGTCCGAAGAGCATGAAGACAAGAATGGGAGCAGGGAACTCCGAATGGTGAGACCAGGAACAAGCCTCAAACGCGAAATCAATCTGCTTCCTATCAGGACAAGCACGCAGGAAGCGAAAAAACCTCTTCCCCATCAATCAGAAACCCTTCATTTGCCCGTTGAAGGTACCATTAGTTCGCGCTTCGGCCTCCGCAAGCATCCCATATACGGAGATAAGCGTTTTCACCATGGTGTTGACATCGCAGCCCCCGTCGGGACCGATATCTACCCCGTAAAGGACGGAACCGTCGTTTTCAGCGGCCAGCAGCAGGGATACGGCAATATTGTCATTATTGACCACGGAGACGGCCTGGTGAGCAAGTATGCCCACAACAAGATCAACCTCGTGGAAGAGGGAGACACGGTGGACACCAATACGGTCATAGCACAGGTCGGGAGCTCGGGGAGGTCTACGGGCCCCCATCTCCATTTCGAACTGGGATATAACGGTGAACTTATTGATCCCGTTATGTTTTTAGCTAAGCAATGAGATTAAAGAATTCCAGAGAAGTTCCGATAAGAGAAGAAATAACTCTTAAAGGAGGTTGCAATGAAGATTTATGGCAATAAGCCACCTGAGGGTGGTAGCGGCAATTTCGATGTGAAGAATGTCTCGAAGGCCGCTCAAAAGGACCAGGCCCCTGCCGTCGAAAAGACCCGGCCTCCCGACAAGGTGGAGATCTCGGGCGAAGGCAAAAAGACCGCAGAGTTGATGGCAGTGATCAACCAGATGCCTGATGTCAGGACTGATAAGGTCAATACGATAAAAGCGTCCATAGAGTCCGGAACGTATACTGTCGATCCATTAAAGATAGCGCAGAAGCTTCTGAAGGAGATATGAAGACTGCCGACGCAATCAAAGGCATACTTATGGAGCAGGTAAGCGGTTATCGTCTGTTTCTCGACCTCCTCCAGAGAGAAAAGGGATGCCTCATCAACCTGAACGCCAGCGAGGTGGAGAACCTTTCCAAAGAAAAGGACATCATCGTCCTCAGGCTGAGACTTCTTGAAGAGGAACGGATGAGGCTCATCAGGAGGTTTTCAGATGAGAACCTGATGAACGGCGGCGTCACCCTCGAGAGACTGCACAAGGTAACAGGAGACGACTCCTTTCACCAGCTCAGACTGCAGTTGAAATCATTGCTCCAGGGAATAGACGAGCTGAATCAGTTTAACAGAATTCTTATTGACCGTTCACTGAACTTTGTGAAGAACTCCCTAAACACCCTCAGTGCCTGCGGCTTCGACATCCGCACAAGGAGTTCAAGGGCAGCCTTCTCGAGGGAGGCCTAATTGTCTCTCCTCGGCTTATTCGATATCGGCAAGTCCGCACTCTTCGCGAGCCAGGCTGCGCTCACCACAACGAGCAATAACATCGCCAACGTAAACACTCCCGGTTTCAGCAAACAGGACGTGATTCTCGATGTTGCCAACTCAACTTCCTTCGGGAACACCTTGGTGGGAGGGGGTGTCACGGTCTCAGGAATAAAGAGGAGTTATGACGCTTTTATCCAGTCTCAACTGATCGGGCAAAATCAAAACCAGGGCAGGTCGTCTGCATTGAGCCAGTTGTTAAGCCAGGTCGAACAGGTCTTCGGCGATTCGACTGACACAGGTCTTTCGAAATCTTTTACAGACTTTTTCAATGCTTGGAATGACGTGGCCACAAATCCTGAGAGCCAGCCACAGAGAACCGTCTTGCTCCAAAAGGCAGCTTCCTTCGTAGATGTGGCAAAACAGATGGAAAGCTCGATAACCGCCGCATATAACCAGACGAATAACGATATCAAAGGCGCTGTCGATCAGATAAACATCCTTGCAACAGACATTGCGGCGTTAAATGGAAAAATAACTCAGATCGAGGCAGGAGGTACTTCCGGTCAGGCAAATGATTTGAGAGACCAGCGCGATAATCTTTTGAATCAACTCGCGTCCCTCACCGAATTTTCTTATTACGGTGACCAGAATGGTTCACTAACCATCACCGTGGGCATGAGGAATCTCGTTGAAGGGGACAAAACAAACGCCCTTTCGACGCAAACAAATTCGGACGGAAACCAGGATCTTATTCTTGATAACACAGATATCACATCGAATGTCACCAGAGGACAACTGGGAGGATTGCTGGCTGCACAGAGTGAAGTGGAATCCGGTCCCCTCATGGGACTCCGGAAAATGGTGGCGTCCGTAACAAAAGAGGTCAATCTGTTACACAGCTCGGGTTATGGACTTGACGGAACCACGGGAAATGATTTTTTCAACCCGCTTCAACTGTCGACAAAGAGCCAATCCGCCGGGGCACAGATCACCTCTGCTTCGATAACAGATTCCTCGCAGCTGACTCTTGATGAATATACGATAACCTTTGACGCGTCCCAAAACTATTCCGTAACCGACAGTCAGACAGGAAAGGTTGTCGCGACAGGCGCCTATACCTCAGGGAATCCTATAAGTTTTGACGGGATCCAGGTCACCATAGCAGACGGGACCGGCAGCGTAGCGGGCGGCGACAGCTTCTCTGTAAGTCCCCTCACTGACGCGATCAAGAACCTGGGAGTTGCGATCACAGATCCGGACAAGATAGCCGCCTCGTCATCAGACACTGAATTGCCGGGGAACAACAGTAACGCGCTGAAACTGGCGCAATTATCGAACACTGCAGTGGCAAACCTGGGGGGCTCAACTTTTGCGGATTTTTACGGGGGAATTGTCTCAAATGTCGGAACCCTCAGCGGCGCTGCCTCTGACACCCTGACGTTCGATCAGAATATGCTTTCGCAACTGAACAACCAACGCGACTCCGAATCAGGAGTCTCCCTTGATGAAGAGGCCGTGAACCTTATACGGTTTCAGAGGTCCTATGAGGCGGCTGCGAAAATGATCGCGGTGACGGATCAATTGATCCAGACAGTACTGGGTATGGTTACCACATCAACCGGATAGCGGAAAGGAATGAATGTCATGAGAGTCTCGACCATGATGGTATATGCTCAGATGGCGAAGGCGATGCAGGACGCCGCATCCCAACTCGCCGACGCGAATACGCAATTGGCCACAGGGAAGAAGATCAATAAACCGTCAGACGATCCCGCCGGAGAGGCTCAGGCTATCGATTATAAGGTGAGCATTCAGACGAATACTCAATACGAAAACAATATGCAGCAGGCGAACATATTCCTGGATGCAACTGACAAGGTCTTCACCTCGGCTGCCGATACCTTAAGCAACCTGAAGGACCTTGCCTCAGCGGGAATCAACAATCAAACACAGGAGACGAAAGATGCCAACTCCCAGCAGGCTGCCGGATATCGGGATTTTCTCCTCGGCTTGGCAAACACAAAGGTTGGGAACAGGTATCTCTTCTCGGGCTTCAAGACCGATCAGCAGGCTTTCACCTTCAATGCTGTTACTAACACGTTCGATTATAACGGAGACCTCGGGAGTATCCAGGTCCCGATAGACGCGAATTCATCAATGGCCACGAATGTTCAGGGAAGCACTGCCTTCAGAGCTGGTCTTGGCGGGACGATGCCCGCGGCTCTCTCTGACGGCACGCCCGTGAGCTATACCCAGGCAAAAGACCCTGTAACAGGCGTGAACACAATCACCGTCGAAATCGGCAATGTGGGTGATCCTGACTACGATACCTTCAGAGTGACCAATGTCATGGACATAGCCAATGTCGTAAGCTTCGCATGGAAAAACCAGAATGTGGATGGGACCGCCCTTGACCCCTCGGCAGATATCAGCCAAGAGAAGGCACAGCACAGGATGGATGCACTCGATTCGGTCATTGATGCTGCCAGGAGTCAGGTGCTTGCGCAGCAGGCTGAGGTTGGTGCGCGGGGCGATGTTATGAATGATCAGAAGACAAGATTCGACCAGATGAATCTCAGTCTCGAAAGCGCCCGTGCAAAGATCGAGGATGCCGATATCAACCAGACCTACGTGGACATGCAGCAGGCCAGTGTTGCTCTCCAGGCATTACAATCATCTGCGGCAAAAGTCCTCTCCACGTCGTTGCTCGACTTCTTGCAGTAGCTCATGGAGAGATAAAATGCTCGTCTTGACAAGGAAGCCGAATGAGGCCGTGAAGGTGGGAGATGACATCACTATTACGGTGCTCGATATCAAGGGGAATCAGATCCGGCTCGGAATCGAGGCCCCCCCGAACGTCAGGATATGCAGGAAGGAACTCTCCGAGAAGATGGGAACAGACAACAACGAGCCGCAAGAATCAACGCTATAAGTCGATAACAGGGGTTTTTGACAGAGCGCCCACACATGCAGGATGCTTTCCCACTCTTTTAGGGTGCGTATGCTTTGCCCGAAGACCTTGCGATAAACCCCTCATGCTTAAGTGTCTCCTTGTTATAGGACAATTCAGCCAATCCGTCCGGTGTGGTAACCCTCCCTCCGGCCTCCAGAAGTATGGCGTGGCCGGCTGCGGTGTCCCACTCCCATGTGGGTCCGAAACGCGGGTAGATATCTGCTTTACCTTCTGCAACGAGACAGAATTTCAGGGAACTTCCGGCGGATATCTTTTCTCTGACCTTCAGTTTGGCAAGAAATGCTTCGAGATCCTCTGACCCGTGTGAGCGGCTTGAAACGACGATAATTCCTTCAGTCCGGGGAGCATTCATGACACTGATTTTTTCCGGAGCTTCCCTCCCGATCTGTTTCCAGCTTCCTTCGCCTTCTGATGAAAAGTAGAGAGTATCCGTCACCGGCGCGTAGATAACGCCCAGTATGGGAACGCCTTGCCGAATAAGACCGACGTTGACCGTAAACTCCCCGTTTCTTTTTATGAATTCCTTTGTTCCGTCGAGGGGGTCGACCAGGTAGAACTCACTCCAGCCTTTCCTTTCACGATAAGGACGAGCACTGCCTTCTTCAGAGCATACCGGTATACCTGGCGAAATGTCTCTCAAGGCTCGCAGGAGTATGTCGTGGGAGAGTCTGTCTGCTTCTGTAAGCGGCGAGGAATCGTCTTTATACGAAACGGAAAACTCTGAATGGTAAATATCAAGTATTGCCCGTCCGGCATCCCTTACAACAACGATTATCGGGGACAGCAGTTCTTTCACATTACAGCAGAAGAATGAATTTTCTTTCGTCAAGAAATCTTAACACACTCTCCACGGACGACGCTACATCGAGTCTTACGGTATCAATGACAAGGTCGGGTTGTAAGGGTTCCTCATAGGGAGCATCAATGCCTGTGTAGTTCTTGATAATCCCCGCTCTTGCCTTTTTGTAGAGCCCCTTGGGATCTCTATTCTCACAGACTTCCAGCGAGCACTGGACATATACCTCGAAAAAATCTTCGGCGCCCACAACCTCTTTGACATAGGCGCGGTCTTCCCGATAGGGTGAGATAAAGGCGGCGAGCACGACGATCCCGGCATCAACATACAATTTTATTTTGATACTTCGGCTATCCTCCTCAGGTTCTCTCTGCGGTCCTCACGACTGAAGCCGAGATTCGAGTTGATGCCATGGCGGACATTGTCGCCGTCGAGGACATACGTCCTTATGCCCCTATCAAAAAGGTCCTTCTCGAGGTGATGAGCAATCGTCGATTTCCCCGAGGTCGAGAGCCCCGTGAACCAGACAATCCCGCTCCTATGCTTATTCATCAAGTTCCGCTCGCGGCGTGATACGAGCCGTTCCTGCCAGATTACATTCTGAGCCATGGCATGATTATAACAGATTTTCTGCCGACACCTTTTGTGGCAAGGGGTTCGGAGACGCAAGCGCAATATAACGACTACACAATTTTGGAAAAACCGCTATATTCGTCGGCTGACTGATCCATTGTCATTCCATAGGCATCCTTGCCACGGAACCTGAATACGAGATGGGCCGGATCCAGTGTACCGTCCCCCGAAGCGTTTTGGCTGATCTGAAAGGTGACATCCGCAGTCTGGGTATTCTCATGATAGAAAACGACATCCGGAACAGGTAACGAAACCTCGGTAGCTGGTGTCGGCATTCCCCAGTTGTAAACACCACCCCAGTTCCGACCATCGGCCTTGGTGATGCTCCAGAATGCGGGGTTCTGCACGGTCGACACATCCATTGGCTTACTGAAGATAAAATGCATAACAAATCTTTTCGTGGAATTGGGAGTTGCAAGTGAAGGATCAATGTCAGAGACCTTCGTGCCCGGCCCATCGGTGACAGGGAGATCAGTGCTGTAAGCGGCCAAGATCCTCGGGTTCTTCAGCTGATAAATATATGAACCAAGCTGGGTCGCCAGTGATTTGTCAATCGATGATAGGGCTGAGACCTGTTCCTGCGCACTGTCAAAATTCTTTTCATCGGCATACACAAAACCGAGCTCGAGGTAAGCATATCCGAAATCCTTCTTAGTAGCTATGGCTGACTTAAGCTCATCAACCGCATCATTATATCTGCCCATACGGCGGTACGTCTGCCCAAGGGCAAACATAACGTTCGCGTCGTGAGAGGTTTGGGTGGCCACGGTCTTGAACGCCCGCTCGGCCTCCGCGTAGTTGCCGGTCTGCAGATAGGCCTGTCCGAGGGAATAACGGTTGAGCGTCGATGTCGGATTGATTCGCACGGACTCCTTATATTCCGCAACTGCGTCATCATATCTGTTCAAACTAAAATATACATTGCCGAGATTGAGGTGATAGCTGTCATTCATTGGGTCAAGTTTGATGGCCTGCTGGTAGGCTTTGATCGCTTCATCGGTCCGACCCAGCTTCAGGAGGGACTGAACCATATAATCGTATGCATTTTGCGTGTAGGACGAATTCGGCGATAGCCCGACGGACCTCCGGAACTCTTTGACCGCGCCGTCATAATTCCCCTTCTGGTAAAGATCTATGCCCCTCGATAGCGCATTATTCGCCAGGACATCGAACTGGTCCTGCTGTTCTGGGATAGCTGTAAACAGTGCGTCTATTGTAGTGCTTCCGATAGAAATCAAGGTATTCTCCCGTTACTTCTGAATATGCATTCTACTATACATATCGGCTGATTTGCCTTAATACTTTAAAATACCATTTGTCGACAGGGCACAACCTCATGCCATAAAAATGACACATCACGAGATGAGACCTCTCGTATCAAACTTTATTTATTATCAATATGTTGTAGCTAAAATAGGATTAGGCATAGTTATTGCTGAATTTAATTAAGAGTGACACCTGCAAAGAATCTTTGATCAGATAAAAAATGTCTTTTCAGGAGGTCTCGATAGGCTTGGCTAAATTCGGATTGAAGAAAAAGAAGGACGTGGAGAGAAGGCTTCACCGAGCTTTAGAATACCACCGAAGCGGTCAGATAGAGGAAGCACAATCATGCTATCGGGCCATTCTCGCCGTTGAGCCAAATCATCCCGATGCACTTCATCTCCTCGGCATGGCCTTCTATCAGATGGGGAATCACATTGAAGCAGAAGAACTTATTAGGAAAGCTATTGGTTTAGACGGCAAAGCTGCGTTCTTCCACCTTAATCTTGGAAATGTGCTCAAGGAACAGGGGAAGAATTACGACGCCATAGCAGCCTTTCGGAAAACCATTTTCCTTGAGCCGCGGATGGCAGAGGCACATTACAACCTGGCAAACATGCTCTGTGACCATGGGGAGACTGAGAATGCCGTCACGCACTATGTAACAGCGATTCGGCTGAATCCAGTCCTTGCTGAGGCACACTACAACCTCGGCAAAGCGTTACAGCTCCTGGACAGGCTTGAAGAAGCAGCAAAGAGCTACTTCCATGCCCTGGAATTAAAACCGGCCTATTATGAGGCTCATTATAATCTAGGGTTGCTCTTTCGTAACATGAAAAAGGACCGAGAGGCCATCGCCCACTACGCGCTTGCCGTCAAGATCAGGCCGGATTACGCAGAGGCACATTTCAATCTGGCGAATGTCCTCAAGGACCTGGAGCGGTATGAAGAAGCTGAATGCTTTTACAAGAAAGCGATAAAGATCCGTCCAGATTTTGAAGAGGCATATAACAATCTCGGTATTGTCTACAGAAAAAAAGGACGCATACAAGAAGCCATTGAATGCGGACAGATCTCGCTGAAGCTCAAACCCGATTTCGCAGAGGCCCATAACAACCTCGGTATAACTTACCGCGACGACGGGCAGATAGAAAAGGCCATCGAAAGCTGCGAACGAGCGATTGCCATTCAGCTCGACCTTCCCGAAGCGCACTGGAACCTGGCACTCGCACAACTGCACTTGGGTCGGTTTACTACCGGCTGGAGAAAATACGAGTGGCGGTCCCTGGTAAGGGAATCAGCGCCGAAGTCCTTTCCTTATCCGCGATGGGATGGGTGGTCCCTGACTCATAAGACTTTGTTTATTTATGCGGAACAGGGCATCGGCGACCAGATTATGTTTGCTTCGCTTTTTCCTGATATCATGCATCTACCAGAGCGCTGCATTGTTGAATGTGACGACCGCCTCGTACCTCTCTTCTCACGTTCATTTCCACGATTAACCGTAATCCCATTAATCCGAGAATCGTTGCCCGTCGAACTTCAGTCTGTGGACGCGGTAATCCCCATGGGTAGTCTGCCATTGCATCTGCGTCCCAACGTCAGAAGCTTTCCGCAACAGAAATTCTATCTTATCGCCGATCCTAAAAGAAGAGAGAAATGGCAAAATCGTTTCAGTGCTCTCGGAGAGGGGCTGAAGGTCGGCGTTTCTTGGCGAGGGGGCAAAGAGTCTAGTGTGCGCACAATGCGGTCAACAAAACTTGACGAGTGGATAAGCGTTCTCTCCGTGCCACATGTCCACTTTATCAATCTCCAGTATGGCGACTGTACTGAGGAATTCCAATCGGTAAGATACAACCTCGGCATCACGATTCATGATTGGGACGACGCTGATCCGCTCAAAGACCTTGACGACTTTGCAGCGCAGATCGCCGAGCTCGATCTCGTTATCTCCGTGGACAATTCTACAGTTCACATGGCCGGCGCTTTAGGGGTTCCCGTATGGGCATTACTGCCGCGTGGTTGTGACTGGAGGTGGATGAAGGATCATGAAGATACGCCATGGTACCCATCCGTTCGGCTGTTCCGGCAGAAACAACACCAGGACTGGAAAAAGATCTTTGACAGTGTCTCTTCATTCCTAAGAGAGTATGCTGTAAAGCAGACCATGCCCGACTTCACCATCGGCCATTCATACAGAAACAGCTCGAACTACCAAGAGTCTGAACTGCCCCTGACTGAAATCTTCCCTGTTGTCTCGCTGGACAGGACCTACCGATGTGCCGTCGTTACTCCTGTCGGGCCTGGGCATCTCGATCTTTATAAGAAGTGTCTTCAGACTGCGCAAAGAGCATATGATCTGCATCCAGGCCGCTTTTCGGAAATGATACCCCTTTCAATAGTCGATTCTGAAGGAACCCTCGGCAGATCCAGGGCTCGCAACCTGGGGGTACGAAAAGCTGCAGAAATGGGCGTTGACTGGATCTTTTTTATCGATGCTGATGATGAGATGGCACCACGGGCATTCGAAAGCGTTTCGCCTTACCTGGACCGATACGATGCCATATGGGGAGCAATATGGCCTATTGAACATGGCGAGACTGTTGCACATGAGCGTCCTGGCCAGCTGCCTTTTCTCTATTCAATTGAAGACGTGCTTTCCTGTGATCCATTCCTCACCCTGCAGATCGGTCATTTTGTAAAAACAACGATAGCCCTTTCAGAGGTCTTTGATGAATCAATTGATATAGGAGAAGACTTTGATTACTACATGCGCATCTGGGAAAGTTATAAATGTATCAAGATACCCATACCCTTTTTCTATAACCGTCGTGGACAGCATTCCCAAGGGCCGAGATCAGCTACCGGTTTGGACTGGCGGAAAGCCGTTGAGGCAATATTGCATCGATATCGTCGGGGGTCTATAGCAGCCTTTAGCTATAAAGGGCAGACTATAAGGTTCCAGATCAGCAATGCGTCCGATTTGATTCAACAGAATTATTTGCGCGGGCAGTTCTTCGAAACAAAGGAGCTAGAATTCATCGCAGGTTCGGTTCGACCCGACTCTGTAATTTTGGAAGTCGGGGCCAACATAGGGAACCACGCCGTATACTATGAAAAATTCATGAACCCCTCAAAGGTGATCCTTATCGAACCAAATCCTCGCGCAATTCGACTGCTCAAGAGTAACCTAGAAATCAACGGCTGTTCAAGCCTTGATATCTCGAAGCTCGGTGTTGGAGTGGGCAAAGAACGTGGCCTCTTCTCGTTAAACGATAAGGACCCAAACAACCTTGGCGCGGCACATCTGGAGTCAGACGAAGCCGGGGGTGTAGAGGTCTTCCCGATAGACGAACTGATTCAGGAAAAGATCGACTTCATGAAGATCGATGTCGAAGAAATGGAAATGGAAGTGCTTGAGGGAGCACGAAATACAATAACTGCCTTCAAACCTGATATCCTCATAGAAATCATGAATAACAATGTTCCCGCTTTTGAAAATATGCTTAGTGACATCAACTATACTGTTAAGCACAAGTTCGTCAACATAAACGCTGTAAATTTTTATGTAGTTCCTAAACAATGAGGTAGACTGGACTGGAGCGTCCGATCGGAAGATCCGTGGCTACGGTGCCCCCCTGAGGCCGGCTGCAAGATTTAAGTTGATGTTGATAATCATCGTCAATTTTTCAGGTGATGGGTTTGCCATGACCTCAAAAATGCGCTTGTCAACGAATCCGCCGAGCCTCAGGATATCCAACCTCAACTGCTTTGGAAGAGGATTGTCCTCCCTTGCAAGCTCCGACTCGAAGATGGTCCAGACCATCTGATTATTCCTCAGGGCCTTTTGCAACCGGGCAGCATGGTCAGGGCCTTCCCAATTGTCCTGGCACTCCTTAAGCATCAGTGCGGCCTTGGCGAGCACTGACGCCTCTAGCTCTCTTCCTGACATGGTTGTTTTCTCGACAGTCCTGTATGCTTCAAGTTGACTTGCGTACACGATTGATGACCTCCTGCTCATAGTCTATGAGTTTATGAATGAGTTTAAGCGCCCGGTAATACCTGCCATGCAAAATAAGATCGCTGATCTCATGAAGTAACGGTCTCCTGCTCGGCGCGGCCTCTGCAACATCCTTCACCAGTTCCCAGTAGGCCTTATGATGATCGGGCATGTTCTTTTCATCAACATACATAAGCTGCACCACGAAATAAATCCTCTTGCACGGGGAATCGGCGTCTTTCAAACTCATAATGTCCTTTTCGCGAAGGATGGGGACATTGTTTTCGACGACAAATTCGCTCCTGGCCTTTCCATTTGCGATCACTGCCCCGCCGAGAATCAACCTCTCGTTCGGTTTAAGCGTTATCTTCAGAGCCATCTTCTTTCAGCACCGTTCTCAGACTCGTGTATTAAGGATCGACCCCTGCCGAGCCGCATCCTTGACAGCAGATATCTTCTGGGAGGCCTTATTGCTCACGTTCAGAAGGCCTTGTATCGCAGCACCTATTTCACCATCAGTTGCATCGTCGGCGAGTTTCTGCCCCCCGACAGCCTTTTTGATATCAGCCGGCAGCGATGACTTTCCTACCTCGTCCTGAAGTCCCCTTATCTTTTTAATCAGATCTATCCGCTGGTAACTCCCCGGCGGGAAAAAGGGCGGATATTGCGTGAGGATTGCGTCCAGTTGTTCTTTAAAATAATCAATATGGGCCAACACGTTCTGTGCTGGAAGATCTGAAGGTCTCGCAGAAACGCTCGTGTCAGGCGAAACGCTCTTTGCCTCCGCACCCCCGTCACTCTGTCGATAGACGGCAGGCGACATCTGATTCATCTGTATACTTCTGATCATCATAGCCGTTCCTTTCTATTGGAAAAGGTGGGGGATTTCTTCCCCCACCTCGATCCAGAGTCTTCTCCTTAACCAAACAACCTCAGGACTGACTGTGCAGCCTGCGAGGAAAGGCTTAAGGCTGTTGTGCCGAGTGCCTGTCGTGTCTGCAGCATCAGCATGTTAGCACCTTCTTGGTTCATGTCAGCGTTCGTCAGACTGTCGGAACCTGTCGTGAGCACATTTATCATGCTCGTCGTGAAGTCCTGACGGGTCTGGATGACGCTGAGGTTTGCCGACAGCCCTGCTGAAGTGGTTCTCAGAGTGCCGAGCGCAGCATTAAGGTCGCTTATTGCCTTATCGATTGTTCCTGCTGATGCAAAGGACTCAGTATCGATGCCGAGATCCGACGATTTTGACGATGTCCCTGAGACATCCAAGGTCGTACCCTCGAATTTGACATGCAAGGTATCGCCATTGAGAAGATTTGTACCCTGATAGCCGGAATCGCCCGCAAGCGCATCGAGCTGGGTCATAAGATCGGAATACTGGGTATCAAGGGTGCTCGTATCAGAGGATGTATATGCTGACTGAGCTAAACCTTTTGCGGCCTCGACCAGGTTGGTAATGCCAGTAATTCCCGAATTTGCTGCGTTGATGCTTTGAACTGCCTGACCCATGCCGTCCTTGAGAGCAGCAAGGTCAGACGCGCGGCCTGTCAACGCCTGTGCTGCGAAAAAGGCAGTCGGGTTGTCGAGAGCGCTGTTGACTGCCTTGCCTGTGCTCAAGCGCTGCTGTGTCCTGTTGAGGAGATCGACTGTTCCCTGAAGACTTACGAGGTTCGCCCGCATTCCAGCGGTTAAGCTGATATCATTGATAGCCATGGTGATTCTCCTTTTTCTAAGGTTTTTTCCGACACTTCTTGCCGGGTGTTTCTACTCTTGCCGATCATATCGCCATTTACTGCCCGTCGGTCTTAACTTCTTTCTTCACCTCCTTCGCGACCTTGCCTTTTGCTTCTCCCATTCTCATCGGAACTTTTCCAAAAAACTTTAATCACTCTTCTTCCCCTTTTTGTTTTTCCGGTTTTTGCCGCTGCTTTCATGGTATTCTCTTCGGCCCTCCCCAGGAAAACGTTAGTTTGCCGCGCGTCTTGGGAATTGCAAGGCGGAACATAGGGATTCCGGAAAAGATGAAACGACAATATAAAAAGCGAGAGATTGAAGATGCATTGCACCAGGAAGGGGAAGCCCCTGGTCTCGAGAGAATCACCATATTAATGAATAGAGGGAAACAGACAGGATCGCCTTGTCCTTTCACCTTAGATTACATTCCCTAACATCCTCATTTTGCAATCGAATTTCTCTGAAAAGACCGGAGGGCCTTCTCCTCTAAAGTTTTTCAGAGATCTTCCGATAAGTAAGATAAGGAAATGAACGAACAGCTGACAATGATGAGAGGAAGCGAGATGTTAGTGAACGCAACGAACGTTCAGAGTACCTATAACCACATCATCGTCGATACCTCCACTACACCCCTTGATCTCATTATTATGCTCTATGATGGCGCGATAGTGTATCTCAATAAGACCGTCTCTTATATGAATCAGGGCAGGGGCTTACAAAAGGACCGCTATCTGTCAAAGTCAATGGCTGTTATAGAAAACCTCCTTGCGTCCCTCAACCTTGACGCCGGGGGACAGACCGCTCTCAGCCTCCAGGACATCTATCTCTATATGTTGAGAGAACTGACTATCGCAAACACTACGAACGATTCGGTAAAGGTCAGAAATGTCGAAGGGCTTCTGAAAAAACTCAGGGTTGCATGGAGGCAGCTATCATGACGCTCTTTCCCTTTCAGATCAATGAGGTGATGCACCTCTACAACAGGGTGTCGAAACTGAAACCATCAGCGATCTTAGAAAAAGAACAGGGAGAGCCCCAGGACATTGTGCTCATCTCCCCGGAAGCCAAGAAGAAACAGATCCTCGAACAGGCGAAGAGTGAGGTGCTGGAAAGGATACGGAAATAAGATAGGTGGATAAGAAAGATTTCAAGATCCTTGTTGCAGACGACGACGACATAGCCCGGGACGTGATCAGTTCCCTCCTACTCCGCGAGGGATATCCGGTAGTTTCAGCAAGAGACGGCATAGACGCCATACGGCAGCTCAGGCTCGAAGATATGAAGCTCGTCATAACCGACCTCAGGATGCCCGGTGCCGACGGCATCGAGGTCCTAAAACATGCTGTTAGAATCGACCCCGATGTCGCCGTCGTCATCCTCACAGCCTACGGGACCCTCGATACCACCCTTGAGGCGATAAAGGAAGGGGTCTACGATTACCTGACAAAGCCCTTCAAGGTGGAAGAGATACTCTTTCTCGCTGAAAAGGCGTACAAGAGGGCAGTTCTCATGAACGAGAACAGGGAACTCTCGAGACTCCTGAGGGAGACGTACCGGAACATGGCTGTCATCAAGACCGTTGTGGACAGCAACAATCCTGAAATCATCACGGGATGGATAGAGCGGATAGAACGATTAAAGACAATGGATATCCTTACCACTCAGGAAACAGAAATACTCAAGGAAAGGCTGGTCAGGGGGGATGGAAAAAGGAAAGATATTAATAGTCGATGATGACCCCGTCGTCAGAGGCGTCCTCTCGGATATCCTTTCAAGTATTGGGGGTTTCGGAACAGACGTTGCCGTAGACGGCCTTGAAGGCATAGAAAAAGTCAAAAACAACTATTACGACGTTGTCTTCACCGACCTTACGATGCCGCGACTGAACGGCATGGACCTCCTCAAAGAGACGAAGCGCCTCGACCCCACCCTGCCGATCATCGTCATCACCGGTTTCACGACCATTGACAATGCGATCAATGCCATGAAGGAGGGCGCCCGGGACTTCATAACGAAACCGTTCAACGTCGAAAGGGTGACATCAACGGCAGCGAGGATACT
>Ga0335070_10004062_pt1 | contig 17077 bp, 15 predicted proteins | sample Lox_Sample_13_FD_206722 | JGI IMG/M metagenome (GOLD analysis project Ga0335070, IMG submission 206722) | Soil microbial communities from Loxahatchee National Wildlife Refuge, Florida, United States - Lox_Sample_1.3 | ecosystem: Environmental > Terrestrial > Soil > Wetlands | place: USA... | reverse complement strand
GCGGGGTGATGCTGGCCAGCTACACCTGGTCCGAGGACGCCCAGCGCTGGGGCTCGCTCACCCCCGCCGACCGGGTCGAGCAGGCGCTCGAGGACATCGCCCAGATCCATCCACAAATCCTGGACGAATTCGAGGTGGGCACCTCGCACATGTGGCATCATGACGAGTTCGCCGGCGGAGCCTTCGCCCTCTTCGACCCGGGCCAACAGACCCTTCTGTACGACGAAATTATCGCCCCGGAAGGTCGCATCTATTTTGCCGGCGAACACACCTCGCTGCATCACGCCTGGATCCAGGGGGCGATCGAATCTGGCTTGCGGGCAGCAAACGAGATCAATCAAATCAGCCTCGGAAAATAATAAATAATTATCCCCGATACTGTCATTATCGGGGACAATTGCTTTCGGAGATAAGCTGGCAAACATCGAGTTCAATGGCTATGCGCAACTCACAAACTCAACCCCGAATAAAACTCGTTAAGGAACCGGCTGGGTTTCCTCCCCAGCAAACGGGTATGCGTAAACCCGGCCTGTTGGGCCAGTGCCGTCCAGACAGGGTATGAAAGCGGATACGGCACCCAAGGATTCCCGTGGTCCACGTTGTACTCCACCAGGATCAAGCCCGCCTCCGAGCGCAAATAACTTTTCAATTGCCGGACGACTTCAAGCTTTTGCCGGGGAGCGACGAAATGCAACGCATTTGCCATCACGATCCCATCCAGTTTCGGCAGGTCGAGCAGCCGGGTGAAATCTGCAACCAGATAATGGATCGCGACACCCGGGAAGCGGGCTTGCATCAAGCGGGATTGTTCGTCCAGCGCGGCGCGGCTTTTATCAACGGAATAAAGAACTGCTTGCGGACCGACGAGCTCGGCCAGGGCCAGGGTGAATGCCCCTGTGCCCGATCCAAGGTCGGCCCAAGCCCCACCGGGCGTGGTCACGCCGGGGAGCAGCAAATCGAGGTGATCCTGGTGGTCCATCCTGCGGCGTTCCACCTGCTAATTTAATCTCCGATCAGCCTGGGAGCGTCCGCGGCGCGGCGGCCGGCCCACTTGAAAGGCCAACCCGGGAGCATCAGCCCGAGGCCGAGTGCGATGATGGCGGCAAAAAAGGTAATCCGGTACGTGCGCTCGAAACCGGCGATATTTTCCTTGCAGGCCTCCCCAAGCAATTGCACCGCATTGGGTGGAAGCTTTACCGACGGATCCGCCGGGGCAAGGCTGGTTGAGGCGGGCGCACCCGCTGCCGCCGTGCAGACCGCGAGGGGAACCGCACCCGGGATCGGTGGAGCGTTCAGGAACTGCTGCTGAAGCGCCGATATCTGCGGTGACAGAGTGCTGGCAAGCACCGTTGCCAGAATGGCAACACCGATGGACTGCACCACCTGCCGGGTGGCATTGGTCAGGGACGAGCCCTGGGCCACCTTGGCCAACGGCACGACGGACAAGGCGGTCACGAACGTGGTCTGGATCGTGCTGCCGAACGCCAGACCGCGTAACGCGAGCAGAAGCATGATCCAGCCAACGGGGGTATCCGCCTTCAGCTGCGAAAGCTGCCAGGTATTGAGCATCAGGATGGAAAATCCGAAGACCAGGAGCGGGCGAGGGCCCAGGCGGTCGTAGAGGCGCCCGGCGACGATGGTGGCGATGCCGCCGGTGACAGCCATCGGCAAGAGGATCACGCCGGTCTCGAAAGCGGTCCTGCCGCGCAGGAACTGCAGGTAGATCGGCATCAGGAACTCGGCGCCGAAAAGTGCGATCACGCTGACGTAACCCAGCAGGCTGGCGGTCATGAAAGTAGGCTTCTTGAAAAGACGCAGGTCCAGAAGGGGCTCCCTGGCCACAAACAGCTCGATGAAGGCGAAGGCAATCAGGCCGATCCCCCCGACGATAAACCAGGTCCAAACTCCCGGTGCCGACCAGCCGTTGTTGGCTGCCAGGGAAGCAGCATAGAGGATCGAGCCGAATCCGACCACTTCACTGATCAACCCGAACCCATCAAGGACTGGCTTATGATTGCTTGGGAAGCTGGGTAAGAACCTTGAACCCAGGATGACACCCAGGATCCCGATCGGGGGATTGATGAAGAAAATAAACCGCCAGAGGTTGTGGTCGACGAGAAACCCGCCCAGAATGGGACCGAGAGCCGGTGCGATAAGAGTAGCGATCCCAAAAATACCCAGGGCAACGCCTTGTTCTTCGGGGGGAAATGACCGCAGCAAGATGGCCGAGCCCAGCGGCAGTGCGATCCCGCCGCCGAAACCCTGCAGGGCACGCGCCGCGATCAGGAAGAGCAAGCTGGGTGCCATCCCGCACAGGAGAGAGCCGAGCACGAAAATAGTCAAACCGGCTAAGTAGATACGCTTCATGCCAAAGCGGTTGGCAAGAAAAGCCGAGAGAGGTGTACTGATCCCCAGGGAGAGCACATAAATGCTGATGATCCACTGTGAATTGTTCAGGCTGGCGTTGAATTCCGCCCGCAAAGTCTGGAAAGCCACATTCACCACGGTGGTATCCAGGATCACCATGAAAATACCGAAGATGACTGCCACCAGGATCTTGCTTTTTTGGGGCAGCATTCGCTGCCCCTGGATGTTTCGCGATTGAACTGTCGACATAGTTGGATTTTTCCTGTTTTGAGTTACGAAACGACGGATTTACACAGTCAAGAGCAGGCTCCCATTTCCCAGGGCGCCTGCCCTTGATCTGGAGAGAGCGGATTTCGATTGGCCCAGGTTTTGAATTCTTCCTTGCGATTGCGTTTTTGGACGTAAATTCGAGGGCGGATTATAACACTAATCCAGATAATATTTATCATAAAATTCGAGGCGGTTCTGGCACCGGCGCTACACCTGGTCCGGCTCTTTCCCCATCCGCAGACCGAGCTGATAAGCCTGATCCATCAGCGCAGGTTGTTTCTCGACATCGCCGGGATCCGAGGCGGTTCCGTAAACCATCCCGACGATCTCCGCCCGGATGTAGCGGAAGATCGACTCGAAGGTGTGAATGGCGTTGATCCCGCCGGAGGTATACAGATCGGTGTCGCCGTACGTCAGGACAATGCCGAACCGCTTGCCGCGCAGGGCGTTCCCTGTTTGGGGCGATTCAAGGGCGTACCAGCGGTCGATGCACAACTTGGTCTGGGCGCTGATGGTGAAGTAGTAGATCGGGCTGGCGATGAGGATGGCGTCCGCAGCGAGCAGCTGAGGGTAAAGCGCCTGCATGTCGTCGTCGATGACGCAGCCGGCGCCATTTTCGCGACACAGGTCGCAGGCATCGCAGGGGCGGATGTCCAGGCTGTGGAGCGAAACGCTCCGCACTTCCGCACCGGTTTCCCGGGCGCCGGCCGCGACCCGGTCTGCGAGAGCGGCACTGTTGCCCTTCTCACGCGGGCTGCCTTTCAGGATCAGGACAAGCCTCTTGCCATCTTGTTCAGCCATATGCTCAGCCTCCGCTGTTTTTTCGACCGCCAACAGAGTCGATTATACATGCTGATCGCCTCTTTCTCTCCTGGTGCAAGGCGTCGCGGATCGACATATTGATCGCATAGCTCTAAATAAGGAACAGAATACGTAGCTAGCAATGTGTTTCTCCGAGTCGAGAACAAGTTCATATCCCTTTTTCCTTTTCGTCCGCACGGCTCTATGCTATTATTTTCATAAATGAGGTACCTGTTTTTATACCGGTTCTGATAGGATAAACACTCTCTCCAACAGAAGTTCTACCAATTGCACAGCGATCAACGGAGGTGAGCAAATGAAAACGAGAAGATCATTATTCACCTGGTCAGTCATCGGTTTTGCTTCGCTGGTGATGATGTCATGCAGCCTGCTGAGCGGCGCTCCAGCGACCGTCACGGCGATTGCCCCTGCCGCGAGTCCTGCCATACAAAGCAGCCCCGTACCGACCGAAACGCTGACCGGCCCGGCACTCTCCCACTTTGCGGCGGGGCAGAAAATATCCATCACTTACATCCACATGGTCAGCCAGTCGGTGGGCTGGGGCATTGGCGGACAAGCCGGAGCAAGCGACCACGTTTTCCGCAGCCAGGACGGCGGCGAGACCTGGCACGACGTCACCCCACCGGAGACAGCACCCCTTTTGGGCGGGCAGACCCAGGGAACCGGCTACTTCCAAGACGCTTCGAACGGCTGGGTTGTGTACGCTCCCGGCAAGGGTGCTGCGGTGCCGAAATCGGTGCGTATCTGGTTCACCCGGGACGGCGGGGCCACCTGGCAATATAGCGGCCTGGACACCTCCGCCCTGCCGGAATATTTCGACCCGTCCGCCATGCTTTTCATTGACGGCCAAAACGGCTGGATTCTGGCTCACCTCGGCGGCGGAATGAACTACGACTTCGTTGCCATCGTCAGAACCGAAGACGACGGCGCAAGCTGGACGATTGCCAACGATCCCAACAATGATGCCGCCGGCTTGCACTCGTGCACCAAGACCGGCATGGCTTTCATCGACCCGCAAAACGGCTGGCTATCGCTGGATTGTCGCGGCGCCGACCCGGTACCGCACATGTTCCGCACCTCGGACGGCGGGGCGACCTGGCAGCGCGTCGACCTGGCAGCCCCGGCCGGTGTCCCCGATCTGTTCAGCACGTCCGCCTGCGGGTTGTACACGCCGGTCCTTTCCTCCGCAGCGTCCGGCGTTTTCCCGATGCGCTGCCTGGATAATGCCACTTCGAAGGTCGAGCAGGACTATCTCTACTGGACGAGCGACGCCGGAAAAAGCTGGCAGACTGCTGCGTACCCCGGCGGTGAGCTGCTTTTCTTCGGCCAGCAAGGGCTGGCTCTCGGTCATACGATCTCGGGGACTGGCGACGGCGGCCGCACCTGGACGAAAAAACTAACGGTCAGCTGGGAAGGTCAGTTCAGCTTTATCGATGCACAACAGGGTTGGGCGGTAGCCACCAACCTGGGCGCCATTGCCCTAGTCAAAACGGCCGACGGCGGGGGATCATGGGAACAGCTCCACCCGCTGGTCGCCCCTTGATCTATAAGACCGGTTGCCCTGTCTCAAAGAGTTCACCTCTGCCCATGACCGCAAGCTCTTTTCCAAGGCATCCTCAAGCGAGGACGAGATAGAAGTCAGAATTTCTTATGGACGGGACGGGCTGACCGTCCGCCTTCCGGATGACACCGAAATCATCCGGCCTAAATTCCCTCCCGCACTGGCGGACGAGACGCGGGCATTGCAGGACGCCCTGCGACATCCGATCGGGACGCGGCCACTGCGTGAGCTGGCTCGCGCTGGCGACCAGGTTGTAATCGTCCACACCGACCTGACCCGGGCGACCCCCAACCGGCGCATCCTGCCGGTTTTGCTGGACGAGCTGGAGCAGGCAGGCGTACGGCGGGAGGACATCACCCTACTCAACGGGCTGGGGACGCATCGTCCTCAGACGGAAGTTGAATTGCGCGCCTTGCTTGGCGAGTCGATTGTCGACGGCTACCGCTGCCTGCAACACGGCTGCAAAAACGATGAACAGCTAATCTCGCTCGGGCAGACCTCCTCGGGCCACCCGGTGCGCATCAACCGCACCTACATGGAAGCGGAGGTCAAGATCCTGACCGGCTTTATCGAGCCGCACTTCTTCGCCGGTTTCAGCGGCGGGCCCAAGGCGGTCCTGCCGTCCCTGGCCGGGGCGGAGAGCGTCTTCTCCAACCACGGTTACAACATGATCGCCCACCCGCTTGCGACCTGGGGTGTGACCGAGGGCAACCCGATCTGGGAAGAGATGCGTGAGGTGGCGCTAAAGACAAAGCCGGATTTCCTGCTCAACGTGGCCCTGGACAGCCGCCATGCCCTGACCGGCGTCTTCGCCGGTGAACTGCTCGCCGCCCACCGGACGGGCTGCGCCTTCGTCAAGGAAACAGCCATGGCGTCGGTGAAAGAACCTTACGACGTCGTCTTGACCACCAACTCGGGTTACCCACTTGATCAAAATCTCTATCAATCAGTCAAAGGAATGAGCGCTGCAGCAAGGGTCGTCCGCCCGGGCGGGGCGATCCTGTTGGCGGCGGCCTGCGAGGATGGGCTGCCCGATTACGGGCTGTATGCCGATCTGCTGAGGCGTGCCGGCTCCCCGCAAAAAGTGCTCGAGATGGTGTCTCAGCCCGGGTTCGAGGCCCAGGACCAGTGGCAGGTGCAGCTTCAGGCCCAGATCCAGATGCACGCCGAGGTGTACATCTTCTCGGACGGGTTGAGCGATCGGTAGATCGAGCGGGCGCTGCTGCGCTCCTGCCGCGACATCGAGCGAACGCTGGCTCGCCTTTTAGCCACCCACGGACCACGCCTGTGCGTGCTGCCGGACGGTCCGCAGACTATCCCCTACTTGGCCGGGTAATTAACCTTTTATCGAAAAGCATATAATTTAAAAGAAATTCATCCTTTACCCAGGTGATTCGCCCGGTGGAATTCCCTCAAGGGGCGTTTCATCTGGGCATACAGCGCTCGGTATTCCTCGAAGCGGGCGGCGTAACGCTTGTGCTGCGCCGGGTCGGGCTCGAAGGTCCGATCCAGCCTGACCATGGCTTCCACACCGGCCTGATAGGAGGGGAAGACGCCGCTGCCCACCCCGGCCATGATGGCCGAGCCGAGGGCGCCGGCTTCCGTCACCGCCGGACGGGCGAACGGGCGCCCGAGGATATCGGCCGAGACCTGCACCCAGGCGTCCGATTTGCTGCCGCCCCCCACCACGCGGTAGTCGTCGATTGTGATGCCGGCCGCGGGCAGCGAATCGACGCTCTCCCTCAGGTAAAAGGCGATACCTTCCAGGATGCCCTTGAGTACGTCGCCGCGGGCGGTGTCCAGGTGCAGCCCGAAGACAACCCCGCAGGTGTCGGTCAGGAACTCGGGCGGGCCGGTCGGGGCGAAGTTGGGCAGGACGAGCACGCTGCTCGGCCTGTCCGGCATTTCGGACATCAGGATCGAGTAAATGTCCCTGGCTGCTTCCTTGGCCTGCCTTTGCTCCAGGGCGGCAAAAGTATCCCGGAACCACTTGACCAGCGTTCCGCCGTGGTTATAGATGAAACTCACGTAGCGGCCGGGCACGGCGTGGTGCTCGGTGTTCAGGCCGCGCGCCACCATGGCAGCCGTCGCGCGCCGCTCGATCACGACCGGGGCAATGCAGTGGTAGGAGCCCATGCCATAGAAGGCCCGGCCGGCCTCGATCGCTCCGCTGCCCACGGCATTGGCACACTGGTCGTGGGCGCCGGTCACGATGGTCACCTTGGGAGAAAGCCCGAGCTTTTTGGCCACCCCGGTGGAGACCGTCCCGACGGCCGTGCCCGAAGGAACCAGGGGCGGCAGCTTGCCCGGGTCGATCCCGGCGACCTCGAGCAACTCCTGCGACCAGGCGGCGCGGTCGAGGTCGAAGAGCAGGGTACGGTTGGCGAGCGAGTAATCCAGCACCGGGTCCGCTCCCAGCATGAACGCTACGAAGCTGCTCCAATGCAGGAACAGGTCGGCCCGGGCGTAGAGCTCCGGCTGATGCTCCTTGATCCACATCAGTTTGGTCAGGCTGTAATGGTTCCCGAGCGTGTTGCCGTTGATGCGGTAGAGGTGTTCGTCATCGAGCTGGGCGTGCAATCCCTCAAGATACTCCGCCCCGCGCGCGTCGAAGTTCAGCAGGGACGGGCCGAGCACCTTGCGATCCCGGGTGACCGGCACCACCGCCTCACCCAGCGAGGCAACCGTCAGGGCGGTCACCGGATCGGCCGCGGCCTGGGAAACCGTGCGGGCGATGACCCGCTTGATCACCTTCCAAATCACAGAACTGTCCAGCTCCGCCCAGCCCGGCTCGGGAGCGCGCGTGTCGTACTCCTCGTAAGCGGAGGCCAGCATGCGGCCATCCGTGGAAAAGATCACCGCCTTGCAGCCGGTGGTGCCGACATCCAATCCGAGCAGGCTCATGGCTCACCTTCTCCCGTCTCGCGGTCCGGTCTTCCGGGCTCGTCTAATTGCACTCCAGGACCTCGATCTCCAGCGCGTAGCTGCGGCTCTCCCCGGGCTGCAGATGGGGCAGCGTTTTATGAAGGCGCATGGCCTCGCGGCCGCCGAGCGGGTTGCAGTTCATCGGCTCGATCGCCAGGACGTACAACCCTTCGCTCATCATTTTCCACTCGTTGAGGTACGGCAGGCTGCGGGCGTCGAAGCTCAAGCGCAGCCCCAGTTTCAGGCCGGGATTTTCAAGCTCAGCGGTAGCCCAGCCGTTCTTGTCTGGAACCGGCGTGTGGATGAAATTCTGCTCCAGGAAGCCCGGCGTCGGGGGTTGGAAGACCCTCCAGTCGGCGAGTGCTTTCTTTGATTCCTCGTCCTCGGGCAGGGTCTCGGCGACCTCGAACTTCAGGCGCGCCTCTTCGCTCAGCAGGGGAAAACCCGCGTTGATGTGATACATGATCATGTGCGGCTGCGGGCTGAATCCCTCGTTGATCACCGTGTCCTCCAGGCGGATCTTGTTCGATGCCAGGGAGGTGGAAATGCGCCGCCGCAGGACGATGTTTTCCCCGAAGACCTTCGCTTGGCGCACCTCCCCCCCGACCTCCAGCCGGTAGACCTCGTCGACCCAACCGGTGTGGTAGCTGACCTCCCGGGCGGGTAAATTGCTGACGCGGCCGTGCTGCCCGAGCTCCTCGGCACCCTCCCGGGCGGGCGGGCCGAAGGTGTCCAGTCCGCAGGTGACCAGCATGCCCCCTGGAAGGTGCGCAGCCAGCCCGTGCCAGCGGCTTCATAGAAGGCCGGATGGACGTCACCGGTTGCCGACCGCCAGGCGAGCGACATGCCCTTGTACGTGCAGGCCGAGATATCCATCGCCCGGTCCGGGAGGATGTTGAAGGTCAGGCCGCTGCCGGTCCAGACCTGAAGCAGGCGGCTCCCCCGCTCGAGCCCGTCGGCGGCTTCGAGCAGTCGGACGCCAGCCACCTGGTCCATGTGCCCGGTGTAGCGCGCCAGGTCCCGGCGGCTCCAGTCGCGGTGATAAATGTGCGTCATCGGACTTCCCTCTCCGGTCTAGAGTGCAATGAGACGGATGCCGGTCAGCTCGCATAAGGCGACCAGGTCCTCGTACAGGTGTGCCCCGTAACCCAGCACGGCATATTCGTTGTTCCAGGTCTCCAGCAGGCGCTCGATGTCACAGTGGGCGGTGACGAAGGCGTGCGGCCAGTGCGGGATGCCGCACTCCAGGCGGCGCTGCTCCAGCTGTTTGGCCGGGGGCTCGAAGACGGTGCAGCGTGCCAGGACCATCTCGAACTCGCCGTCGGTCCGGCCCAGGCGGGCCAGCACGCCCTCCCCGGGTTTGCACACCAGGTCGACGGAGATGCCGCCCGCCTGGCCTTCGGTGGGGATGCCGTGCTCGGCGAATTTGGCCGGCCCAAGCTTGCCCGCCAGCGAGGGCGGGCAGGCGCCGTCGCCGATGATCTTGATCTCATGGTTGGATTTGTCGATGTGCTGCAGGTCGCCGTAGTAGACCGGCTCGGCGCTCAGGTCGGTCAGGAGCTTGACCGTCATCAGGGTGTTGAAATCGGACAGCGTGGAAGTGCCGACGCGTTCGTCCAGCATCAGGCTCTGGGCCAGGCAGGTGGCGCTGTAGTCGTCGCCCAGCCCGGGGAAGGACTGGATGGTATAGAAGTCCCACTTTTCCCGGGCGATAACCTTCTTGATCGCCAGGTAGACCCGCAGGGAGCGGTCGGCCATCTCGCCTTCCGGGATGGGGACGGAGAAGAGCGGCTGGATCGCCGCCCGGGCTTTGAGCAACTCGTCTTTCGTGATCGCCTTGGCGGTCTCGAGCAGCAGGGTGGTGTCGCGCGAGTCGATGTCCACGCCGAAGACCTTCATCCATTGGGAGGGATCGGCGACGCCGCAGGTCTGTCCCATGCCCCGGCCGCCGAACACGCCGGCCGTGCTCATGTTCAGCTTATTCACCTCGTGGCTGGCGCGGCAGTAGGCCAGGATGCGCTCAATCGTCTGGAGGTCGTCGTAGCCGCCGTAGACGAAACGGTGGCGGATGCCGACCTCCTTGAGGCCGCCATGCATGACCAGCCCGCCGACCGGGCGCCAGCCCTGCGACCCGGGGTTGGTCCACACCAGGAGCCTCTTGCCCGTGAAGGAGAAATCGCGCAGCGCCGGGACGAGGTGGGCAGCCCAGACCCAGGTCCCGGAGAACAGCACCAGGGCATCCAGGTCGTCCATCTTCTTGAATTTGGCAAAGCACGCCCGAGCCTCCTGCTTGGTGGCGATGACCAGGTCCTCCACGACCAAGTCCAGGCCGGCGGCCAAGAGGGCCTTCCTGGCCTTGGCGATGATGGCGTCGTCGATGAACGGCTGGCCCATGGGGTCCTGCAGGCCGTCCTTGTGCACCCCGTAAACCACGAAACCGACTTTGGGCTTGATCATTGGCACTCCTCCTCAAGTGATTTTAGAGAGTATTATGAAATACTTAATCACAGATAAATACAGATAAGGGGTCGAGCATTTTTCGTCGGGTCTTTTATCCAAAAATCACTGTCCTTCCGTGTTCATCCGAGGTTATTTTTAACTTAAGAAAAACTCTCATATGGTCAAGGGCGATCAGCCCTTTCCGACCAGGCTTTTAGCCAGGGTGACGGCCCGGGCGGCGTTGGGCGAGTAGCCATCCGCGCCGATCTGCCGGGCTTAGGCCTCGGTGACCGGTGCGCCGCCGATCATCACCTTCACCCGTTGGCGCAACCCCTCCGACTTCAAGGCTTCGATGGTCGCCTTCATGCTCGGCATGGTGGTGGTCAGCAGGTCGGAGAGGGCCACAAGGTCCGGAGCGGATTCCTTCACTACCGCAACGACCTTTTCGCGAGCCACGTCCGTGCCCAGATCCAGGATTTCGAAGCCGGCCCCTTCCAGCATCATGCCAACCAGGTTCTTGCCGATGTCGTGCAGATCGCCTTTCACCGTGCCGATGGCCACCTTGCCGGTGGATTTGAAATCAGCCTTGACCAAATACGGCCGCAAGATCGTCAGGCCGGCCTGCATGGCGCGCGCCGCCAGCAGCATCTCGGGGACAAAAGCCTCGCCGCTCTCAAAGCGCTGCCCCACTTCGGCCATGGCTTCCACCATGCCGGCGTTCAAAACCACCACCGGGTCCAGGCCCTGCTTCAACGCCAGCTCTACTCTTTCTTTTACCACGGGACTTTGACCGTCGACGATGGCATTTTTTATCTCGGTCAGACCATCGCTCATTTCCATGCTCCAGTTTTCTATATTAGACCTCTTGCGAAAGTAAATCATTTGGCGTTCTTGAGTTCAAGGTTATAGATTGCAGCGATGAGGTTGAACCTGAGTGAAAATCGTTTCCGTCGGTTTCTGTACCGCTCACTCAAGATCCGGAAGATCTTCAATTTGCGAATGACGTTCTCGACCAAAACACGTTCATGGGAAAGTAGCCGATTGCTCGCTTTCTGCTCTTTGGTCAAAGGATGGAGCTTTGATTTCTTGGCGGGAATTTGGCTGTTGGCATGCAGGTTGCCGATACCCAGATACCCTGAATCTGCCAGGATCCGGATGGGTTCGAACAACTGACAACGACTTTCCTTGAACAATTCAAAATCATGCTGGTTTCCACTGGCAAAGGCGGTTGCAAGGATTTCCTGGGTTTTTTGGTCGACGATCAACTGCGTTTTCTGAGTGTGTCGCTTCTTTTTACCGCTGTAGTGCCTGCGCTGCTTTTTTTCGGCCGTTCGATCGGCTGTTCCGTGGCATCAATCAACACCACTTCGATCAGGGTATCGCTCGGTTGCAGGGCCTTCCTGCCAGGCAAACGAAATGCGCCGGATTTCATCAGCACATTCTCAATTTTCTGGATCGTCCGGCAGACCGTGGCTTCACTGACACCATAGGCGATCCCAATATGAAATTCGGTTCGGTATTCACGCCAGTACATCAGCGTCATCAGTAATTGATCAGCACGATCCAGCTTTGGCGGTCTCCCAAAAGCGCGCATCTCTTTCTGCAAGACCGCCAGCATCTGTTCAAACATTTCCCGGCTGACACCGGTGGATCGTTTGAAATCTTCATCCTTGAGCGTTTTGACGGTTTCGTATCGCATGTGCCTATTATGGCACATTCAACACTTATGCAAGAGGTCTATTATCAGAAAAAACAACCCCGGAAGCAAGCGTTGACCAATCCGGGATTTACCCAGGAAGAGTAAGGAAAACATCTTTATTGCCCGGAAGGTGGCGTTCGTTTTTTAGCCCGGGTCTTGACCGGGTATATGCCGTACTCGTCGATCGCGTCTGCAATGGCAAGGATGCCCTCCTTGAAGAGACGTTCCGTCTCGGCGTCCGAGGCGCCCCACAGACCCATTTCGGTAAAGCCGATCACCAGCCGGTCCCCGGGCGGGTCGCTCTCGATCAACTGGCGGGTGTAGGTTTTCGTCGCCCGCGGTCCCTGATAGAAAACGGTCTCAGGGAAGTTGACCCAGATGATCGTGTCCTTCCCCCAGGCGCGGCGCGCCTCCGGGAGCGACAGCGTGCCCACCGGTGGCGGGGTGAAGGCCTCGACGACGTCGAAGCCCATCTCGGCAATGAGGTCTTTGAAGAATGCCAGATTGATGGCATGAGCGTGCACGCAGCAGATCTTCCCTTTGGATTGCAAGTACGGAGCCCATTTCTTGATGAAGGGCAGGTCATAGCGCCGGATGAGATCCGGGCTCCAGCTCCCGTCGACGTCGCCGAAGCGGACATACTCAGCCGGCGATTCGGCGATCAGCTGCATGCGCCTCTCCTCGCGTGCGACGATCACCTCGAACAGCCTGGCAAACTCCTGCGGATGGTCGGCTTGCTCGAAGACCCATCCGTCAAAGCCGGACGACTCCCCGAAAATATAGCGGGTGTGCCCGTAGGGCGTCAGCGCGCAGCCGTACTCGGTAAACAACCCGTCCGCTCCCAGGTCGCGCACGGTATCGGAATACAGGGTGTTGTCCACGTGAAAGACGGTATCCTCGATCATGTACATTAATGGGCCGTAGTCCTGAATGCCCTTCAACAACCCCTCGACGCAAATGCCGGCCTCATCGATGTACAGCCTGCCGGCGTGCTGCTTGTAACCAGCACGCACATCCCCCTTCGGCGTATGGTAAATGGTCACCGAAATGTCTCCTTCCATCCTTTTTTCAATCGGAACATTCGGCATGGCCGACCAGACTGTCGGCTTGCGCACCACCAGTCCCATCCCCCGGTTGCGCAGCAGGCGCTCGTACTCCCCGCTCGGGAAGCACTCGATGTAAGGTGCGAAAGGGATCTGGTCCGGATTTTGGTGATGGAGGACGGCGTTGATCCGGTCTTTGAAGTTCATGGCATAGGCTCCTTCTAGAAGACTCGGTCAAACCTTGCGGTGCTTCAGTTCGATGTGCGCATGAGCGCGGGAGGCGTCTAAAACCTCATCTTTGGCAAAGACTGCCAGGTGCTTCCGCGAGCCATCCGGATCTGCATCTCAAATCTTCCACGCCTCGATGCTATCCATGATCGCCAGCGTGCCGTCCCGGAAGACGCGTTCACTTTCCTCAGTGACAGCCCCCCAGGTGCCCATCTCGGTAAAGCCGATGACGAGCTTGTCCCCGGGCGGGTCGCTTTGGATCAGGTCCTTTACGTAGCGCCGGGTCGCCTCGACCCCCGACCAGAACACCGTCTCGGGGAAATTGATCCAGATGATCGTGTCCTTCCCCCAGGCCGCCCTGGCCTCCACCAGGGAGAGGTCCCCGACCGGCGGCGGAGTGAACGCCTCCACCACCTGGCAGCCGAATTCAGCGACGAGATCCTTGAAACGGCTGAGGTTGCCGGCGTGGGCGTGGATGGAGCAGATCTTGCCCTTCGATTTCAGGATCGGCACCCACTTGCGGTAAAGCGGGAGATCGTATTGCCGGATTTTCGCCGGACCCCAGGTTCCGTCCAGGTCGCCAAGGCTGAGGAACTCGGCGGGCGAGTCGACGATGAGTTGCAGGCGTTTTTCCTCCCGCCGGATCACCGCCTGAACCAACCGCTCGAATTCGGCGGGGTGATCGTGCTGATCCTGAGCCCAGCGCGGCAGTCCGCTGGCACCGCCGTAAAGATAGCGTGTGGCCCCATAGGGCGCCTGAAGGCCGCTATCCCTAACGATGCCGTCCACGCCGATGTCGCGGTAAGCATCGAAGAAGGCGCCCTCACCCAGGTGCAGTTGTGTGTCGTCCAGCCAAAAGATTGCGGCATCGTAATCCTCGACACCCTTGACCATCCCCTCGAGATCCAGGTCCATATCGTCATCTTTAATCCGTCCGACATTCAGCCTGTTGCGCATGGTCAGGTCGCCCCTGGGGGTGTGATACACCCGGATCTCGATGTCGCCGGCTTTGTTCGTCTCAATGGAGACGTGCGGGGTCTCCTCCCAAATTGTAGGGCGGCGCAGGCACAGGCCCATGCCGCGGTTCCTCAGGAGGCGCTCAAAGTCCCCGCGCGGAACGAGATTATCATAGGGAGCAAAGGGGATTTGGTCGGGCTTCTCGCCGTGCAGGACGGCATGGATGCGCGTACGGAAATCCAATCGAGCTCCTCCGAGTTCCCTGTGAAGGTTGAAGTTTGTTGATCGAAGACAAGTGCTTCCGGCTTCGCTGGTGAGGGCGTGATTTGGAAGCTGAAATCAAGCTACAACTGCTAACGATATTCTCTGGCTGCCCGGGCAATGCGTTCGACCAGCTCGACGGGCACTTCCTTCCGCGTGATCCAGTTTTCCTTTTCGAAGATCCAGCGATCAAATTCCGCTGTGACGATGCACTCGGTAAAGGGCGTGCCGCTGGCGACGACCACGCCATTCATATCCCAGATGTTGGCGTCTCCGGCACCCAGGTGACCCTCCCGGGCGATGACGACGTTCGAGCGCACGACAACCATCTTGAGCAAGGTTGCCAGCGCGGCCTGGTTGTTCAATACCATCGTCCTGTGCTCCCAAAAGGTCACTTTCCCATTGGGAGTGTCGATCCCCTCTGGAGGAATGTCATTGTAATGGGGGGTGAAGAGCAGCCGCGCTCCCCGCCATCTCAGATACAGCGCCGGCTCGACGTAAGAGGTGTCCGCGCAGATGACCACACCGAACTTGATGCCCTTGGCCTCGAACACCGGCAGGTCCAGGTCCGAGGCGAAAACCAGTTTGTCTTCTTCGGTCAGCATGGTCTTGTGATATTTGCCCAACAGGCGGCCCTGGTAAATGACGAGCTGGGTGTTAAATACCTTCCCATCCTGCCGCTCGCTCATCCCCACCAGAAAGACCGTATCATAAACTGAGGAGCGTTCGATGAAACCTACCAGGCGGGGATCATTTATAAACACCGAACTGTCCTGGACCGCTGGTTGCGAATAACCGGAAAGGAAAGTCTCCGGAAAGCAGAGAAAGTCCAACCGCAGCTCCCGGGTTCGGTCCACGACTGCTTCCGCCTTCCTCAGGTTGGCATCAAAATCGTTATCGACAATTGGACCCTGGTAGGTGCCAATGCGGATCCTGTCATTCATTATCTCTCCTCTGGGGCCTACTAGCACCGGGCAGATAAATCCAAGCCTGCCGGGTTTATCTGCCGCGGGTCAAGGAATTGTCGGGAGTGAATGACTTCAAGGCGACAAGAGAGCTACTTTGCCAGCAGCGCTTTGGTAACGCTGACGGCGCGGCTGGCGTCGGGAGCATAACCGTCCGCTCCGATTTGCTGGGCATAGGCATCCGTGACCGGCGCGCCGCCGATAACCACCTTGACCTTGCCGCGCTTCCCATTGCGCTGCAAGGCCTCAATGGTGACCTTCATGTTCGGCATGGTCGTGGTCAGGAGGGCCGAAAGAGCAATAACATCCACCTGGTCTGCAACGGAGGCAAACTTCTCCGGATCGACATCGGTGCCGAGGTCCATGATGTCAAATCCGGCTCCTTCCAGCATCATGCCCACCAGGTTCTTGCCGATGTCATGCAAATCGCCTTTTACAGTGCCAATCGCGACCTTACCCGACGAGGCGACATTGGCTTCCTTCAAATGGGGCTTGAGCACAGTCATGCCGGTCTGCATGGCGCGCGCTGAAATGAGCATCTCGGGGACAAAGTACTCACCGTTTTCAAAGCGCCGCCCGACCTCTGCCATGGCACTCACCATACCCTGGTCGAGGATGTCTTTCGGTTTAATTCCCTTCTGTAAGGCAGCCTGGACCTTGGTTTCCACAGACTTTGCCTCCCCATTCAAGATCCCGTCATAGATCTCCTGCAATATCGGCTCCATAACCAATTCTCCTCATGAACTCGTTATTATCCGGCAGCGGCTCAACCGATGCCAGATGCAGGGTCAAACAAATTTCCGGCCAGGTTGGATCCCCAATCGACCCTGAGCTAGGATTGATCGAGATATCCAGGTTGATGCTGGACCACATCGATGAACGCCAGCATGTTCTCGAGCGAGACATCCTTGGGTACATCGTGGGCAGGTGAAAAGATATAGCCACCGGACTTCCCCAACTCCAGTAACTTGCGGGTCTCCCGGCGGACGTCCTCGACCGTCCCATACGGGAGGGTCTTTTGCGTGGACATTCCGCCATAGAAGGCCAGACGACCACGATATTGAGGGATCAAGGTCGCAACCTCCATCACCTCGGGCTGGAAGGGATTGAAACAATTCAGCCCGATGCCGACCAAGTCGTCAAAGAGCTCGTCGACATCGCCGCACGAATGGATGAAAACCTTCTTGCCTGCCTCGACCGCCACAGCGTACATCCGTTTCAAGACCGGGTAGATGAATTCGCGCCACAGCTTGGGTCCCATCTGTAACCCGTGCTGCTGGCCCCAATCATCCCCAAACATGACGGCATCGATGTCGAAGGTCAAGCTCTTCTTGGTCTGGGCAATGTTGTAATCTGCAATGCTGTTCAAGAGTTCATGAACAAAATGGGGGTTGTCGTAAAAATCCATCAACAAAGTCTGTAAGCCGCGTAGGGTCCAGGCGCGTTCATACAATGAAAAGCCGATCCCAAACACTCGAAATCGATCCCCATATTTGATTAATTTTTGCTCGACTCCTGCAAAAACCTGGTCCTCCAGAGG
>Ga0335070_10004061_pt1 | contig 17077 bp, 16 predicted proteins | sample Lox_Sample_13_FD_206722 | JGI IMG/M metagenome (GOLD analysis project Ga0335070, IMG submission 206722) | Soil microbial communities from Loxahatchee National Wildlife Refuge, Florida, United States - Lox_Sample_1.3 | ecosystem: Environmental > Terrestrial > Soil > Wetlands | place: USA... | reverse complement strand
ATTGACCACGACGCCGGCCACCGGGAGGCCCCCAGCATGGCAATCCCCACCCGACGCGACCAGATCCTCGAACAGGCGCTGGTCAAGGTCTGGGAATACCTGAAAGGAGACGAGATGAGCAGAGGACTTTCAGGATGGGAGGCGGAGCAGCTGGTCAGGAACCGCGAGCGAGTGAAGGCCGAGGAGGCGGCCAAGGCCAGGACCAACCGGCACCTGGCCATCGGCCCCGGCAAAGACGTTTCTGAGGACACGGCTCTCCAGCGCATCCAGACCGCCATCCGGGACGCGAGCAACATCCAGGCCGTGAAGATCTGGCACGGCAATGAGGCGCCCAAGAACGAGCCCGGCATCGCTGACCTCTTGGGCGTTTACACCGTAGAAGTGAAAGACCTGGTCGCCCTCGAGATCCAACGCGTAGGGATCGCCCTGGCGATTGAGGTGAAGGGAAGCAAGGGCGATCTTCGAGGAGACCAGGCGGTGTTTCTTCACCGATGGAATCAGGCCGGCGCCATCGCTGGCGTCGCCCGATGTCCGGCCGACGTGGACCGGATAATCCGCGAGTATGGCCTTCGCGGCCTCGGAGCGGACTAAAGGAGATCTCCATGACGAGCGAGAACGGCTACCCCTACTGCGACCACTGCGGAGCGGCGCTCGTCCGCTTCCAGTGGGTCGACGGTTACGTGGTCGGCGACCGGGAATACTGGTACACGACCTGCCTGAACTGTGACAAGAGTGGCGTCCGCTTTGTGCCGGCGCCCCCCGGATGCCAGCGCTGCGGCCACGCCTACCTCCGGAAGAATCACCCGCCGGAGAAGGCCTGGCGCTACAACTACGAGGCATGCGCCATGGGCGTCTACCCCATGGTCCCCAAGATGCCCGAGGCGCTCGCCTGCCACCTTTTCACCTGGAGGAAAGAGCCCGGCGAGAAAATCCGCATCGTGGAGCCCGACGGCGCCGTTTGGTACGGCCGCCTGATCCTTTGAGGGAGGACCCGAAGATGAGCGCGATCGTCGCCGGCGCCTGCCGGCATTGCGGCAAGCAATTCTGGGTGAGCCTTGGTCACCCCGCCTGGTTCAAGGCATACCTCAAGACGCGGCACCAGACTGAGGACGTCCGGCGATTCCTTCACTTGCAGGACAAGCGGATTTGCCCGGACTGCGCCCCGAGCGACTATGCGCCGTACCTGAAGTGAGAAAGGAGCCCCCATGCCAGACCTAACCCTGCGCGAGCTCCAGGAGGACCAGCGCCCCTGGTGTGAGCGAAATTTCCCCGACGCCCAGCCCTGGCACCCCCTGCTGGGTGCGGTCGAGGAACTCGGGGAACTCTGCCACCACCACCTGAAGGCGGAGCAAGGCATGCGCAATACGGAGAATCACCAGGACGGCAAGGTCGACGCCGTCGCCGACGTGATCATCTACCTAGCCGATTACTGCACCCGGAACGGGATCGACCTGCAGGACGCCCTGAATCGGACCTGGGCGAAGGTAGGCCTCCGGGATTGGCGCAAGAACCCCAACACGGCGCACCTCGAGGCCGAGCGACGGGCTGGCCGCCTGGACTTCCTGTTGAAGCCTCAGGAGCCCAGGCTGGCCCCAGAGGCGCCCCCCACCGAGATCTGGCAGGAGGACGATGGTCATGCCGATTGACCGAAACCGATACCCGGCGGATTGGGGGGAAATCGCCACGGCCGTCAAGGAAGCGGCCGGATCGAAATGCCAGCGTTGCGGCGCTAGCCACCTCGAGGACGGGACCATGGGCGCCTGCCTGACCGTCCACCATCCGGATCGAGACCCCGAGAACCCCGAAGCCAAGACCGAACCGCTCTGCGCTAGGCGCCACTTGCGAGAGGAGGCTAGGGCACGAGGGAGGGGGCAAGCCAGGGACCAATTGAGATTCTTTTGAAGGCTTGGTTCAGGGCCATCCTTGGACAAGGAATGCGCCAAATGTCTTGACAAAGAAATTGACATCGTATATATAACTACACGAAATTAGAGATTTTCATTGTGACAAAAATGGAGACAAATCCATGGAGAAAGAAGTCATTACCTTTAAGTCGGGGAAATTTGTGTTCACCCATAAATACTCGAGAGAGACCTTGGCGCTACCCTTGGTCGAGGCTACGATCCTCTACGAGACAGTGGTGGATTTGCCAATCTTACCCCAATTGGCCAGCCGTCTCCAACAGGATCTCATTCGCAGGTCGATCTTTGGCACCGCGGCCTTGGAGGGCAACCCCTTAACAGAAGAGCAGGTCGGGGAAATCCTTGCGGAGTCAGATAGAGTTAAATCAAAGGAGAAGGCTGAGACAGAAATTCGAAATCTACAGTCAGCATACGATTTTATCAATCGCCAAGAGTCCTATGGTTCCAAGATCGAGCTCTCAGAAGATCTGATAAGAAGGCTTCATTCACTTATAACAAGCGATGTTCAACACGAAAATAATATTCCAGGCCAGTATAGGAATCATAAAGTTAATGTTGGCAACGCAGATCATGGTGGTGTTTATACTCCACCGAAAATCTTGGCTGACATAGAAACACTCATGAGAGAGTACGTAGCGTGGATTAACAGTGATGAAGTAGTGAATCTGCCTATTCAGATTAGAGCTGCACTTTCCCATTATTACTTGGGACTGATTCATCCATTCGGAGACGGAAATGGTCGAACAGCTCGGATTATTGAGGCGCTATTATTGCAGCTCTCGGGAGCAAAATATGTTCCAATTATGTTGTCGAATCATTACTACAGAAATATCGACGACTATTTTTGGGCATTTTCGCAGACAATAAAGGCAAAAGATCGTGACGTTACTCCATTCTTGGAATTCTTCATAAAATGTTACAATAGTGCATTGAGAGAAATAAAACAAAACATCACGTTCTTCATCAGAAGACATGCACTTCGTGACTATTATGTCTTCATGCGAAATGGCAAATATATTGCCCAGAGACAGCACGATTTGCTTGACACACTTCTAGACTACGCAAGTCCATTTTCCTTGAAAGACTTATCATCAGTTTCTCAATTCAATGTATTGTATCGCCGGGTAAGTGAAAGAACGGCCCGTAGAGATCTGAAGAAGTTGGCGCAAATGCAACTCTTGATTATTCGCGATGACGGCAAGTATGACATAAACTATCGGGCTCTCGGCTAGACTCAGCGTTATTCGATGCATGGAGGTGGACGGCCGCAATGCCGCGTGATCCCTTCCGGAAATGCAAGGAATGCCCCAACCGGCGCCAATGTCGGCGGACCCGGTCCGTCCTTGGCCACCACCTGGCCACCGACACCCCTGGTATGACCGCGAACTGGCCCCTCGATTATTCCCTGTGCCCGGCCTGCACCCTCACCTTTCCCTTTGAGCCCCAGCCCGGCTGTCCCATTTGCGGAGGAGTCGGCGAAGTAGCCCAAAAGCGCATCCGCGGGACCGCAGACCACGGTAACCAATTCTGGTACGATGTCCGGCTCTGCCTACTCTGGCTGCCCGAGAGGCAGCGCCACGCCGTCCAGACCTGGGTGATCCTCGGAGATCTTCAGCGAATCCGTCTCCGGGAGATCCTCAAACAGCTGCGGACCAGCCGGCGCATTTACCGGCGCCGGCTTTGCGCCGGCCTGACGACCGTGGCCGGCCGCCTGCAAGAGGAGGCCCACAATTGAGCAACAAAGGCATCTCCAAGGTACGTAAACCCTTCGGCCCCATCCTCAAGAGCATGAGCGAGATCGAGTCCTACACCGGCAGGGACGAGACGTCGATCCGACGCCTCATCGCGGAGGATGGATTCCCCGCGGCCCTGGTCCGCGGCCGCTGGCAGGCCGTGACCGCGGACGTCAATGATTGGTACCGGAGCCAACAATGCAAAAAGAATAGCGTGCCGAATCTGCCCCGCAATCGGTAGCCATCGGGAGAAAACGGCTACCAGCGGTAGGTAAAATGCCCCCTCCGGCCATTGCAAAACGTCAAGCCCCCTGGTATTTCCGCACCATACTGCCAGATTGATACCCAGCGCCCACGCGCACCCCACCGAGAGAGCCACGGCCTAGCCCACCGTGGCTCTCGCTTTTTCCCCGTCAGCAGGAGCCCCATGAAGGAGAGCAAGCCGGAACAGGAAACGCTCCTGGTACGGGTCGGTGACTTCCGTGTCCGGATTTCGGCGGACGGCATCATCGTCTCGGGGATCGTGAGAACCCTAACCCCCAGGGAGGCCCTATGGCCGGACGGAAACGGCCGGATAAGGAAAAGCCCGAACTCTCCCCCATCTTCGTCGTCGAGCAGATCGAGACCAGGCCCGTCGACGAGCTCATCAGCTACGCCAACAACCCGAAGGACCACCCGGAAGCCCAGATCGAGACGCTGGCGCACCTGATCAAGAACTTCGGTTTCCTCGTCCCCATCGTGGTCGATGAGAAAGGACTCATCGGCGCGGGCGAAGGCCGGCTCAGAGCGGCCAAAAAGCTCGGCATGGAAAAGGTCCCGACCGTCAAGGTAGAACACCTGACCGAAGCCCAGCTGAAAGCATTCCGGATCGCCGACAACGCGGCGGCCCGAACCGGATGGTGGGAGGAAGCCCTCAAGCTCGAGATCGCCGGCCTCCAAGAAATCGCGTTTGATTTGAGCCTGACGGGCATGAACGCTGAGGAGCTCACCCGGTGGGTGCAGCCCCTGGAAGTGCCCCCAGGCCCTCGAGGACGAGGCGGCGGTAACGGGGATCCTGGCGAAGAGACGGACTGGCTCCAGGAGCTTGTGGAGAAGTGGAAGGTCGAACCGGGGCAGATCTGGGAGATCCCGAGCAAGACCACAAAGGGCGTCCACCGCCTGGTCTGCGGCGACAGCACGAAATCGGCCGTCTTTGCGGCACTCATGGCGGGCCGGAAGGCGGCCATGGTCTTCACCGACCCGCCGTACGGCATCGATTACTGCACGGAGAACCACGACAAGATCGCGAATGACGAGCTACAGCGAGACGAACTCCTCGCATTCCTCCACTCTGCCTTCCGGAACCTCGTGGAGCACGCCGAGGACGATGCGGCCTTCTACATCTGGCACGCCTCCGGGACTCGGGACGAGTACAGCCACGCCATGAAGGCGGCCGGCCTGCAGGAGCGGCAATACCTGATTTGGGCGAAGGAGAACATGACCCTCTCATGGTCCGACTACCAGTGGAGCCATGAGTCGTGCTTCTATGCGAGCAAGGCCGGCCACCCGCCCAAGTGGACCGGCGACCGCGGCCAGCAGACCCTGTGGCGGATCGAGGCCGCACAGGGCGACCGCGTCTTCGCAGTCCTCGGGCCCGGTCTCGTGCTGGCCGACGGGAAGGGCGGCGAGCTCTACGTCACAAGCTCCGTCCCCAAGAAAAAGCTTCGGACCTTCCGGCTCGAGCCCGGCAAGCAGCTCGCCATCCAGGCCGAGACCGGCCCGCAGACCGTCTGGGAGGCGGCCCGGGACCCCAAGCCACGGCACGCGACCCAGAAGCCGGCCCAGCTGGCGGCCCGGGCAATCAAGAATAGTAGCCTCCTGGGGGACATCGTCCTAGACGCCTTTCTCGGGAGCGGCTCCACCATGGTAGCGGCCGAGGCCGAGGCCCGGATCTCCTACGGCGTCGAGCTCAGCCCGCGGAATGTCGCCGGCGCCCTCGAGTGGATGGCCGAGATGGGGCTCACGCCGTCCCTGATCGACTACGTCCCTGCGGACGATTGAACAGGCGACGCGGAAAGCCCCCCGGCGGAGGGCGCATTTACCGAGCCGGCTGCCAACCCGTCGCCCGACTATGGCATCGCGGCCCTCATGGCCCTGGTCGCAGCCATCCAGGAGGACAAGTATGCCGACGCCCTCCCGGCACCGGACCTCCAGGCGGACCCGGAGGCAGATGGGAGCGAAGAGGACTACACCGAGGCCCTCGCGCGAGCGCGGCGAGTGATCCGCCAGGCCCGGGAGGCCGGCAACGCGATCATCGCCTGTAGCGGCGGGACGGACAGCCTGGTCCTCGCCGACATAGTCGCGGAAACCATCGGACCCCAGCCCCTGGTCTTCTGCGATACCGGCATGGAGTACCTGGAGACCCGGCCGTTCGTGGAGGAGATCGCCCGGCTCTACGGTGCCAAGCTCCTGGTCGCCCAGCCCCCGAGGAGTCCGATCGAGCACTGGCGGAGCAGAGGTTGGCCGTTTCTGGGGAAGCTCCCGGCCCGGATCTGGATGCAGAAACACCGCGGCCGCGGCTACGGCATCCGCCTGAACGTCACCGCCTGCTGCCACGCCCACAAGCTGGCGCCCGTCCGGAAGCTCGTCAAGGCCCGCGGATTCCACGTCAAGCTCGCCGGCATCCGCGGCGAGGCCGACGACAAGCTTCGAGGTCTCCGAGCCCACAAGGACGGCCCGATCTACAGGAACCGGGAGAGCGGAACCATCCAGGCGCACCCGCTCCTGGGATGGACCGACGGCATGGTGAGGACGTACACCCGAGACCGCCAGCTAGCGAGGCACCCCCTCAAGGCCCGAGGCATCGCCACGACCGGCTGCATGTACTGTGGAGGCGGCTGCCAGTTCTCGAACAGCGGGTACCGTATCCTGCGCCACATTAACCCGGAAGCCTGGCGCCGTTTCTTCGTCGAATGGAGGGCAGGGGAGATCCTCCTTGCCATCAAGCATGACCGGCCCCTCTGGCTCGTTCAGCGAGCCGTCCAGGAGCTAGGCGGCCTAGAACACCTGGCAGCCACCCGGCCGGCCCTTTTCGATTTCTGCCGGCTGCGGCCCCGCCAGGGATACGTCAAGTGACCCCATGGCGGATACCGACAGGAAAGACAGGAAGCCTCGCAAGCGGCCGTACACCATCGAGGAGTACGCCCATGCCCTGAAGGCGGCCCAGGGATTCATGTCGGCCGCCGCTCAAACCCTGGGTGTCTCGAGAGCGGCCGTAACCCAGCGAGTGAAAGGGAGTAAGAGGCTCCAGATCATCGTCTCCGAGAGCAAGGAATTCGTGAAGGACGTCGCCGAGAGCAAGCTCTTTGTGGCTATTCAGGCCGGCGAAGCCTGGGCGCTGCGCTACTTCCTCAATAACCAAGCCAAGGACCGCGGCTACGGCCAGAAGTGGTGGGATGACGGCCCCGGAGGCCAAGGAGAGCCGATCACCGAAGTGGCATGGTCCGAGAAACCACCGAAACCGGAAGAGGAGGAGGCTCCGAAGGTCGACCTCGCCTCCCTCGGCGTCGAGGGCAAGCTGACCCCAGAGGATCTCGGCCTGAGCGGCAAGGGAGACACCGGGAACGGGAACCGAGTGAATGGCAAAACTTGAGATCCCCTACCATAGCGTCACCGGCCGGCCGATGCCCCATCAACGGCGATTCCACGAGAGCACGGCATCTGTCCTGGCGCTAGTGACCGGCTACGGGGGAGGAAAGACCCACGCCGGCTGCCAGCAGGCGATCAAGCTGAGCGTCATCAACCGCGGCCTTCCCGGGATGTACGTCAGCCCGAGCTACCGGATCGCCAAACGGACCATCGTCCCGACCTTCTTTGAGATCCTCGACAGCGCTGGCCTCCGATACAAGCGGGACTACCGCTACAACAAGAACGAGCACGAATTCAGAATCCGGCCCTGGAACGCCACCATCTGGATTGGCAGCGGAGACGACCCGGATGCCCTGAGAGGCCCGAACCTCGCCTGGGCGGGCATAGACGAGCCGTTCATCCAGGACCGGGCGGTCTACGAGCAGATGCTGGCCCGGGTCCGTCACCCCCAGGGAGCCTTCCGTCAGCTTTTCATGACCGGCACCCCAGAACAGCTGAATTGGGGATACGAGATCCTGGTCGAGGACCCCAAACCGAGCACCGAGCTCATTCAGGCGAGCGCCCTCCTGAACAGCGCCCTGCCTGTCGAGTATTTCAAGAACCTGCTTGCCCGATACCCGCTCAAGATGGTGCAGGCGTACATCGGCGGGAAGTTCGTCAACCTCAAGAGCAACCGGATCTACTACGAGTTTAGCCGGGACGACCACCTGGACGCGAGCATCGAAATGAGCCCAGCTCTGCCCCTTTTGTGGACGCATGACTTCAACGTGAGCCCCCTCTCGAGCGCAATCTGCCAGCGGAGGAAGGAGGAGATCCAGGCGCATGACGAACTCGTCCTTTCCACGGCGAGCATCCGCGACGCGGTAGAGGAATTCGAGGCCCGCGGCTACAAGAAATGGCTCGAGCCCGGCGGCGCCGGCGTGATCATCTATGGGGACGCGAGCGGAACCCACGGCGACACGCGGAGCAAACAGAGCGACTACGACCTCCTGCGGAAATTCGGATTTATCCAGCAGCGCATACGCAGGACGAATCCGCCCCTCCGCCACAGGCACAATTCCGTCAACGGCCGGCTCCGGAACGCCCTCGGGGAGATCAACGTCAAGATCCACCCGCGGTGCAAGACCCTGGCCCGAGGATTGGACCTGCTCGGGTACAAAGAGAACAGCCACCTCGAGGAGGAGATCGAGGAGCAGCACGTCACGGCCGCATTCTCGTACCTGATCGAGTATGAGTGGCCCTTCCGGCGATACGAGGACGCCACGGAACCAAGGAGATGGAAGTAATGGCAGCCACGGTGACCGCCCTCCAGGCCCCGGCCCCGGCGATCCCCATGAGAACCGCTGAGGAGCTCAAGAAGGAACACCCGGCCTACCCCGCCCGTAAGACCGAGTGGCTGTTCTTTGGCGACAGCTACTATGGCGGGAGCAGGTACCTCAAGACCACGTACATCCTCAAGCACCCGAACGAGCAGGACGCCGACTACAAGCATCGCCTGGCCGTCGCCTGCTATTACAATTTCTGTCAGGAGATCGTCGACCTCTACACCAGCTACCTCTTCCAGAAGCCACCCGAGATCGACTACGGGACACTGGCCAAAGACGATCTGTTCAGCACATTTCTGCAGGACGTCGACCTGAAAGGCTCCAGCCTGTCGACGTTTCTCCGGGAGGCCCAGCGCAAGGCGGGCATATATGGGCACCTGATCGTTGTCGTCGACAAGCCGAAGGGGTCCCTGGCCGTCCAGACCCGGCAAGACGAGAAGGAGCTCAACCAACGCCCCTACGCCTACTGGATTCGCCCCCAGAATCTTCTCGATTGGAAGTACGAGCGGATCGGCACGGAGGGGTACCGCCTTACCTACATCAAGATCAAGGAGAGCGATGACCCCGAGCGGTACCGGATCTGGACGACGGCCGCCTGGGAACTCTGGGAGATCAAGAAGCACATCGCCACCCTTATCGAATCCGGCGAGAACCCGATCGGCGAGATCCCGGCGGCGATCCTCTACAACCTCCGCAGCGAGGAGGACCTGGTCGGACGGAGCGACCTGAACGACATCGCCTACATCAACCGGCACATAACCAACCTCTGCAGCTGGAACGACGAGAACATCGAAAATACCACCTTTGCCATGCTGGCGAAGGCGAAGCGGCAGAGCGGCCAGGGAGCGACCGAGACTGACGTTGTCGGGCCGAGCACGATCATCGAGTACGACCCCGAGCTCCCGAACGACAAGCCCTACTGGCTCGAACCGCCCGGCGTTTCCCAGGACGTCTTTGACAAGCGTCTGGACCGGGACATCGCCGAGATCCACCGGATCGCCAAGATGGGCGGCGTCGGAGCCACCGAGACATCGAAGGAGCCCAAGAGCGGGGTAGCCCTTGAGCTCGAATTCAGGATGATGAACAGCACCCTCGCGGAGAAGGCCGACAATATCGAAGAGGCCCACGCCCGCATCGCCAAGCTCTACGCCAAGTGGATGGACCTGGCGTGGACCGGTAAGATCGACTACCCGGATGACTTCGCCGTCGAGGACCTGGCCCTGGACCTCGAGAACGCCATCCAGGCAACCGCCCTCCGGATCGGCGCCCGATTCAATACCGAGATGCGAAAGCGGCTCGCCCGCATAGCCCTGCCCAAGCTCGAGCCCGAGAAGAAGCGGGAAGTGGAGAGCGAGATCGAGGCCCAGAAGGACTTCTTCATGCCGGCTGAATTCGCCCTCCTGCTCCAGAACAACCTTACCAACCCGGTCGACGTGCTCATGGCCCTCCGCGGCATCGAGGAGAAGGAGGCCATCAAGATCCTCGAGCGGAACAAGGAGCTCAACGACAAGTACGGCTCCGCCCCGAAGGCCCCGAATCTCTCCAATCTCATCGGTGGACAAAAAGATCGCGACCAAGAGGAAGGCACCGACGCGTGACCCGGCAGGGTGCCCGGTCTTTCAAGGACTCATCCCCCCATCAGCAGGATGGGGCCCGCCTAGTGAATTCCCCGTTTAGAGCCCCAAATCGCCCGTAATAGCGTTCTGCCCCGGAGACCGGACAGAAGGGGAGGAATGAGCCATGCCATGCAAGGGCAAAGGTAGAGGCACAAAAGGAAGAGGCCCCCGGAAGGGCAGAGGCAAGTAACCATGGCGCGAGCGGCCAAGGCATACGCCACCATTGCCGAGCTCGAAGCGGCGGCCTTCAACCTGGCGGCCATCCAGGAATGGGCAACTCAGACCTTCGAGAAGCGCATGACGAAAGTCATGGAGCATGCGGCCAGCCGCGTCGAGACCGCATTTGCCAGCGCGGCCGAAAAGGACCGGAGCGGCAACCTGAAGGTCACTACAGCGAACCAGATGCTGGCCCTGAACGTTGCCGGCGACGTCGCCAAGGTCCTGAACGAGGCCGGCTACGGCCAAGCCGTCGAGGCCCACCTCGGGACCTACAACGGCCTAGTCGACCAGGCCCGGGAATTGTGGAGCCGAAGCGGGATCGGGTTTTCATTCGAGCAGGGAGACGTCGAGGCCCTTCAGGCCCTGGCGGACGCCGACGCTACCTACTTCGGCCGTCTTAACGTTCTCGCCACCGCGGCGATCGAGAAGGCCCTCGTCCAGAGCGTCATGACCGGCGCCAACTTCCAGGCAGCGGCCACTGGCATCCGGGAGGCCCTCAACGCGGAAAACAGCCCATTCGCCCGTCACGCCTTCACCTACGCGAACGACAGCATGCTCAACTTCAGCGCGGCCATGGCTGCCAGGCGGGACCAGCAGTACAAGCCCGATTACTACTACTACGCCGGCAACCTGATCAAAACCAGCAGGGAATGGTGCAGGCGCCGAGCCGGCCTCGTTTGGCCCGCCTATCGCCTCAAGCAGTGGGAGCAAGAGGACTGGCCGGGCAAGAAACCAGGCCCCATCCTCGTCTGCCGCGGAGGATGGAACTGCAAGCACCAGTGGATCGCCGTAACCCAGGCATGGATAAAAGCGAACGACCTCGAAGTGGAGAGGGAGGCCCCGCCCCCCGTCAAGCCACTTATCCGGAGGAAGCCCCCAGGCCTCGAGGGAGCCTCGGTCTTCCACGGCCCGAGCACGGCGACCCTCCAGACCTGGCAGGGCGGGCTCCAGGGCATCATTAAGCCGACGTTCATCGTGCCTCCGACGCCGCAACCTTTACCGCCGAAGCGCGTACGCAAGACCAAGCCGGCGAAGGAGCCCAAGCCCAAGCCGGCCCCGAAGGAGGGCAAGGATCTCACGCCGGCGGAACGCCTCGCTCGAGCGGAGGCGGCCCTAACCGAATTCGCTCGGACCGAGAGCGCCAAAGAAGGACGCTACGGCGCCTATGCCTACGAGGATTGGAAGCAGGTCCGGAAGTGGACGGCCTGGCCGAACCCGAGGCCGGACCTTACCGAAGCCATCCGGCTCCACCAGGAGCTCTGTGAAGCCAAGGTCGCCCATTACCACAGCCTGACCTATGACGAGAAAATCAAGGCCCGCAACGAGCTCGTGGACAAGATGATCCGCACCACGCTCGATTACCGGAAGCTCAATAAGACGTCGCTGCCCCAGCTACGGGCAGAATGGATCGACAAGATCACCCGCGGAACGGCGTACATCCCGTACCGCCTCCTGGCGGACCTCGAGCGGAACGGCCTCCACGTAATGCTGAACCACCCCCATGGCGACAACAGGGCGAACTTCACCCCGGGAAACAGCAAAGGGACCATCAACCTCTTCCCAAGGAACTACGAGGACACCGTCGGTCACGAATTCGCCCACGCCATAGACCATTTCTGGTCGAGCAAGGGCAAGCGCTTTAACTGGACAGACGGCTACTGGCAGGAAGGCCCCCTCCAGCAATGGGTGACCAAAAAGGACGCCAAGAAGTACCGTGAATGGTTTGAGGCTCAGAAAACCGGCGGCAAGGGCACCTATACAAACGGCGACGGAGAATACTGGCTCGGCCATTGGATGAACAATTACGAAGGCCGCATCTACAACCAGGACAAGAGCTGCGGCACCGAGTGGTGGTCGATGAACGTCCAGCGATACAGCGAGTGGAAGCGGACCCACCTGGACAGCGGCGACTACGAGGGAAACGTCGGGAGTGCGGCGAGGAAACGGATCGAGAGGGAATGGGAGAGGGCCAAGAGCCATTACCCCGAGCTCACAGCCCTGATTGAAAAGTTGTTCCTGAAGCCAGGCGAGATTTAGAAATACTCCACGTCCGTGGCGGCCCAGAGCTCGCAGAGCGCCTGGAGAAAGTAATTCTTGTCCCGGACCGGCTCCACGAAATCGACGCGGTAGTCATCGATTTTCTGCGATTCAGGGATCCGGAACTGCCGCGGCGTCGTGAAGTGGGAGCGGACCCGCTCGACGACCTGGGGATTCTCGTGGGTAACCACGAACTGGACCGGAGACGAATCGTTGAACTCCAGCGACCCCTCAACACCGCCGAACCGGATGCCGTAACGAGTAACCGCCATAGTGCGCCTCCTCGGTTAAGGGACGGCGGCAGTATACCATACCCGGCAGGGAGGCTACAGTGATTGAATACCGCGTGGTAGACGGGACCGGCCTCGAACTCATGAGCAAGACGCCCCGGCTCATCACCCAAGCTCTGATGCACAGCCTCGGCAACGCCGTGAGGGCGACGACCCTCAAGCTGACCAGCGCCGGCCTCGATTACACCGGCCGCGCATTCCCCAGCTACAGCACCCGAAGGATGTACGTCTCCCTGAACCACATGCCCAAACCGAAGGGCGGCCGGCGAGTACGGCTTTCGAGCCTCAAAGGGACCTACACTGCCGAGCGGACCGTTATGGCCGACATGACGAGAGGCCCGATGAAGCGGCCCCGAGGGACCAAGACGACCGAGAAGAAGAAGGGAACCAAGCTCAAGACGGTCGCGTATGACCACGGCTACCTCCAGTACCGCAGCTGCATGGGGAGAGGAGCGCGGCCAGATCTTCAATTCACCGGCAAGATGCTGGCCGCCTTTCAGATCGTCCAACTGACGTCCAAGCTGGTCCGGCTCGGATTTGCCAGCAAGGAGGAGGCGGCGAAGGCCCTCGGGAACATCACCGGCCGGCGAGGGAAATCGAACAAGGCGACCAACCCACGGCGATTTGTCGGCATAGGACCGGAGCACGAGAAGGCCATCCACCGTATCATGGAGGAGCACGTCAAGCGGCGATTCCTGATCGCAGACCCGAACGCGGTCCTGGTCAGGCGAATCGCGTAACGATACGAGATGCGCGATGTAAACCGCCGAGCGGTAACGGATCTGCATCATGAATTCTTGACGGTCCACCACATTTTGTGCCATTTTAAATGCATACAGCGCCCGCGGTCGGATGATATATGAACATTCCTACTGGCCGGGTGGGGATTTACATTTCTCATCAAATGTGAAATTTGGAGTCGCAGTAGCACCGGACGCGCCACCCGAGTTCTCAACAAAGGAGGGCAAGGCGCATCTGACGCCACCTCTCAGCGCTCGGCTCGTGAGGAATGCCTCCTACACCTTGACCCTCCGCCATGCGCGAGGCCCGTACCGTTGAAACAGAGTTAGAATAAAAATGGTAGATTCGTTCCGGAAGTCCGGCACTTTTTGCCGGCCCAGAGACCTTAGAGGGGAAGTGCACCAGTTGAGTCTATGTTTTGACAAGCTGGTCGATAATGTGCGATGCTAATAAATAATCTCTTCCGAACGAATGCTTGTGCACTTTTTCCACCTACGAAACTTTGGAAAGGGCAACCCTCTCGCCTGGGCAGACCGGATAGGCATATTTCTTGCTGTTAAGGTCGTGGCGCCGACTTAGTCGGAGGCTCATTGTCGCCAACGACTACTTCAGGTACAGGAGAGTGACGTGGGCTTTGCTGAACGCAAGAAAATTATTGAAAAGATCGAGAAGCTGCGAGGCTCAAAAATCATAACCTATTTTACCAGCGATCGGCGGGCATTTCCGCCTGACTTTTCTTTGCCTGCTTTGACCGCTAGACTTGGGACTGAAGCGCAGCTTGTTCTCTACGATCAACTCCGCAAGATCGGAAAGACTGAAAAGATCGACTTGTTTTTGTACACTTTAGGCGGCCAAACGGACTCCGTTTGGCCATTGGTGAGCATATTCCGCGAATACGCCCCGGAAAGATTTGCCGTGTTGGTTCCCTTCCGAGCACACAGCGCGGGAACGCTGATCGCCCTAGGTGCGGATGAAATCGTGATGGCAGAGGCTGGTGAACTTAGCCCTGTCGATCCAACTACAGCGAATCAATTCAATCCTACCGATCCGGCTGGAGTTGTCAAAGCAATCAGTGTGGAAGATGTGACCTCATACATTGAATTGGCCAAAGACCGGGACAAGGTAGGCCTTGAGACCGCCGATCAGACACTCGAGGTTTTCAAGAGATTATCGAAAGAAGTCCACCCGATCGCGCTTGGAAATGTCAACCGCGCGCACACTCAGATTCGTATCCTGGCTAGGAAATTATTGAAACTTCATATCAAGGAAGACAATGGCCAAGATCGAATTGACCGAATTGTGGATGAATTAACAAAGAATTTGTATTCCCATACCCATGCTTTGAATAGAAAGGAAGCTACTGCGCTACTGGGAGAAGAAATAGTCAAGGAAGCCACAGCCGACGAACAGACGCTCTTTTGGCAGCTTTACGAAGAGTACGCTGAAAGTTTGAAATTACGTGAGACCTTTTGCAGGGACACAGTAGTAGCTTCGGGAAAGCCTGTACAGGATCTCGGATTCGTCGGTGCCTTCATCGATACCAACGAGCAGTCCATGCTTTTTGAATCCAGTTTTCGTCTAAGGTTGTCATCGAGGATCCCACAAGGCGTCCAAATCCAGGTTCCCCCGGGCCAACCCGTGCCGCTTGTTCCTGGCCTTCCTGTTCATGTTAACGTGGAGGTTCTCTCCATCGGGTGGACTAATAATCAGAAAGGAGTGTGATGAGCAATGAGAAGCCCCACTACTGACGGCCAAAGGGATTATGTATCTTTCGAGATTAACTATACTACGGCGGAAATCGCCGCGCACCGGCTGAGCGGTGGGACTCCGGATCCATTTCACTTTGCTTCTCCTGAACCCGTCACAGATATCGCACCCACGATCCTTGCGGTGATCGATGGAGAAGTCCATCAGGTGAAGGATGAAATCCCACCCGGAGCACAACTACCTAGACCCACCTCACATTTTTTTCAATTGATGGAGGAAGCATACAGTAACCCACTAATCTGACGTGAGTAGATCGGGATGACATCCTTGCTGCCCGTTCCTAGTAGTATTTATGAACGGGCAGTATTGTTTGATAGCAGCGCATTCGTATCAATAATTGATCGTAATGACCGAAATCACGTATCGGCGAAGGAATGCCTTGTTGAGTTGCGACGGTTAAAATATCCATTATACGTAACTACATTGACAATATCTGAAAGTCATAGGAGGATTCTCCAAATAGGAAACATAGACCGTACAGAAATAGTATCATTTTTAGAGGGAATTTATGATGGCTCTTTTAATATTATTCGGCCAACCATTGAGGATGATTTGAGGGCTATTGGGTATATCAGGCGTTTCGCGGATCAGTTACTCACCCTTACTGATACAGTCAGCATGGCGGTAATGGCAAGGCTCGGTTTAAGAAAGGTCTTTGCTTATGATTGGCATTTTGGGATCCTCGGCTTTCAGATAATCCCTCCTTTGATTGAATGGACAACACAGTGAATCATCTAGCCAGTATCACTCACGAGCCGCCTGGTTCGACCGCGGATTTGGCCGCCCTTCCGGGCATCCTCGGGTCTCGCTCGTCCCACCTGTCCCGGGCTTGTCATGGGGAGCCTGTTGCGGGGAACCTGGCGACGTACGGTGAAAAGTACGCCTCAAATCCAGTCTTGCGGTACCGCGGGATAGTTGCCCGGTGCCACGGCCATCCCCACGATCTCGCTACGGCGCCTAGGGAATAATGCAGGTTAGTAGTGTGACGCTTCCCACCAAGCTGCTCACAGTTTTACTCAAATCGTTACAACGTAAACTCCTACGGAACTCGTAGTGGCTCCGGTCGTACCCCCAAGATATTGCGACTATGACCGGCCACCATAGAAACGCTTTACAGGACAGGTCGAACGGCCGAGCCCCCGCAAGGGAGCCCGGCCGTTTGTGTTTCTGGGCCCCACGCTGCATAGGGCTGCGATGGGGTTTTCATTACCGCTCAAGGGAAAGGAGTTCCCCATGTTTCACGAAGATCGAGTCTTCAGCCCCGTAGTCGTGTTCAAGGACGGTCAAGGAGAAGCCGGAGGCGACGGCGCCGCCGGCGGAGCCGGTAGCGGCGGCGAAGGCGGTGCTGGTGACGACCAGTCTAAAAAAACGGGTAAGGCCGACGATAAAGACGGCCAGCAGCATTTTGACAGGGGTTTCAACCTTGGATTCGGCAAGGGCGCCGAGAAAGCGGAACGAGACGCGAAGGCAAGGGAATCCGCCCTGTTTCAAAGCTTCGGGATCGATCCCGCAAGCGACGTCCAGACCCAGATCGCCGCCATTCAGGAGAGACTGAAGGGCAAGGACGACAAGAGCAAGGATCCGGACAAGGAGAAACAGAACGAGATCATCCTCCAGCAGGTCCGAAGCGAGCTCCAGAAGGCGAACAACACCATCCAGGGGCTCAAGCAACAGCATGAGGCCGAACTCAGGACTGTTCTCATCGATCAGGCCCTGCTCAATCTCGCTGGAGGGACAGGCCTTGCGAAGAACGTGAGCCCCCAGTCCGCAGTCTACCTTTTCAAGCAAGACTATCGCCTC
>Ga0335070_10004060_pt1 | contig 17077 bp, 18 predicted proteins | sample Lox_Sample_13_FD_206722 | JGI IMG/M metagenome (GOLD analysis project Ga0335070, IMG submission 206722) | Soil microbial communities from Loxahatchee National Wildlife Refuge, Florida, United States - Lox_Sample_1.3 | ecosystem: Environmental > Terrestrial > Soil > Wetlands | place: USA... | reverse complement strand
ACCGCCCTGCCAAGGACGCACATCACAGCCTAGCGCCTCATCAGGTGAACGTCGGCAGCTTGACCAGGTCCTCGCGTGGGACCATTTCTACCGCATTGCCCGCCTTGCGCCAGGCGCGCAGTCCTCCGGCGATCACGAACGCCTTGAATCCTTCCTTTTGCAAGAGGTGCGCCACCCGGGCGCTCGTGGCCTCGCGCGCTCAAGTACAGTAGAGATAAATCTCCCGGTCCTTCGGGAGACTCCTGATCTCTTCCTCCAGCCTGTTGGGTTCGATGCGGATTGAGCCCGCGATCCGTTCCGCGTCTTCGTCGTAATAGCCGTGACTGCGAACATCAGCGATCAGGATGCTTTTTGCCTCATCCGATGCAAGCCGGCGAGCCAGTTCCTCGACCGGCACTCGCGGAGCGACGTCGAGCATCCGGTACTGGTGATAGATCCAGATGCGGTATGCGACGTATATCGACAGAGCCACTCCAACGATCACTTCTGCCGCAAACCCCGCCGACCGCAGGCCTCGCGTGATGGCTCGCAAGAAGTCACTGAAGAGATAGCCCGCGCCGCCATATGCGCCGACGTAGAAAATGACCCCCAGCGAGTCAAACCGCAGGAATTGCTCGAGCCGCATCTTCATGCTTCCGGCTAGCGGCGGCGACATCGTGTTGATTCCGGGAATAAATTTCGCGAACAACAGTGTCGCCTTGCCGCGGCGGTAGAAATATTCCGCCGAGCGCAGGATGCAGCTCTCGGGGCTGGCGGACAACCGACACAATATTGCGAGCAGCGACCACCCGGTCACGCGTCCCAGGGAAAAAAGAAGAAGATCGCCCGCCAGGATTGCAAAGAACGCGGTCGCAAAAACGACATGAAAGTGCAAATCGCCGTAGGCTGCTACCGCGCCGGCCGTCAGAATTGCCAGTCCCGCAGGAAACGGAAATCCGCAAGCTTCCGCCAGGCAGAGAGCTGCAAGCAGGGTATACCCATGTCGAGAAATCAGTGGCAGTAGATCGTTCACGGTAGCGCGATCAAATAATATAGCGTGTCATCCAACAGATGCCCGAGTGACCGCGGCGATTCAGGACGCACTCATTGGGAGACCTGAATTTCTTGCGAAATAAATTCAATCAATCTGCATGGAGGCCAACCAGATCATGCCTGTCAAGACTGCAAAGCACGACCGCAGTTACCTGAACCTGCCGACCCGCAAAGCCCCGTTGCCTTTCAGCGACGCGGTGCTCGTCGGCGACACTCTCTACCTCTCCGGGCGTATCGGTCTGGACCCGGCCACTGGACTGGCGCCGACTGAACCCGATGACGAATTGCGCTTGCTGTTCGCGGAATTTGACGCCGTGCTCAAGCAGGCAGGGATGTCGTTCGACGATCTCGTCTGGGTGCAGGTCTTTTCGCCAAATGTATCTCTGTGGGATCGGTTTAACACAGAGTACCTAAAGCATTTCTCGAAGGACCACCTTCCCGCCCGCGCATTCCTCGGCTCCGGACCCCTGCTAAGAAACGGCCGCTTCGAGATGATGGGAATCGCTGTGAAGCAGGCATAGGATCTGGCGCCTAGGCATCAGGGGAGTCGACGTGCTGCTGATTAGAACCGGCTTGAAGCTCACGGTTCCTCGCTATTTTTCCCTCGCCACCACGAACTCGGGCGCCCAGAGCAGGGCGCGCTTGATCTCCGAGTCAGGAAAGATGCAGATCGCCTTGCGCGCTGATTCCGCGTAGTGAGTCGCCTCTTTTGAGGCGTATTCGAGCGAACCGTAAAGGTTCAGGATGGCGAGAATGTCGGCATGGGTCACACCATTGAAAGCTCGGTCGCGCAGAATGGTCTCGATCTGTCTGCGTTCCGCTGCTGTGCAGCGTTCGAGCGCGTGAATGACGGCCATCGTCACCTTGCCCTCGCGCAGGTCGCTCGCCACCGGTTTGCCCAGCACGCTCTCCGAAGCGGTTAGGTCGAGCACATCGTCCACGATCTGAAAGGCCATGCCCAGATCGTGCCCGTACTGGCCAAGATGCTGCTCCTGCTCCAGCGTCGCCCCGCCCAGAATCGCGCCGACCCTCATGCAAACCGAAAACAGACAGGCCGTCTTGCGATAGATGAGATCGAGATGCTCGTCGATCGAAATCAGCTTGCCGAGCTTTTCCATCTGCACTAGTTCGCCTTCAACCATCTGCTGCGTGAGTTCGATCAGCACATCGAGGATGCGGAAGTTCCGCTCCTGCACCGCGATCTTGAACGCCTGCATGTACAACCAGTCGCCCGCCAGCACGCACTTGGCGTTGCCCCACTTCGTGTTCGCGGCCGGACGTCCGCGCCGCGTTTGCGCTTCGTCAATGATGTCGTCGTGAACTAGCGTTGCCGTGTGGATGATCTCCACCACAGAGGCCAGTTTCACCGCCCCATTGCCTTTGTAATTCAACAGCTTTGCGGATAGGAGGAGCAGGGCAGGGCGGATGCGCTTTCCCCCGCCGGCGCGCAGGTATTCGCCGATTTCGGTGATCGCCGAAACCTTCGAGACGGTGTCCCGGCCGAATTCTTCTTCGATCGCCAGCAGGTCATCCCGCAGCAGATCAAAGATCTCTTTCCCGTTGATGGCGGTGGTTGTGCTCAATTTTTCCTGACCGCGGAGAGCCCCAAGACCGCAGAGGAACTCAATTTCCGAAAATGCTCTCGTTCCAGAAATCCTCTGCGCATTCGGCGTCCTCCGCGGTTCAAGCTCTTCAATTTGTCCGGTAATTCGTGAACTGCATATCGATTCCGAAGTCCTGCTGCTTCAGCAGCGCGATAATCTCCTGCAACGTGTCGCGATCCTTGCCGCTGACCCGCACCAAGTCTCCCTGGATCGAAGCCTGCACCTTCTTCTTCGAATTCTTGATCAGCTTCACGATCTCACGTGCTTTTTCGATCGGAATCCCCTGCTGCATCGTGATCTTCTGCTTGGCCGTTCCACCCAGTGACGACTCGACCGCGCCGTAGGTGAGGCCTTTCAGCGGGACGCCGCGCTTCACCAGCTTCTGCTGGAAAACATCGTTCACGTGCTTCAGCTTGAATTCGTCGATCGAGTGCAGGATGATCGCGTCTTTACCCTCCAGCGCAATCGTCGACTTCGAGTCCTTCAGATCGAAGCGCGTAGTGATCTCTTTCATCGCCTGCTGGATCGCATTCGTGACCTCCTGCAGGTCGATTTTGCTGACGATATCGAAAGTATTTTCAGGCATGAAATTACGATTGCCGCTCTTGTTTTAGATTGTCATGCTGAGCGAAGCGAAGCATCTGTTTTCGCTTCCGAGCGTCGGGCTGCAACTATGAGCACCTTCGACATTCACAGGCTGCCGCTCGCTCGAAGTTCGGGGAGCTCCGTAGCCCGTAGCATTTCACCCCAGCACGCAACCCCTGAGGTTATCAGAAGAGGCAACTCTCAGCACGCTAAGCTTTGGGTTCGCGGCTTTCGCGCTTTTCATCCAGTTTGAAGAATTTGGAGAAGTTCTCGCTCGTCCGCTGCCCGATCTCCGCCGACGCCGCTCCCCGCAACTCTCCAATCTGCCGGGCAGTCTCCACCACAAACGCAGGCTCATTTCGCTTCCCGCGATGCGGAATCGGCGCCAGGTACGGTGAATCGGTCTCGATCAGCATGCGGTCGAGCGGCACGGCGCATGCAGCATCGCGGATATTCCGGGCTTTCGGAAAGGTAATATTGCCCGCGAATGAAATCAGGAAACCGAGATCGAGCCCTCGCCGAGCATGACCCATGGTCCCGGTAAAGCAGTGCAGCACGCCGCCCAGCCCAGTGGAAGCCCAATGCTCTCCAATCAGAGTCAGGCAGTCATCCCAGGCATTCTCGCTGTTGTCCGATGGGCGGCAGTGGATGATGATCGGCAGCCGCACCGCCTTGGCCAGTTCCATCTGCCGCAGAAAGACAGCTTTCTGCACCTCGCGCGGCGAGTGGTCGTAGAAGTAGTCGAGCCCTATCTCTCCCCAGGCGATCACCCGTGGATTGCGCGCCCACTGTTCCAGCTTGTGATATGCCACCTCGTTCGCCAGCGCCGCCTCGTGCGGATGGATGCCCACACTCGCCCAGATCTCGGGGAACTCCCGTCGGCCGTTGTATTTTTCGGCGAGCTGGATGCCGCAGTCGGCGGTGTTGGGGCCGTCGCCGTTGCCGATGGCCAGATAGGTCTCCACCCCCGCCTGCCTCGCGCGCGCCAGCACGATCTCGCGATCGGAGTCGTAGCGCTTGCCTTCGAGATGGGCGTGGGAGTCGGTGTACATGATTGCTTAGGATGGGAGCCCGGCCTGTCGCGTGGGGGCAACCGCCCTCGGCAGCTACTTTAGCCTCGTCCCCACCGGAACATCTTCCAGGAAGCTCGCCAGCACCGGTTTCCCGCCTTCTGGCGAAGCCGCCACGATCATTCCGTTCGATTCCAGTCCCCGCAGTTTTCGCGGCGCGAGGTTGGCCACAATGACCACTTTCCGTCCGACCAGAGTCTCCGGCTCATAGGCCTCCGCAATCCCTGCTACTAGTTGGCGGATCTCGGTTCCAAGATCCACTTCCAGCCGCAGCAGCTTATCGGCGCCCTTCACGCGCTCCGCCGTCTTCACCTGTGCCACTCGCAGCTCGACTTTTGCGAAGTCGTCGATGCTGATCTTGCCGTCGGGGATCACAGCCGCTGGTTTCGCGCCCGCAGGTTCCGTCTTGATCGCCGCTGCCTGCGGTGCAGGCGTCGCCCCGCGAGCCGCTGTCGGCGACGGAGTGCCATTCTTCAGTTCTTCCATCTTCTGCATCCTCTCGACCGCAAATTTATCCGCGCGCGGGAACACCGCCTGCACCTCTCCCAGCCTGGTTCCCAGGTGCAATTGTCCCCACTGCAACTGCGACAGATCGAACTTCCTGATGTCGCCCAGTCCGAGTTGCGCCCAGATCTTCGCCGTCGCATCCGGCATTACCGGATACGCCAAGGCGGTCACCACTCGCAGTGCCTCCGCCGCCGTGTAAAGAACCGTGCCCAGGCGCGAGCGGCTGTTCTCGTCTTTCTTCTCGCCGAGCGCCCACGGCTCGTTTTCGACGATGTACTTGTCGACCGCTGCCACCAATCCCCACGCTGTTTCGAGCGCCCTCGAGAATTGGTATTGGTCAAAGAGCGCCTGGCAATCTGCGATCGTCTTGCGCGCGACCTCCGCAATTGCATCGTCCTCGTCCGTGCGGGCCGCGGTGTGCGATGGATATGGCACCTCGCCCTTGAAATAGCGCGTGATCATCGTCAGCGTGCGGCTTGCCAGATTTCCCAGTCCATTGGCGAGATCGGCGTTATACCGCTGCACCAGCGCATCGAAGCTGAACGACCCATCCTGCCCGAAGACAATCTCCCGCAACAGGAAATATCGCAGCGCGTCGATTCCCAGCACGTCGACGATCGTGTCGGCGCGCACAATGTTTCCGCGCGACTTCGACATCTTGCTCTCTTCAAACAGCAGCCAGCCATGCGCCACGATCCCTTTGGGCAAGGGAAGGCCTGCCGCCATCAGGAACGCCGGCCAGTAGACGCAGTGGAAGCGCACAATCTCCTTGCCGATCATGTGCACGTCCGCCGGCCAGTACTTTTCGAACTTGCTCGCGTCTTTCTGTCCGTAGCCCAGGGCCGTGATGTAGTTGGCCAGCGCGTCGAGCCAGACATAAACCACGTGCTTTGGATCGTCGGGCACCGGGATGCCCCACGAAAACGTGCTGCGGCTGATCGAAAGATCGCGCAGCCCCGAACGCACGAACGCGATCACCTCATTGCGTCGCGTCTCCGGACGGATGAAGTCAGGCTGCCCGGTGTACAACTCCAGCAGTTTGTCCTGAAAAACCGAGAGCTTGAAGTAATAGTTCTCCTCGTGCACCGTCTCGGTGGGACGACCGCAATCCGGACAGGGCGCGCCTAGCCCGGTCACATCGACATACAACTCGTCGTAAACGCAATACTGGCCGGTATAAGTGCCCTTGTAGATGTATCCGTTGTCGCGGATCTTGCGCCACAGCGCCTGAACGCCCTGCTTGTGCCGGTCCGACGTCGTGCGGATGAAGTCGTCGTAGGAGAGCCCAAAGCGGTCCCAACTGGCGCGAAACGCATTGGAGACTTCGTCGGCGAACTCCTGCGGAGTCTTGCCCGCCGCCTGTGCCGCACGCTCAATTTTCTGGCCGTGCTCGTCGGTCCCGGTGAGAAACCAGGTGTCGTCGCCCAGCATGCGATGGCGCCGTGCGATCGTGTCGCAGGCGATCGTCGTGTACGTGTGCCCGATATGTGGGCGCGCGTTGACGTAATAAATCGGTGTCGTGATGTAGAACTTCTTGCTCATCCTGTTGTTCTTTGTCAGGTCGAACTCGGTTATTTGTTCTCGGTCTCTGGCTCTCCGCGCGAAATCAGGCTGCCTTCCACACGCGTATCGGGATGTCCTCGAGACTGATCCCAATATGTTTCAAATGGTGTGCCATGTGCGCGATGTAGTCCTCGAAAACAAACTCCAGGGTCATCGGCTCGGAAGCGCCAACCCGGACCGTGTGCGACCAGGCGGAATCCGGCACGGACTCCGCAGCATGTAGCAGCTGCCGATTGAAGGCACTCCACAAACTTATCAGTTCACTCCAGTCGCGCTCCTGGTAGCGATGAACTGCAACCCAATGGTTTTGCGCGTAGCCAGGCATTTCCAGTTTGTCTTCCATCTGCGCGCGCACAATCCGCTGGTGGTTGTTGACGGCGGAGTCGAGGAGATGTCCAAACTCCTCCTTCGGGCTCCACGCTCCGGGCTTGGAGCGGTGGTCGACCGCGGAAAGCTTTCCCAGACGATCCGGAACAGCCTGTAGGATTCTGCGCAACGTTGCTATGGATGACATGAGGTGCCCTTTCACTTCGCCGCAAAAAGCCGAACAGCTTCTTCCATGACCTGCTTCAGTGGGACATGATTTGCTTCCGCCAGGGCACGGCAATCTTCGTATTCCGGCGCGTAATTCGACACAGTTCCATTCATGCTCGCGATCTTGATGCGCACCGGACCCCATGCGGTTTCGACGCTCTCCCATCGCCGCGCCAGAACCTGTCGCTGTTCGTCGCGGCGCCGCACGCCGAGCGTGGTCGTCTCGGCGAAGATGATCTTGGTCAGCCGCTCGGCATCTTCCAGCTTGCACAGCACGGTGAGCAGCATTCCCGGCCGTCCCTTTTTCATCTGGACCGGCACGTTGAACACGTCGAGTGCACCGTCGGCCAGGAGTTGCTCCGTCGCGTAGCCCAGCACCTGCGGGTTCAGATCGTCGAGGTTCGCCTCGAGCACTGCAATCATTTCTCTGGATGTGCCGGTCACCGCAGCGCTCTCGCCGATCGTCAGCCGCAGCACGTTCGGATGTCTCTCGAATTCACGGGCCCCAGCGCCATATCCAACCTTCTCCACTATCATCGCGGGGAAGTCGCCGAAACGGGAGGCCAGCGTTTTCACAATCGCCGCACCCGTCGGCGTCACCAGCTCCATGCGCGGGCCCGAAGAGTACACAGGGGCGTCTTTCAAAATTGCAACCGTCGCCGGAGCGGGTACCGGCAACGTGCCATGCGCGCACTTCACGGTCCCGCCGCCGACGTTCAACGGCGAGCAGACCCACTCGCCGACCGCGAGAGCTTCCGCTCCCACGGCCGCGCAGACAATGTCCACCATGGCGTCGACCGCGCCCACTTCGTGGAAGTGAACCTGGTCCACGGACGTGTTGTGGATCCTGGCCTCGGCCTGGCCCAGGGTTTCGAAGATGCGGATCGCAGTTGCTGTCGCCGTCCCGCTGATCGCCGCCTGGGAGATGATCCGCCGGATCTCGGTCAGTCCGCGGCCGTGAGAATGTTCATGTGGTGTGGGCGCCCCCGCACGCGATGCATCGCCGTGGTGGTGAGGGTGCTGGCCTTCATCATGGCCGTGATCGTGCCCATGTCCATCAGCGTGCGCAAGCTCAGGTCCTTCGTGCGGATGCGAGCGACTGTGCCCGCCCTGTTGCTCCCAGAACTCCTCGCGCGGCATGTCCTTTTCGCCGTGTGACCACACATCGATTTTGGTAGCGGCGATCCCGTTGCGCACGACCCGTGAAATCTCCAGCCGCGCCCCAACCCCGAGTGCCGCGACCGTTTTCTCCAGCAATTCCGGCGACACGCCCGCGTCTACCAGCGCGCCCAGGAACATGTCGCCGCTGATGCCGGAAAAACAGTCGAGGTAGGCGATGCGCATACAGTCGTTGGTCGTTCTTCGTTGGCCGTCTCCAATCGACGACGCGCCGAGCAGGCTCGGCAGCGACTATTGACTGGCGACCAACGACAGAAGGACAATTTTTCATCATAGGGTGCCCTCGCACCTGCGTCAAACCCGTCGCGCCGCGCGATTTTGGTAGAATCGCTGTTTCTTCAATAGCTTAGAGGGACTCTTGTATCAGCATCTGGAAGATCGGCTCGCCCAATCGGTCCGCGACTTTTTGCGCAAGACCTACCAGCTCGAAGTCGGAAAAATCGTCATCGAGCAGCCGCCGAAAATCGAACTGGGCGAGTACGCGCTGCCCATCGCTTTCGAACTGGCCCGCCAACTGCGCAAGGCGCCCCGCAAAATTGCCGAAGAGATTGTCGCCGGCATCGGCGGTATTTCCGGATTCGAGAAGTTCGAGGTCGCGGGCGCCGGATACATCAACGTTCGCGTAAATCGCGCGGAGTTGGCGGCCGCGCTCTTCGCTGACCATCGGCCGCCCGCCAGCGTTCCGTCAGGCAAAGTTCTGGTCGAACACTCGAGCATCAATCCCAACAAGGCCGCGCACATCGGACACCTGCGCAATGCCATTCTCGGCGACACGTTCGTTCGCCTGCTGCGTTTCGCGGGCAGGGAAGTCGATGTTCAGAACTACATCGACAACACCGGTGTGCAGGTGGCGGATGTAATTGTGGGGTTTCTGAAGCTGGAGAAGAAATCGCGCTCCGAGATTGAAGCCCTCATCGCAAGACCTCACTTCGATTTCTATTGCTGGGATCTCTACGCACGCGTCTCGCAGTGGTATGCAGCCGACAATGAGAATTTGAAAGCGCGCGCCGCCACGCTGCGCGCCATCGAGGAAGGGAACAACGAAACCGCGCAGGTCGCCGACCTGATCTCGACTGCTGTTCTCAAGCGCCACCTCGAAACCATGGACCGGCTCGACATCGAATACGACTTCCTGCCGCGAGAGAGCGAGATCCTTCATTTGCATTTCTGGGACGCCGCCTTCACCAAGCTGAAGGAGGCGGGCGTGCTGACATTCGAAACAGAAGGCAAGAACAAAGGCTGCTGGGTGATGCGGAGAGCTGGAACGGCCAAAGCTTCCACCACCGAGGTCACAGAAAACGAGGACGGAGCCAAGATCTCCGAGGAGGATCAGAAAGTCATCGTCCGCTCCAACGGCACCGTTGGCTATGTTGGCAAGGACATCGCGTACCACATGTGGAAGTTCGGACTGCTGGGGCGCGACTTCGGATATCGCAAGTTCTACCGCTACCCCAACAACCATGACGTGTGGATTTCAACTGCCGACGGCGAAAAGGATCATCCCCACTTCGGAGATGTCGCCGAGGTCTACAACGTCATCGATGCGCGCCAGGCCGAGGCACAGAACACCGTCATCGAAGCGCTGCGCGGACTCGGCCACCACGAGGCCGCGGACCGCTACACGCATTTTTCCTACGAGATTGTCGCGCTCACACCGCGCTGCGCTGCGGAGCTTGGTTACGAACTGAGCGAGGAAGAGAAATCCCGCCCATGGATCGAGGTTTCGGGCCGCAAGGGATTCGGTGTCAAAGGCGACGATATGATCGACGCGCTCATCGCCTCCGCGCGCAAGGAGGTTGACTCGCGCCATCCCGAACTCTCCGATGCGGAGCGCGCTGGGATCGCCACCCAGATCGCCGTCGGAGCTTTCCGCTACTTCATGCTGAAGTACACGAAGCCGTCGGTGATTGCCTTCGATTTTAAGGAGGCGTTGAGCTTCGAAGGCGAAACTGGTCCCTATGCGCAATACGCCGTGGTGCGGGCGACTAACATTTTCCGCAAAGGCGGCTTCGATCCCGATGCGTTCTTGCAGACCGCCGCAGTCGGCCTCTCCGCCCCCGGCTTGTCGAAGTACCTCGCTGCAGATTCCGGCAACGACATCTGGGAACTCTGGCTGACTGCCGCTAAAACTTCTTACGTCATCAACCAGTGCATCGCTACCACAGAGCCCGCGTATCTCGCCAAGCATGCCTTCCAGTTGGCGCAGATGTTCAACACGTTCTATCACTGCTACCCGATCCTCGCCGAACCCGATGAAGGCCGGAAACAGTTCCTGCTGGCGACCGCGGCCATCGTACGGCGCGAATTGATCCGCGCCCTCGGTGCAATGGGAATCACGGTTCCCCCCGTCATGTAACTCCATGTGACCAATGGCGGTCTTCCCGCCGCGCATCTCGGCCACTCCTGATCGCATCCCATTCAAGTAGGGGATAAAGAAGGGGGAAAGGGTAGAGGCATGACCAAGCGGTTTATTGTTCTGGGGTTGTTTTGTCTTGCTCTATTAGGCGCGGCTTTCGCGTCCGCCAAGGCGACGCCGCAGATTCCGAAAACGCTCGCCAACTCGCGTTACGTTTACGTCACCGCTTACGATGGCGATCAATTTAATCCGAACCTGCTGCCGGACGATCGCACCGCGATCGCGAACGTACAGGACGCTATTCAGAAGTGGGGCAAGCTGGTTCTTGTCTATAAGCCGGAAGACGCCGACGTCATTCTCGCTGTCGAATCGCGCCCTTCCGAAGACATCCTCGCTGTCTACGACGCGAAGTCGCCCGGCCAGACCTACTTGTGGCGCGTGATGGGTCGCAATGGCCTGCAGAAGGGTGAGACGCCGCTCTTTACGCAATTCGAGCAAGCCTGGAGTCAGATCGCCGGCTGAAATTTGAAGACGAGAATCCGGCGCCGCCCATTCCAGTCGTGAGTGCGGCGCCATTTCTTGTCACATCCGATGCATCCCCGCCATATAAAATTTCCTCGATTGCTCCCGCAATTCCCCGGTGTCCACAGATAACAGATTTTGCCATCTTTGCAACTGAATGCTATACAATGACTTATCCAGCCATTGACATGACTTCGATTGGCAGCCCCCGTGCTCAGTCGCAGGTGGGCATATTGAGTGATCCTGACCCAGGACCCAAAGTTTGAGGCTTTTCAGGAAAAGGAGCCCTGATAACAATGAATCGCACTGCGCTGACCCTGATGCTGGCTGCAAGTCTCGCCGCATCTATCGGCTGCTCAAGCAAGAAGTACGTCCGCGAGCAGACCACTCCGTTGATCAACAAGACGAACGAACTTGACGATCTGACCGCGAAGAATTCGAGAGATATTAAGGACGTCGACCAGCGCGCCCAGGCCGGTATCCAGGCCGTCCAGGCTAAAGCGAGCGAAGTTGACCAGAAGGCGCTTGCTGCCGGTAAGTCGGCTGACCAGGCCCAGCAGATGGCCAACTCCGCCACGCAGCGCGTCGACGTGCTCACCAATACTGTCGTCAATCTCGACAACTATAAGCCGGTCTCCGAGACGTCGGTTCTGTTTGGATTCGACAAGGACAACCTGACCAAGCAAGCGAAGGAAGAGCTTGACCAACTCGCCAACAACGTCGCCTCCACCAAGGGCTACATCATTACCGTGGAGGGCGGCACGGATTCAGTCGGCAGCTCCGAATACAACTACGATCTGAGCCAGCGCCGCGCCAACTCGGTCATCCAGTACCTGGCCTCCGAGAAGAACATCCCGGCTCACAAGATCTATCTGATCGGACTCGGCAAGGATAAGCCGGTCGATTCGAACAAGACCGCGGAAGGCCGCAAGAAGAATCGCCGCGTCGACGTTCGCCTGATGACCAACACGAATGCCGGTACGACCCCGGCGCAGGCGCCGGCCCAGAACCCGGCTCCGACCGCCAATGCGAATCCGCCGTCGTCCATGTAAGTTTCCCTCCTCCCCGGAGGACTTCGCCAAGCCAGGCCGCCATCAAAAGGCGGCCTGATTTTTTTGCGCTGTCACAGCCGCTGCCTACGATCCCGTGACTCTCCGGTAGTCCAGTGCCATCACGTCCTTCCAGTTGTCCCCCTGCTTTTCCTTCAGCTGCCAGTGATAGAGCTCCGAAGACTTCCTGGTCACGTCCACTCGCAAGTCGGCCATCTTCCCTTCTATGTCCGCTCCGCGAAACGTGACGGTCCAATTGTCGCCTTCCACTTGCATCGGCCCTTCGATGATTTCGTTGTTCGCGTTCATGTACCAGATGGCGAGCGTCTTTCGCTCCGGATCCCAAAACAGGTTGCCGTCATAATTGCGTGCCGTGCCCTTGTCAAAGACAAAGTGCGTGGTAAAGCGCAAATAGGCATTGTTGTCAGACCACTGGTAGCGTGTCTCGATCCGTTGCATGCCGTTTCCCATCTTCGAAACGTCCGCGGTCCAAACCCCGCCCACCAGCCAGTCGAGCGACTGGATCGGCTTCTCTAGTCTCTTCTGTGTCTCTTGTGGCATCGCCATCGCTGCCACGGTCAAAATAAAAACAAGAAGTGTTCCTGCTCGCCTCATGTTCTTCGCTCCCGATTGAAGTTAGATTTGTTTCCCGGAATCGTCTTGCCGCCGGCTCGCCGCCAGCAGCTGAAAATAATCACGCAGATGAGCCACTGAGGCGTCGAAGGGCTCAATCGCCCGATGTGCCCGCGCCTGCATCACGCCGCCTTCCATCACGGTCAACACAAACTTCGAGAGCGTCTTCAAGTCGATGGTCGCCGGCAGGCGTTCTTTCGCATCTTCCAGGCATTTCTCAACCGCCGCAGTCCAGCCGTCGAAGTTGTCGGCCAGCCGCTTGTGCACCTTGAATTGTTCTTCGGGGATCTCCAGAGCAAGCCGGCCGATGGGACAGCCATAGGTGCATCCGGTCGCCAGCAGGTTCTGCCGGTAGAAGCCAAGTATCCCGAACACCCGCTCCACCGGGTCCAGGATCCTGTCGAAGACCGGATCGACCACGACCGGGTGCAGAGACTGGATATAGAGCTCAAGAACCGCCAGCAGCAGGGCTTCCTTGGTTTTGAAGAAGTAGTAAAAGCTGCCTGCATTGACGTTAGCCCGCGCCAGAATCTCGGCGATACCGGTGGCGGCATATCCTTGCAGCCAAAAGAGATAGAGTCCAGCCTCGATGATACGCTCCCGGGTTGCCGCGCCGTGGCTTCGCATTAGTTGAATGATCAACTAAGTGACCGGCAATTGTCAACCACAATCCCTCTTTATCTTTGCGGTGTCCTCGGGCAACGCTAACTCCACTCGTCCGTGTCTTAATCTCTGCCGTCTGACAATCGCTTACGACGTTTGGCGATAGAATGCTTGTATCCATGCGCAGATTTTCCTGGTTGTTGCTTGGCGTGTTGTTCACTGCAGTTGTGTGTTTTGGACAGCAGACTCCATCCTCCTCTTCCGAGCGTGATCGCGAAGCCGAAGAGAGTTCCAGCCGCGATACCCGCATCGACATCAGCCCGCCCAAGGACGACGCCAAGAATCATCCCTATAGCAAGTCAGCGGTTTCGGAACTGGATGTAGAAGAGCCGCCATCCGACGTCCAGGAGTTCCATCCCTGGAATCCGATGAAAGCGCTTAAGGACGTCGAAGTCGGCGACTACTATTTCAAGCGCAAGAACTACAAGGCCGCTCTCGACCGGTATAAAGAAGCGCTCTACTGGAAAGAGAACGACGCTGTCGCCAGTTTCCGGCTCGCGCAATGCCAGGAAAAAATGGGCGACAAGGACGAAGCCAGAAAGTATTACGAGCAGTACCTCAAGATCTTGCCCGAGGGTCCGTTTGCCAAGGAAGCTCAGGCTTCGATTGAACGCCTGACCGCGCGAAAATAAAGACGATCCGATGCAGAGCAAGGCGCCGAACGTCGAAGGTTACATGCGGGAGTTGCCCTCCGAACGCAAAGTTCCGCTCGAACGATTGCGACGCCTCTGCTTGGAAGCTCTCGACGGATACCAGGAGTGCATGGAATATGGCATGCCCGCTTACCGGCGGGATGGCAACATTGAGGTGGCCTTTGCCAGCCAGAAGCAGCACATCTCACTCTACGTTCTCAAACAGGATGTCGTTGACCGCCACCGCCAGGCACTTGGCGAATGCAGTATCGGAAAGGGGTGCATTCGTTTCCGGAAGGCCGGCTGCATCGATTTTGAGGCGGTGCGCTGTCTGCTGCAGGACGTAGCCCGATCGAAATCGGAGCCTTGCTAGGACTCGCCCTCGTCTTATTTCTCCACACGAACGAATTCTCCGGTCGTCGCATTCACCGAAATGCGCAGCTTCGCGCTGTCGCGATCCGTTCCGTAAATCACGTGCCAGAGCAGAGTATTCGTCAGGTGATCCCAATCGAGGATGTAGAAGACCGGGACAGCGGGCGATTTTTCCAGCAACTTGTCTCCGCCATGCTCCTGCGCGGTTTTGAGCGCCTGGTCGGAATCGATTTTCAAGAACCCGATGTCAAAAACCTGCGTGCTGGTATTCGTCGGACTATAGCTGTCTTCCGTACCGGGGGAGACATCTCCATTCGACCACATGTACGGCTTTGCTCCGTGTTGTAGCGGCGACGCGAATCCCGCGCGCCAGGCGCCCGCTTTGCCGTCGTGTCCGTTGAACTCGGGAGTGATTTGCGATTCGAGCCGGTATGGCTGCGCATCGCGCGCCCATCCACGGGCCGCGATGAAACACTTCTGGAATGCGCTTCTTCCGGTGAGAGCTTCCGGAGCCTTCGGCCTTGGCTTTTCTGCCGGAGCGGGCGGATTCGACGTGCAGCCTACCATCAGTAATGCAAAAATGACGATAACGAATTTTCGCATAGGGTGCTTCCTGGACTTAAGTTTGGAATGTGGATTTTGCAAAGTCATTGTAACTAACTATGCGCGCTGAATTGAAACAACTGCAACAGGAATTGCATTCGGCTATTGGCAATGCGATTCCGTCCGACCTTGCGACTGGCCCGACAGAGAAGTGGACCCCTTGCCAGATCCTCGAGCATCTTTGGCTCAGCTATCGCAATACCAATAAGGGATTGGCGAAATGCATGGAGAAAGGCGAACCGCTCGCTACCTCCTCAACTCTGACCCATCGTCTGAAGACATTCATCGTCGTCCGCCTCGGTTATCTTCCCACCGGAGCGAAAGCCCCGGAACGCGCCACCCCGCGCGGGGTGGCCCTCGAAGAAGTGATGGGTTCCATCTTCGAAGAGATCGAACGAATGGATACTGCCTTCGCGGAATGCGAACAGAAGTTCGGCCGCCGTACGAAGCTCCTCGATCACCCGATTCTCGGCCCGCTGAATTCAACGGAGTGGCGGGCGTTTCATCTCATCCATGGCCGCCATCACGCACGCCAGATCCGTGAACGCATGATAAGACCTGGCCGTACCTGAGCCAAGGAAAAGGGCGCGGCTTTCGCCGCGCCCTGCCCAGCAACCCCACAATCTACTCGCGCATCCTTGACGGTACTCCTGCCTTCCGCGCCGCTTCCATCATGTTCTCGAGTTCCGCTTTCGCAGCGTCCACTTCCTTCTGCTTCGCCTCGAGTTGCTGCTTGTAGTCGCGATCTTCTTTGTCCCACTCGGAAGAATTGCGCAGCCGGTTGCCGGCGTCGGAGTACATTGCGACCGCCTTCAGCCGGTATTCGCGCTGCGTCAGTTCCAGTTCATGACTCAGAGCGTCGATCTTTTTCTTCTGCTCATCGATCTTCGCCTGCCAGTCGGCATTGGCCTTGTCGCGATCGGCCTGCTCTTCCTTCGGGGTCGCGGCAGCATTGGCGTCCGTGGTCGCGCCGTCTGCGGCGGTCGCTGCTCCCTGGCCGTTTACATTCGCGGCTTCCGGGCCCACCACGCTCAGATGGTCGGTCTTGGGAAGATTGTCATTGTCGTACTGCTTGGCGGATGTCTGTCGAACCTTGGCTTTGCGGTTCGCGCGCGCCACATCTCCCAGGGACTGCGCGGCTGCTCCGCTTACCCATAAGAGAAGCGCCGCTCCAATTGCAAACCATGCCCTGCGTTTCATCGCTGCCATCCTTCCCAGGCCCGCCTCGCGCGGCCTGTGATCGTTGATTAGGAACCTGCTGAAGCGGCCCTGGCTCCCGCCAGAAAGCTGCCAATAGTCCGGTCGAGCCGTGCTGCCTCGTTTGCAACATCATCGGCCAACTGCCTTGCCAATTCTGGATCGCGGCTGTGCGCCAGTTGCTGCGCATAACCCGCAATGGTCGTGAGCGAGCTCCGCAGCCCGAGCGCCATCTCAGCGGAGAGCTCTTGCCGCATTTCTTCGTCGCGGCGGATGCGAACAATTTCGGTCTGGTCGTTCAGCACGCAGGTTGCGCCCATCGCGCTGCCGTCTTCCGCCAGCACCGGCGAGACCGTCAACTCGAACACGCGGCGTGTGCCATCTGGAGTCGCGTAGTCCACACCCAACGCCCGAAGAACGATTTCTCCCTGGAGCGCCGGCGCAAGAACTTCATCCACCCGGCTGTCGCCAAAATTTCCCAAATCCTCCGGCCGGATCGTCGCAGTCCGGAACAGTTCGCTTGCCCGCATTCCCACCGGTGATGCGAATCCCAGAAGCTTGCGCGCCGCCGGATTGGCTTGTCGAACCAGGCCGCTGTTATTGAAAAACAGCACGCCGCACGAGAGATTCGCCAGCACCGTGGAGGCCAGCGTGTCCGAAGCCTTCGCCTTCCTCTTTTCGGCGAGTTGTTGCGCTGTCAGTTCGTACTTCTGCTGTTTGAGTTGCTGAATCACCGAGTGATACGCGTGGGCCGGGAGTCCCTCCACGGCCAAGGGCGCCGACATAACGGACTCGCGTTCAGCAAACAGGCTCTGTCGCAGCCGGCGGATCACGAAGGCGCCAAGCGAAAACGCCGCGATCGCCACCAGCGCGGCTATCGCCATGCGGACCACCACGGGATCGAAGAGCAGCTTCACATCCGCCCCCAGTACCAGTGCAACAGGCGGTTTCCAAACAGGAAAGAGAGCAGTGCCAT
>Ga0335070_10004059_pt1 | contig 17079 bp, 18 predicted proteins | sample Lox_Sample_13_FD_206722 | JGI IMG/M metagenome (GOLD analysis project Ga0335070, IMG submission 206722) | Soil microbial communities from Loxahatchee National Wildlife Refuge, Florida, United States - Lox_Sample_1.3 | ecosystem: Environmental > Terrestrial > Soil > Wetlands | place: USA... | reverse complement strand
GGTTATTTTGGGCGTGGAGCCCAACGGCAACCATCGAGTGCTGCTGCAGGGCGACAGCGCTACCCAGTATTGGTGGGCCGTTCCCTCGCCTGACGGGCGCTACGCCGCGTTGGAAGAAGTCACCGGGGCGAACAACGTCTGGATGGTGGAAAACTTCTGAGCAGTTTCCTGTCTGCAGAAAAACGGGCGCGACGGTGGCCGCGCCCAAAGGATTCAGTTACAGCAGAGTCGTTAACGGCGATCGGTGAGTGCGAGGACCGTGAAGGTTTGGGGCTTGCCGCCGCTGCTGGCGATCTCCATCGCGCGCTTGCTCGACAACGGATTGCGGGCCACGTTCTGACCGGCAGTCCACACTTGCGCCAGGAAGTACTCATCGCCGTACCTGTGGAACACCAGCCGGCTGGTCTCCGAGGGCGACTTGGCGTAGTTGGGCAGCGTATTGACGATGGCGGAGTGCTTGCCGTCGGCGCTGACGATGCGGATGGAGCGCTCCGGAGTAACCGTAAGAACAAGGTATTCGCCGGCTGGCAGCGAGTGGTCTTCAACGCCGAAAGCGAAGGGGACGTTTACCTTCATGAGCCGCTGGCCCTCGGTCTGGGCGAACAGGGTGGCGGCGGTGAACAGCAGAACGATGGTGATCAGGGTGCGTGCGGTTTTCATTTGAGTTTCTCCATTTCGTGTGGCCGGTGATTCCGGCTGACAGTTCGCACTTTGCCGCGAATGCGTTTTCCAAACAATGGACTGGAACTGGAATTGGACTGAATTTGTCCTGTACAAGTAAGTTGTTGAATTGGAAGGAGATCGATCGGCCTTCTGTACCAGCTAGAATCGCCGGAGTGGACTGAAGTCCGCTCCGGAATTAAAGAGCAGGAGCACTGACGGCACGGCTAAAGCCCTGCCCTTTCAAGAGTCGACCTGCGCTCAGGTAAAATAGGGAGAGTACCCGGCGAAGTGAGAGTGGCGCCCCACATGGCGCCCGCCTGCAGTCGAAGCCGCCCCGAACGTGGGGCGTGAGCTTGAGACATGTGCATCTCGCGCTGGCCGCGCCCTTTCCGCATCGGCCTTCACGCGTTGCCAAATTCATCAAGCCAAAGGGGTTTCAGGTTGCGGGCGAAGTTTGGCCGGAGGAATCATCTGAGGAGAAAGCAATGGCAAAAATCGCAAAGACTGCAGACCGTAAGAAGGTCATGGACACCAGCAAGAGCACCGATTGCCCGAAGTGCGGCAAACCGACGCGCATTGTGAAGCGGGTCAAGGACCGCGAACGCAACGTTCCGGGCGGGATCTACATTTCGTGCTCGGCGTGCGAGTTTTACGAGAAGTTATAACTTTAACTATAACATATTCGGCGGGCGCGGAGAGCTCCGCGCTCGTGCTGTTTGAGGAGGGATCGTGACTGGATTACTGGCGATGTCCCCGGCTGGTAGGTACGAGTACTTTGCGCCTCCGTATTTCGTGGGCTGGGGCACGCTGGCGCTGATCAATGCGGGGCTGGCGCAGGGCAAGAACAAGAGCGGCCTGCTGTGGTTTCTGATTTCGATTTTTCTAGGGCCGCTGGCGACGCTGATCCTGGTGCTGCTGCCGAGAGGATAGGTCCCGCCGCGACGCGGTGGGAATCAAACTACGGCTGCTGCGAGCGCTGAACGGTAATCGGTTACGAGCTTGTCCCTCCACGCCTGTTTCCACAGCTTGCGCTTCTGCATGTAGTGCTCCATGTGGTGGAGCGGGTCGTTCTGCCTGAGCAGCTTTGAGCGCGAGGGTCCGTTCGCGGAAGGATTGTCGGCTTCGGCGTGCCAGCGCCAGGTGCGGCACTCGATGAGCGTGGGGCCGGCGCCGCAGCGGGCGCGATGAATCGACTCCTGCGTGACCCGCCACACCGCCACGATGTCATTGCCGTCAACCGTGATGCCGGGCATGCCGTAGGCCTCGGCGCGATCGCGTAAGTCCTCGTCGGCGAAGAAAGGGCTGGCGCCGCCGGTATGCGACTGCGCGCAGTTCTCCACCATGAAGATGATAGGAAGCCGATGGCGCGAGGCCATGCTCGCAGCCTCATGCCAGAATCCGAGGGCGGCCAGCCCGTCGTCAGCTAGTGCGACCACGACGTTGGGCTTCGCCAGTTGCCGATAGGCGAGCGCAACCCCGGCGGCGATGTCGAATTGTCCCGACAAGGTGGCAGTTGTGGGAAGCACCCGCACTTGAGACGATCCGTTGCCGGCCTCGCGAGTGGGCGAATTCTTTCGAGGCCGCAGCAGTCGCGCAAGAACCTGTTCCAGCGGGGTACCTAACACCACTTGCATTGCCAGCTTGGGCTGCGACGAACAGAAGCTGTCATCCGGCTGAAGGCCGATGCAGGCCCCGACCTCCGTGGCCTCGCCCCCGAGCCCCGGTACCCCAACTCCAGGAATTCGACCCGCTCGCGAAAGCGCGAGCACCCGCTCTTCCAGCATCCGAGTCTTGAGCAACACCGAGTACAGCGTGCGCAGCACTTCGGGGTCCGACGGCGAAGCATCCGCCGACAGGGAACAAGGTGTGAGAGTGGTGGTGGGTATCGTTTCAGGGGAACGCCCAGACGCAGGCAGGCGTTTCGCTTTGGGGACGGCCATGCAGCGAGGTCTCCGAAAGGGTTCATTGTATCGCAGCGAAAGTGACGAACCCGTTGAGCGTTGGCCCGCCGGCCTCGGTGATGGGTGCCTCGATGCGTGTGCGATCGTGCGTTTCGCCACGCGAGGTTAAGATGTGGACATAGATTTCAACACAAATGTGCAGAAGGCTGTGGAAATTGCCCGACGGCCCAAGGCTAAGTGGTTCGCAATTGGGCGCGTCCAACAGAATGCACCGAAGCAAGTGCGCTTCGTTGTGAACCTTGATTCATTCCACGCCGAAGTAGCGTGAGCGCCTCGTTGCGATGAAAATCCGACTCGACAAACTGATTGTGCAGCGTGGATTGGCGCCTTCGCGCGAGCGCGCGCAGGCATTGTTGCTGGCGGGGCGGGTGCTGGTGAACGAGCAGAAGATCGACAAGGCCGGCGCCAGCGTGGATGACGAGGCGACGCTGCGCATTCTGGGTGACGACATTCCGTACGTCAGCCGCGGCGGTTTGAAACTAGCGCGCGCGCTGCAGCACTGGCAGATCGACGTGCGCGACAAGACTTGCCTGGATGTTGGGGCGTCCACCGGCGGCTTCACCGATTGCCTGTTGCAGAGTGGCGCGGCGCAGGTGATCGCGGTTGACACCGGCTACGGTCAGATCGATGCCCGGTTACGCAACGATCCGCGGGTGCGTCTGCTGGAGAAGACCAACGCGCGCTATCTCACCCCGCAGCAACTTTGGCCCGAATCCATCGAGCGCATTCCGATTGGCTTCATTGCGATGGACGTGTCGTTCATTTCGGCGACGCTGGTGCTGCCGGCAGTGGTGCAGTGCGCGCGCGAAAGCAGCGCGGCCACTTGTATCGAGTTGGTGGTCCTGGTGAAGCCGCAGTTCGAGGCCGGACGCGAACACGTCGGCAAGGGCGGGATTGTACGCGATGCCAAGGCCCAGCAAATGGCCGTCGGGCGCGTGAAGGCAACGGTTACTGAACTGGGCGGAGCGGAGATCGGAGTGATCGAATCGCCCATCCTGGGAGCGGAGGGGAACCGGGAGTTCCTGCTGCACGCGCGGCTGAGATGACAGGTGCGCTACACTGACTGGGTTCCCCACCGTCCCATGAAATCCGTCGCTATTATCTCCAAGCCGTGGAAGCAGGAGTTGGCCAGCATCCTGCCCGAACTGTTGAGCTGGTTTCACCAGCGCAGCTACCAGATCTATATGGACCAGGAGACTGCGCAGTACACCAACGGAGAGCACGTGTTGCCGCGCGAGGCGATTGGCGCCAAGCATCCGGATTTCGTGCTGGTGCTGGGCGGCGACGGAACGTTGCTCTCAGCAGCGCGCGCCGTGGCCCATGAGGGCATCCCGATTCTCGCGGTGAACCTGGGATCGCTGGGCTTCCTCACCGAGATACCGCTCAACGAGCTGTACGTCGCGCTGGAGGCCGTGGACCAGGGGCAATGCCCGGTTGAATTCCGCTCCGTCCTCGATTGCCAGCTCGTGCGCGGACCCGAGTGTATCTCGCAGCACTTCGCTCTCAACGACGTGGTGGTGAACAAGAGCGCCATCTCGCGTCTGGTCGAGTTTGACCTCTACATCGATGGCAACTTCGTCTTTCAGTACAAGGCGGACGGGGTGATTATCGCAACGCCGACCGGATCAACGGCCTATTCGCTAGCAGCGGGCGGGCCGGTGATGATGCCCTCGGTGGAGGCCTTCGTAGTAACGCCAGTGTGTCCTCACTCGCTTACTCATCGTCCCCTGGTAGTCACGGACAAGTCGCAGATCGAGTTGCGGGTGGAAACCGGCGAAGAGCAGGCCTTTCTCAGCATCGATGGACAGGTGGGTGTGCCGGTGCAGCAGGGCGACCGGGTGCTGTGCCAGCGGGCCCCTCACAAAGTGAAGCTTATGCGCGTGCGCCGCACCTTCTTCGAAGTCCTTCGCAATAAGTTGAAGTGGGGGCAACGGTAGCGCAGAGTTGCAGAATTCGTGTGCCAGCGGCGTAGCGGCGAGCTACACCGCCACCGTCACGGTGGTTTCCGTCCGCGTCACCGGCCGGTAGAGCGTGTCGCGCTCGAAGGGCACGCGTCCCGCCTCGGTGATGAGGCGAATCAAATCCTGGCGGCTCAGGCCCTGCGGCGTGGTCGCGCCGGCGTCGTGGTAGATTTTCTCCTCCACCACCGTGCCGTCGATATCATCGGCGCCGAAGCGCAACGAAATCTGCGCAATCTTCGGCGTCATCATCTGCCAGTACGACTTGATGTGCGGGAAGTTGTCCAGCACCAGCCGCGATACCGCTATCTGCTTCAGGTCGAGCATACCGGTGGTCTTCGGCAGGTGCTGCAGCGGCGTGTTATCGGGATGGAACGCCAGTGGAATGAAGGTCTGGAAGCCGTGCGTGTCGTCCTGCAGCGCGCGCAGCTTCAGCAGGTGATCGATGCGATCCTCGTCGCTCTCGATGTGCCCGTAGAGCATGGTGGCGTTGGACTTCAGCCCCACTTCATGCGCGGTGCGGGCGATGGCCAGCCAGTGGTCGCCGTCAATCTTGTGATCGCAGATGATGTGCCGCACCCGGTCGGAGAAAATCTCCGCGCCGCCGCCCGGCATGGAGTCGAGCCCCGCTTCTTTCAGCCGCACCAGAACTTCGCGGGGCGTCATCTTGCCGATCTTGGCGAAGAACGCGATCTCCACCATGGTGAAGCCCTTCAGGTGTACCTGCGGAAAGCGCTGCTTCAGCCCGGCGATCATGTCGGGGTAATACTGAAAGGGCAGGTCAGCGTGCAGTCCCCCAACGATGTGGAACTCGGTCACCGCCTCGGTGTAACCGGAGGCAGCGGTGTTCCACACCTCCTCCAGCGCCATGGTGTAGGCGCCAGCAGTATCTTTCTTACGGCCGAAGGCGCACAGCCGACAAGCGGCCACACACACATTGGTGTAGTTGATGTGCCGGTTGACGTTGAAGTAGGCGATGTCGCCGTGCATGCGCTCGCGCACATGGTTCGCCAGCCATCCAATGGCCAAGATGTCGCCTGAACGATAGAGCACCAATGCGTCGTCTTCGGATAGACGCTCCTGCGCCATCACCTTCTCGGCGATGGGCTTCAGCCGTGCGTCATCGGTTTGAAAGGGATGCTGCTTCTTGCCGGCTGTTGCCTGCTGCGCTACGGTTGCCATCCCTTCCATGATAGCGCACGCACCGAACACGCCGCTCCGCAGCTCGCGGCAAAACCCGGCGAGTCACTGCGCAAAGTTACTTGACGATCCGTCCGATTCCTATATCATTCGCCAGCAGATTCCCTGATGACAGCAGCGTGCGCCGATACTCGGCCGCTGCGTCACTATGTCTTCAGCGAGTCCGAAGTGAATGGCCCTCTTAGGGTCCCTGCTTCAACCACAAGGAGAAACCATGAAAACCAGAACGGTACTGTTCGTTTCTGTGTTCACGCTGATTGCCTCTCTGGCAGCGGTAGCACAACCCACGCCCACTACCCTCGCCGCACTCGAGTTTCAGAAGCCCAAGAACGGCATGGTGAAGCAATACGAGGATGGCCGCAAGCAAAAGGCCGCATGGCACAAGCAGCAGAATGACCCGCAAGCCCTCTACGTATGGGAGACGCTCACGGGTGACGACACCGGCACCTACATCGTGGGTCGCCTCAACCAGCACTGGGCTGACTTCGACAAGCCACCCATACCCGACCAGGCCGACATCGACGAGTACAACAAGGTCATCAGCTCCTATGTGGAGGCACTGACCGCCCGTTATTACGCACTGCTGCCCAAAGTCAGCAACCCGGGCCAGTCGACCCCAACCGACAAGTTTGCCGAGATCGTCACGTTTCAAGTCAGGTACGGCAAGGGCTCTGAATTTCAGAGCGCCATTGCGCGCGTCACCGAGGCGGCACAAAAAACCAAATGGCCGGTCGATTACATCTGGTACAAGCTCGCCAGCGGAGGAAATACCGGAACCTTCGTCCTTGTGCTGCCGCACAAGACTTGGGCTGACTTTGAAGATAAGCCCGACACCAAGCCGTTCCGCGACATGCTGAAGGACGCCTTCGGAGGTGCGCAGGCCGATTCCATCATCGACTGGATCAACGAATCGGTGGAGAGCGAATCAGCCCAAATCATTCAGTTCCGCCCCGACCTGAGCTACCTGCCCGCGAAATAAGTGCTGGCGATTAGGGGCGGCTCGTCATCGCCGCCCCAACATGATGTCCGCCGCGATGAAGAACAGGAACCCCATCGAGATGAAACCGTTCATGGTGAAGAACGCGGCGTTCACCCGGCTGAGGTCGTCGTGCTTCACCAGCGAGTGCTCATAGACCAGCAAGGCGGCGACAATCACCACCCCAACGGTCGCGATCTTGCCCAGGCCGAAGGCCGCCACCATCCACACCAGGAACACGACCGTAACGATGTGAAAGGCGCGTGCGATCAGCAGCGAATTGCGAATTCCGAAGGCGCGCGGAATGGAATGCACGCCGAAGCTGTGGTCGAACTCGTAGTCCTGGCAACTGTAGAGAATGTCGAAGCCCGCTCCCCAGAACATCACCGCACCCGTGAGCAGCAGGATACGCGGGTTGAACGAGCCGCGCACTGCAATCCACGCGGCCGCCGGAGCGATGCCCATGGCCACGCCCAGCACCAGGTGCGCCCAGCGCGTGAAGCGCTTGGTGAACGAATAAAGGAAGACAACCGCCAGCGCCACCGGTGACAAGTAGAACGCCAACGGGTTCAGCTGCCACGCCGCGAAGATCAAAATCCCCGAAGTGACCACCACAAATCCCAGCACAAACTGTTTCGACAGCTTCCCTGCCGGCAGCGCGCGAATCTTCGTCCGCGGATTCTCCGCATCAATGTCGGCGTCCACCAGCCGGTTGAACGCCATGGCCGCCGAGCGCGCCGCCACCAGCGCCACGATGATCCAGATCGAAGTGTGCGGGCTGGGAAGGCCGCGCGCCGCCAGTACCGCACCGGTCAAGCCAAAGGGGAGCGTCAACACAGAGTGCTCCCACTTGATCATCTCCAGGGTCGTGCCGGTGTTGTGGATGATGCTGCGAAGGAGGGCCACGTTTCGATTGTAGCTTCTGTGGTCCGAACAATGTCGGCATGCTGGCCTTCATCCCGCAAGTACCCCTCCCGCTCACCACGGAGTCCGACTTTGCTAAAGTCTCTGGAATGAAACCACCTTGGGCACGGCAAATTTCCGTCATCAGTGCGATAGTCTTCTTTGTTTCCGCGATATTTCCCCTGGCCGCTGCCAACGTCACGAACACTTCCATGTTCCCGAATTGGTGGGGCGCCGCGGACGTAACCATCGCGTTCGTGCTCGCCGCACTGACGCTGGTGGTGCTTGGAATCGGACAGTCGCTAATCACCAAACAAATCGAGGAGCTTACGTATCGCGCCTACCGAGTCTTGATCCATGGGATCTTCATTCTGTTAGTTGTATTTGTGTTCTACGGGTCGCACATCGTCTGGGGGCAATGCTTGTCGGGTCTTGCCTGGCGAAGCTGGCTGCTACTGTACGTGCTTCCCGCCTGGCTGGCCGTTTATAGCAAGGAGAGTTAAACGGCGCGCTCTGGGCTCGCGCCCGCTCATTGGGTGCCGCCAGCTTGCCCGAAACCTAAACCTCGAAGCTCTTAACTCACATCCCGCCCTGAGCCAGCGGACGCCGCGCCCATTGCCGCTCCCAGGCGGGCAGGGTCACCGTCTCGGCCACCAGTGCCGGCTTCAGCGCCCAACACACCACGCGCGTCCCAAAGGGCAGATTGATGTAGTGCATGAGATGGCGCTCGCCATCCAGCAGCGCCGACATCGCGGCATTGGCGATGTTCGAGGGATGCGGGTAATGCCGGTGCTCGCCGACGGACTTGTGGAAGATGTTCTTGGCGGCCCGTCCCACCACCAGCGGCGGAAACGCGCTGGCCACAAAGTACGACGCACGATGCACATGAAACCCGCACGTGGTCAGCTTGCGCCGCAACTCGCTGACGGTATAGCGCCGCTGATGTCCGCGGGCTTCGTCGTCTTCACCCCACAAAAACGAATACGCCGGGACGGTCAGGCACAGCAGGCCGCCGTCTTTGAGCACACGCCGCAGCTCCCGCAGCACGAGCATGTCGTCGGTGACCGACTGCAGCACATCGCCCGCGATCACCACATCGAAAGCGTTGGAGGCCAGCGCCAATTCCTCGCAGCGGGCGCAGACCAGATTGGGGTCGCCCTCGATTTGCCGGAAAGCCAGCATCTTGAGCGAACTCTGGACGTTGCATACGCGGAACAGCGCCGGGTCCTCAAACTCCAACTGCGCCGTGCAACCCAGGTCAAGAACGCGCGCTTCGCGCTTGCCGTGGACCGCCTGCAACGCCGCCTCGCGCAGCAATTTCCGACGCGTCGTGTACCACCACGACTCGCTCTCGCGGCGCAACTCATCGAATTCGGAGTAATCCTGCATGGCGGTCCCTGCAACCAGCGTCAAGCGCATTGTACGAGACATCGCAGCCATCTGCCGCGCACTTTCTGATCTCGGCACCCCGTCCTTTTCCCCTGGTTTGGGAAACGGCTGGGGTTACAGACCTTCGCGAGCCACCGCCGCCCGATAATACTCCAGCGACAATTGCAGCCCCGTAAGCAGGTCGATCTTCGGCTCCCAGCCCAGTAGCGTGCGCGCCCTGGTAATGTCCGGACGCCGCTGCTTCGGATCATCCTGTGGCGGCGGCTCGAAGCGCACTGTGCTTTGCGATTCCGTCACCTGTAACACCAGCTTGGCGCACTCCAGAATCGTGAACTCGCGCGAATTGCCGATGTTCACGGGCAGCGACTGCTGCACCCGCGACAGTGCCACAATGCCAGCGATCTCGTCGCTCACGTAGCAGAAGCTGCGGGTCTGCAGCCCGTCGGAGTAGACCGTCAGCGGCTCGCCGCGCAGTGCCTGGCGCATGAAGTTCGAGATTACCCGGCCGTCGTTGAGTTGCAGCCGCGGCCCATAGGTGTTAAAGATGCGCGCAATGCGGGTGTCCACGTGATGGTAGCGGCGATAGGCCATCGTTGCGGCCTCCGCAAACCGTTTGGCTTCGTCGTACACCGAGCGCGGCCCAACGGGATTCACGTGTCCCCAGTAGCTCTCTTTCTGCGGATGCTCCAGCGGATCGCCGTAGCATTCCGAGGTCGAAGCCAACAGAAACTTCGCGTTGTACTTCTTTGCCAACTGCAAACAGTTGAGCGTCCCCGACGATCCCACTTGCAATGTCTCGATCCCGTGCCTGTGATAATCGACCGGACTCGCCGGCGACGCGAAGTGAAAGACGAAGTCGAGCTTTCCCGGATCGAAAGGCCGGCACACGTCCTGCTGCAAGAACTCGAAGCGCGGCTCATGGCCGAGGTGCGTCAGGTTCTGCATGCGGCCAGTGAGCAGGTTGTCGGCGCACACCACCGAATGCCCGTCGGTCAGCATCGCATCACACAGATGCGACCCCAGAAAACCCGCCCCGCCAGTGATCAGCACTCGCATTCGCCGCCTTTCTTGCGCCCCTCACCAGCTTACTCCTGCCATTTCGCATCCATGTGCCCCTTATCACATCCTGCCGCTCCTCGCTTTCCTATAATGATGGTTTGCACCAGGCATTCCTTATGGCCGATCGTCAAACCGACCTCCTCATTATCGGCGCGGGCATTGTCGGACTCGCTACCGCTGTCGAATACTCCCGCCGCTTCCCCGGGCAGCGCTTGCTCGTGGTCGAGAAGGAAGACCGCGTGGCCGCCCACCAGACCGGACACAATAGCGGGGTCATCCACTCCGGCATTTACTATCGCACGGGATCGCTCAAGGCGCGTAACTGCGTCGCCGGCTGCGCTTCCATGAAGCGCTTCTGCGCCGAGCATGCCATCCCCTACGAAGAGTGCGGCAAGCTGGTCGTCGCCACCGCCGCAGACGAGGTCCCGCGCCTTAAGCAATTGCACGAGCGTGGCGTGGCCAACGGCGTCCCCGGCCTGCGCCTGCTCGACCGCGACCAGTTCCTTGAGCTCGAACCTCATGCCGACGGCATTTGCGCCCTGCACGTCCCCACTACCGGCATCGTGGACTACAAGCTCGTCGCCGCCAAATACGCCGAGCTCATCGAACAGGCCGGCGGCGAATTCGTCTTCCGCGCCAAGGTTACCGGTCTCCGCGAGGACGGCGACGCCAACCTCGTCGAGACCGCCGCCGGCGCCTTCCGCGCCGCCTATGTCATCAACTGCGCCGGACTCTACAGCGACGCCATCACCCGCATGGCGGGTTGCAAAACTGACCTCGAGATCATTCCCTTCCGCGGCGAGTACTACGAAGTGAAGCCCGCGCGCCGCTGGCTCGTGCGCAATCTCATCTACCCCGTGCCTGATCCGCGCTTCCCCTTCCTCGGCGTGCACTTCACCCGCCACATCGACGGCAGCGTCGAAGCCGGCCCCAACGCCCTGCTCGCATTCCGCCGGGAGGGCTACAGTGGCAGCGACGTTGACCTCACCGAAACCGTCGAAATGCTGCAGTGGCCGGGCTTCTGGAAGATGGCGCGCAAGTACTGGAAGATGGGCGCGGCCGAACAATATCGCGCCTGGCTCAAGCCCGCCTTCACCCGCGCCCTGCAGCAGATGGTTCCCGACCTGACTGCCGATGACCTCATGCCCGGCGGCTCCGGCGTGCGGGCGCAGGCGGTTGATCGCAACGGCAATCTGCTCGACGACTTCTGCTTCGTCCACAGCCGCCGTATGATCCACGTCTGCAACGTGCCCTCACCGGCGGCAACGGCGTCTCTGGAGATTGGACGAGAAGTGGTGGACATGCTGGCGAACTGCTTCGAGCTGGAAGGCGAGCAGGCGCGGCGTACTCAGGCTTGACGACGGCGTGCCTGCGCGCCCGACGTTGACGTCGTCTTAGTCAGAACGCCTGCTGCTCCAGTCAAGCGAGGCTTGGGACTGTGGAGGTTTTCGTTTGTGGGTCATAGAACTTCGGTTATCAAAAAGACTGAGCCGGGCAATACCAGCATGGATGGGGCACTCGGCGAGCGCCTGTTGTGGAATTGAAACCACCTCGGAGCCCGCAAGGGCTCCACGAACCCTGCTGATGGAAACGCATTCGCCCTGGCACCTTTCGCGGTTACTACGGCTTCACTGTCAATGTGCTCAACCTCGAACTTCCATCCGTCCTGGCGGTGATCGTGACAATGGTCACCTGTGTGGGCGGCAGCGTCCTGACTGTAAACCAGGCCCAACTCTGTCCCGCGGGAATCTCGACGGTAGACGGCACTCGTGCAACCATTGGATTGCTACTTACGAGACTGATCGTCACCCCTCCCTCCGGGGCGGGCGCGTTAAGGCCAACTCTTCCAAACGAAGGGTTCCCACCGAACACCACTGGAGGAGCGAGAATCAGCCACTGGGGAACGATATAAGGAGCAAACCCGTAGGCTTGAACGATCACCTCGACCTCCTGCCCATTGGTGGGAGGCTGACCGTTCAAGAGCCAGAGGTTCATTCGTATGTTCTGATCTCCTGGTGGAAACGACGTGCCGTCGTATGTCCACTGGCCGATCGGTGCGTTGAGATCAGTTCCCCTCACGCTCTTGAAGAAGGTAACACTCGGTTGCCACTGTAGAATGTGGGTCGATTGCGGCACGCCCGTCGGCATCTGGAAGCGATGAAAATTCTGCGACAACGTGTATGGCTGGACCGTGTATTGAGCATTATTCGTGTCGCTGCCGTTACCGAACTTGGAAAACTCGATGTCGATCTCGCGGTTGGAATCGGCTGCGTCGGTATCTGAGTAGGTGAACAATCCAAAGACGACGTTCGGATCCAGGCCGTCCACTGGAGCGCCGAGGACAAAGTAATTCGTCCCGAAACCAAGAGTACCCTTGGAGATAATTTCGGGACAATACCACGCACCGTTGCGATAGGTGATCCTCAGGTGCAGGTAGCCTTGGGAATCAACCCAGACATTCTCCGTAGAGTCGGAAAAAAAGTTCGGCCCCGGGCCGAGCTTCACACTATTTGCCTTGACCCACCAGACACGGTTCGAGAAGGAGAGTTCACGCACATTTGGATTCTGCCGGTCGGCCAGCACGTGGGCCACGGAATTGGCGTCCACCTCGCTGGGCAATCCGCCGCTCGCATAGCTGCACGGAGGCGTGTAGGTCTTGGGAATAAGGTATGCCGCGATCTTGATCGCCGTCTGATCAACGCCTCCGGTCGTGATCGAGGCCGACCAGTGTCCATTGGAGTCCAGCGGAACAGTATAAGCATGGGTCAACGAGTAATCGCAGTACGGTTTTGCGTACCATCCCAGCCCTTCAATCAAGATAACGACGGTGACCTGGAAATCGGAAGGATTCACACCGTAGGCCTGCCCTTGCAGCGGATCGCCCCACGTACCCCACGCCGGTATGTGCGTGAATCCCAGGGCAGGGTTGTTTCCCATTGGGGTTCCGCTGTTGCGGATGAGATTGGGAACCAGCGTCGCTGATGTTTGTTGGGCTGAGCTGCTGGAGACTAGAAACAAGAAGAAGATGAAAGTAAGGATGAGCCTGACCTGGCGCATGGGACGCTCCTTTCGAGCTAACGACAAAAGACTATCGAAGGTAGCCGTCAGGGGATGATTGTCTCATGGTCGGCCTTTCGTATGTGACAGTGGACACTTGAAGGTGTGAGGCGGGGTGACCGGGTATGCCGACGGTTGCGCGGACCAAAGTCCACGCGGAGGGTCAAAAATAAAGGGCTTGACGGCACGCCTGAAGTCGTGCGGTGTTACAGAGTGACGCAAATGGACCCTTTTAGCTGTCCTTTAGGGCCCTTGGCCCGCGAAACCGCATGAAAATGAATGCCGGATACGGGGCAGACTGGCAGAGGCTCAGGAGTGCATTTTCGACCCAGCCCGTAGAGCCCGCTGTTTGCAATGCCCGGAGCGGCACGGCCAAAGCCGTGCCCTTTCACAACGCTGCTCGGAACCGAATGACTTACCGCACCACGCCTTCGAGCGGAGAGCTGGCGGTGGCGTAGAGCTTTTTCGGCATGCGGCCGGCGAGGTAGGCCTTGCGGCCGGAGATGACGGCTTCGCGCATGGCTTCGGCCATGAGCACCGGGTCCTGAGCGGCGGCGATGCCGGTGTTCATGAGCACGCCGTCCATGCCCAGTTCCATCGCGACGGTCGCATCCGACGCAGTGCCCACGCCCGCATCCACGATGAGCGGCACGGCGGTGATCATCTCGCGAAGAATGCTCATGCTGGGCCGGTTCTGGATGCCGAGGCCGCTGCCGATGGGCGCGCCCAGCGGCATGACGGCGGCGGCCCCGGCGTCGATGAGGCGCTTGGCGACCACGATGTCGTCGGAGGTGTAGGGCAGAACGGTGAAGCCCTCCTTGACCAGCACGCGGGTGGCTTCGACAGTGGCGGCGACGTCGGGAAAGAGGGTTTGCTGGTCGCCGATGACCTCGATCTTGACCCAGTCGGAGAGGCCGACTTCGCGGCCCAGGCGCGCGGTGCGGATGGCTTCGTCAGCGGTGTAGCAACCCGCCGTGTTGGGCAGCAGAAAATACTTCTTGGGATCGATGAAGTCGAGCAGCGACTCCTTACTGCGGTCGAGGTTGACGCGGCGCACGGCGACGGTGACCATTTCGGCGCCGGATGCCTCAATGGCGCGCGCCGTTTCCTGCCCTGATTTGTACTTCCCTGTGCCCACGATGAGGCGCGAGCGGAAGGTCTTGCCTGCAATGATGAATGAGTCCATGAAGTTATTGTAATGAAAGCCGGCGGGTGACGATGTGATTTCACACGCCTTCGCTTCAGATCCGTGCCTTCCTGCCCGAAGTCGACCGGCACTTTTTCGTTGACAGCGGCACCACCCCACCTCACAATCCTCACATCACAAAACAAGCGCCGGTTATCGGGGGATGCGATGAGTCAGAAGCCGGGCGACTTCTTCGTCGGCATTGTCGACTTCTTTTCCGTGTTGCTGCCCGGCGCGTTCCTTGCATTTGTTGTTCGTCTATTCTCGCATGACGCGTGGGTGGGCAAGCTTGTACCGCTGATTGACCAGAATCTTCCCGACAAGAACGAGAGGTGGATCGCCTTTGCGTTTGCTTCCTTCGTTATCGGGCACCTGGTGTTTCACCTTGGCGCGCTGCTCGACCCCACCTATAACGAGTTGTATTTGAAACCCAAGAAAGGGGAGTTTCCTCTTCTATCGAAGGAGAGGTCCCTCAAATTGAGGGAGATGCCCATTATCTCGACGATGATAGCCTGGCTGCCGAAGGCGAATCGGGACGCCCTGTACCGGCGGGCCACAGAGCTGATGACGAACACCGACAACATTACTGCCAGCGATGTCCAGACTCTGCAGTGGTGCAGTGGATATGTCCGAACGCACAGCGCGGACGCTATCGCTCTGGTCGACGGCTTCGAGGCGTCACAGAAATTTTTCCGAAGCATGGTCGTCGTATTCGCGATCTATGCGATATTGTGCTTTCGGACATACGGTTCCCTCGGGGCCTCAATCTTTGCCGTCCTCGCCGCAGGTTCCTACCTTCGGTATTGCCGGCTGCGCTGGAAGATGACCCAGGCTGCCTTTCTGTTCTACATCCAGTTAAGGACCGCGGAGGAGGCGAAACAGGGGCCTGCGAAGTAAGGGGCTTTACGGAATCAGGCCCGGCGAGGCTGCAAGGATCTCGCGGAACGAATCGCCTCTCGCAGCAACATAGCGCGGAACGCGCCCGGGTTGAATCCCGTGATCCCGTGAAATATGCGCGTGAAGTGGCTTTGGTCGGCAAAGCCCAAATCGCAACTGATGTTAGCCAGTGACGCCTCGCGGTCGAGCATGCGCTCGCAGGCTTCGCGAATGCGCAGCCGGTGGACGTACTCGCCGATGCCGCGCCCAGTGAACTTGCGGAAGACGCGCGAAAGGTGAACGGGATGCACGCCCGCCTCGCGTGCGAGGTCGTGCATGGTGAGGCGCTCGCGGAACTCGACGTGCAGCTTTTCGTGTACTCGACGCAACCAGAATGGAGCTACGGTGCAGCGCTCGGGTTTGCAGGCGACGGCGCCCAAAAGTTCCGACACCAGACTCTCCACTTGAAGGTCGCGCGGGGCGAGCGGTGCGCGAGTTCCGGCATAGAGCTTGAGCGCGAGCCAGAGCGCGGGGCCACCCTCGAAATCGTAGGCAACGCCGAGAGTGCCGGGGCAATCTTGCACACTGCGCTGCCAGCCGCGTTCGACCTCGATGCCGAACATGCGCGCGCCGCGCGGCCCGATTTCGTCCTGGTGCGGGACTCCCGCCGGTCGAAACGAAAAGGTAAACGGGCGGAACTGCACGTCGCGATGGCCGTACTTCTCAGCGTAGTCGCCGCCGAAGAAGAGGCAGAAGAATGGAAGTTCATGTGAGTGGGCGGGCAACTTGCGCGGTTGCGAATGGTTTAGGTCGGTGAAGATGGCTCCGGCGACGGACTGCTTACCCAGAACGCTGCCGTAGAAGTTGCCGCCAGTCAGCCGCTCTTCACCGATCCGGGCATGCGCTGGTGCTGCCATCCCCCGTCCTCACAAAAGGTTGATTTTGTTCAAGACCCCAATACCTGATTGCCTTAGACTCGCACTATTCGGGATGGAAAGCATCCCCGTGGGGAAAATAGTGAACCTTCGCGTTTTCGCTTTGCTTGCAGTTTCCTTGGTCGTGGTGTGCGGCAGTGGTCACTGGACCACGCTGGCGCAGAGTCCTGCCGCCGTATCATCGGACACGCCTCACTTTACCCAGGACGGCAAGCTGGAGTTCCCTGCCGACTATCGTGAGTGGATCTATCTTACCAGCGGGCTCAATATGAGCTACGCCCCGCGTATGGGCATGAACCACGACATGTTCGACAACGTATTCGTGAATCCGTCGGCGTACAAGGCGTTCCTGGAAACCGGCACCTGGCCCGACCAGACGATGCTGGTGTTGGAAGTTCGCGGCGCGGGCAGCAAAGCGTCGATCAACAAGTCGGGACACTTTCAGAATGGAGATGTTATGGGACGCGAGGTCCATCTCAAAGACAAGCGAGTACCTGGGGGATGGGCGTTCTATGGCTTCGACGAAACCAAGCCTACTACGCCGTTTCCGCACGGGATGGACTGCTACAGTTGCCACGAGCAACATGGCGCGGTGGACACAACATTTGTCCAGTTCTATCCCACGCTGATCAAACTAGCCGAGGAGAAAGGAACGCTCAGCGCGGGGTATAAAAAAGAGGAAGCGAAGAAGTAGTTGATCTCGCCGCTTCCCGCGTGACGGCAAACAAGCGCAAGCCGGGAAATCGCCCGCCACCACCTCCACGCCGCCAGCCGCAGCGCGAGCAGCGGACCCGGCGGCCGCAGGTCACCTCCTATCTCCATTGACTGCGGTAGAGAACTTTGCTGTCATGGAGCAGCATGTCCACCGATCCGCAGCGCGGCCCTGAAGTGCGGACGCCGAAGCGCAGTAGCGGCT
>Ga0335070_10004058_pt1 | contig 17079 bp, 12 predicted proteins | sample Lox_Sample_13_FD_206722 | JGI IMG/M metagenome (GOLD analysis project Ga0335070, IMG submission 206722) | Soil microbial communities from Loxahatchee National Wildlife Refuge, Florida, United States - Lox_Sample_1.3 | ecosystem: Environmental > Terrestrial > Soil > Wetlands | place: USA... | reverse complement strand
GCGTCCGCAGCCGGACGGGCCGCTGCTGATCGTGATCCGCGACACGACCGAGCGGCGCGAGGCGAAAGCACGCATCGAGCACCTCGCCTTCTACGACAGCCTGACGCGCCTGCCCAACCGCCAGCTTTTCCTGCGCGAGGCCAGCCGCGCACTCCGGGGACAAGCTCCCACGGAACAACTGGCCGCGCTGCTCTACCTGGACCTCGATCGCTTCAAGCGCATCAATGACAACCTCGGCCACTCGGTCGGCGATGCGCTGTTGCAGGAAGTGGCACGGCGCCTGCTGCAGGACGTCGCCCCCGCGGCGGCCGCGCTGGGCGGCGCTGGCGCGTCCGCCCCGCAACGCCACCGCGTCGCGCGTTTCGGCGGCGACGAATTCGCGCTGCTCCTCACCGGCCTCGCGGACGAACAGCAGGCCGCTGCGGCGGCGGACCTCATCCGGGGAGCGCTCGCCGAGCCGTTCCACTGCGATGGCCATCGCTTCGTGATCACGCCCAGCATCGGCATCGCGCTCTATCCGCGCGATGCCAGCGACATCGAGGACCTGCTGGTCAAGGCGGACATGGCGATGTACCAGGCCAAGGATCGCGGCCGCAACGCGCACGCCTTCTACGGGCAGACGATGGCAGTGCGCTCGCTGGGCCGGCTGGAACTGGAGACCGAGTTGCAGCGGGCGATCGAAGGCGAGGCGCTGCGGCTGCACTACCAGCCGAAACTCGACCTGACCAGCGGCCGCGTCATTGGCGTCGAGGCGCTGTTGCGCTGGCCGCACGCCGAACGCGGCTGGGTCGCGCCCGACACCTTCATTCCAGTCGCCGAAGAGACCGGCCTGATCTTCGCGATCGGCGACTGGGTGGTCGACCAGGCCTGCCGGCAGCTGGCGGCCTGGGGACGGGCCGGCCTCGGGCACCTGAGCGTTGCCGTGAACGTGTCCGTGCAGCAGTTCCTGCGCGGCGATTTCGTCGCCAGCGTGCTGCGCAGGCTCGAACTGCACGGCGTCGCGCCGGAACGACTGGAGCTGGAGATCACCGAGAGCCTGCTGATGAAGAACCTCGAGGACGCGACGGCCGCGATGCGCCGGCTGCGCGCGGCGGGCATCGCGCTGTCGATCGACGATTTCGGCACCGGTTACTCATCGCTCGGTTACCTGCGCCAGCTGCCGGTCAACGCGCTGAAGATCGATCGATCCTTCGTCAAGGACCTGCCGGACAACGACGACGCATCGGCCATCTGCGCCGCCATCATCGCCATGGCGCGGGAATTGAACCTCAAGGTGATCGCCGAAGGCGTCGAGAGCGCCGCGCAGCTGGAGTTCCTGCGCCGCCACCGCTGTGACCTCGCCCAGGGCTACCACATCGGCCGCCCGGTGCCCGCGGCCGAGCTGCAGGGGCTGGGTGCCGCGCCATGAAGCGCTGGTTCGGCAACCTGCCGCTGGCAGCCAAACTGCGCGTGATGATTGCGTACGCACTGGGCGTGGCGCTGCTGGTGTCCGGCCCGCTGTGCATTGCCGCCTGGGTCCTGCGCCTGCGCTACGCGATGGTGATCGAGCCGCTGGCGCTCGTGTGCGGGGCGCTGGCCGGCTACGCGCTGGCGGTGCGCCTGCAGCATGCGATCTCGCGGCCGATCAGCGAACTGATGCAGGTCGCCCACGAGGTGCGCGAACGCAAGGACTACTCGCTGCGCGCCGAGCGCACCACCGACGACGACTTCGGCTCGCTGGTCGACGGCGTCAACGGCATGCTCGATGACCTCGAGAAGCGCGACATCAACCTGCGCCTCTATGAAAAGGAGCTCGAGCGGCGGGTGCGCGAGCGTACCGCGCGCCTGGATGCGGCGGTGAAGGAGGCGGGCGAGGCCGCAGCGCGCGCCGAACAGGCCAGCCGCGCAAAGAGCGACTTCCTGGCGCGCATGAGCCACGAGATCCGCACACCGATGAACGGCATCCTCGGCATGGCCGAGCTGCTGCACCATTCCACGGCCCTCGATGACCGGCAGCGACGCTACGCGGCCACGATCCACCAGTCTGGGCATGCGCTGCTGAAGATCATCAACGACATCCTCGACTTCTCGAAGATCGAGGCCGGCAAGCTCGAACTCGACAAGGCGCCGTACAACCTGCGCGACATCGTCGAAGAGGCCGTCGAGATCCTGGCCGAGCGCGCGCACTCCAAGGGCCTGGAGCTGATCTGCGACGTCCCGTCGCAGCTCGACATCACGGTGAAGGGCGACGCCCAGCGTCTCCGCCAGGTGATCATCAACCTGCTGAGCAACGCCGTGAAGTTCACCGAACGCGGCGAAGTCAAGGTCAGCGCCCGGCAGGTCGGCGGCGACCTGCTGAGCGCAGTGGTGCGCTTCGAGGTGTCCGATACCGGCAAGGGCATCCAGAAGGAGAATCTCGGCACCATCTTCGAATCGTTCGCCCAGGAGGACAACTCGACCACGCGGCAATACGGTGGCACGGGACTGGGCCTGGCGATCTGCAAGCAGCTCGTGGAGCTGATGGGCGGCCAGATCGGCATCGACAGCACGCCCGGCGTCGGCTCGACGTTCTTCTTCACCGTGCCGCTGGCGGCTGACCCGACTGCCGTTCGCGAGCTGCGTGCCGGCGGCCTGGAGCGGGCGCGCGTGCTGCTGGTGGACGACAAGCTGACGACGCGCGCGGTCGTCGCCGCGCACCTGCGCAGCTGGAGCGTGATCGTCACCGAAGCCGGATCGGGCCGAGAGGCGCTGACGATCCTCGACCGCGCGCTCGGCGGACAGTTCGACGCGCTGCTGCTCAATGGCCAGTTGGCCGACATGGATGGAGCAACGCTGACACGCACCATCCGCAGCCACCACCTGTACGGCGAGATCCCCGTGGTCGTCATGAATACCGTGCTGGTCGCGGCGCCGCCCGCCGAGAGCGCACAGCAGAACCGCACCGCCTACCTGACCAAGCCGGTGCGCCGCGCGGCCTTGCACGCGGCGCTCTCGCAGTTCATGAACCACCGGAGCGGCGCCGTTCCCGCCCTGGCCGCCGCGGCCGCCCAGGCCGCGGAGCAGGCAGGAACGCACCCGTCGGGCGTCGCTGCCCGTCGCCGGGTGCTGGTGGTGGAGGACAACGTCGTCAACCAGGAGGTCGCGCGTGCGATGCTGCAGGAGCTCGACATCGAGGCCATCAGCGCCTGGTCGGGCGAAGAGGCGTTGGCGATCCTGGCCGCCGACCGGTTCGACGCGATCCTGATGGATTGCCAGATGCCCAAGCTCGACGGCTATGCCACCACCACGCGCTTCCGCGCCTGGGAGCGGGCCCAGCAGCAGCCGCGCACGCTGGTGGTTGCACTGACCGCGAACGCGCTCGCGGGCGACGCCGAGAAATGCATCGCCGCGGGCATGGATCGCTACCTCAGCAAGCCGTTCACGATCGAACAGCTCGAGCAGGTGCTGAAGCCCGAAGGCGCGGCGGCCGGAGCGACCGAAACCGAGGCGCCGGCCGCCACCGTGAATCTCGACCAGCAGACGCTCGATCGCATCCGCGCCATGAGCAGGCCGGGCGGACCGAACCTGCTGGTGCGCGTCATAGACCTGTATGTATCCAGCTCGAACGCCCTGATCGACACCATGCTCGCGGCCTCGCGGCTCGAGGAGGGCAGCTCGCTCGCGCACGCCGCGCATGCACTGAAGTCCAGCAGCGCCAATGTCGGCGCGCTGGCGCTGGCCGAACTGTGCAGCGAAGTGGAAACCGCGGCCCGCGCCGGACACATGCAGCAGGCGCTGGAAAGCGTGAAGCGGCTCGTGAGCGAACACCGCCAGGTGCTGCGCGCGCTCGAGGAGCGCAGCCTCGCGGCCTGACCCGGCGCGGTCCGGCGCCGGTGTTAAATAACTTGAGGTATTTCTTGTATCTGATTGAAAAACAATCAGATGGCTCCCCGGGTTGGACTCGAACCAACGACCTGCGGATTAACAGTCCGACGCTCTACCGACTGAGCTACCGGGGAATCGGGCGCGAATTCTCGTGGCTGGGCTGCGCTCCGTCAAGGACGGCCGTGGCATTCCGTGCTCAGCCACCCAGCGCCTTGCGCATGCGTTCCACCGCCTTCTCCAGCGTCTCGCGGCTGCACGCGAACGAGAGCCTCATGTGCCCCGGCGCGCCGAATCCCGAGCCTGGCACGACGGCCACGCCGGCGGTGTTGATCAGGTGCGTGGCAAATGCGTTGTCATCCGCCAGCCCGAGCTTCGCCATCGCCTTGCTCACGTCGGCGAACGCGTAGAACGCACCGCTCGCCGGCTGGCACGACACGCCCGAAAGCGTGTTGAGCGCCGCGACGATGTAGTCGTGCCGTTCCTTGAACGCGCGGTTCATCGTGGCGACGCAGGCCTGGTCGCCGTTCAACGCGGCGAGCGCGGCCTTCTGGCTGATGCTCGAAGGGTTAGAGGTCGACTGGCCCTGGATCGTGCCCATCGCGGTCACGAGTTCTGCAGGTCCCCCGCAGTAACCGATGCGCCATCCCGTCATCGCATAGGCCTTCGAGACGCCGTTGATGGTGACGGTGCGATCGTAGAGCTCGGGCACGACGGTCAGCAGGCTCGTGAACGGCTCGCTCCCCCAGTAGATCTTCTCGTACATGTCGTCGGTGCCGATGACGACGCGCGGATGCTTCAGCAGCACCTCGCCGAGCGCGCGCCACTCGGCGGCCGTGTACGCGGCGCCCGTCGGGTTGCTCGGGCTGTTGATGAGCAGCAGGCGCGTGCGCGGCGTGATCGCCGCCTCGAGCTGCCTTGCCGTGATCTTGTAACCCTGCGCAGGGCCGGCGAACGGCGTCACCGGCACGCCATCGGCCAGCAGCGCCATGTCGGGATAAGACACCCAGTACGGCGCCGGGATGATCACCTCGTCGCCCGGGTCGAGCAGCGCCATGCACAGGTTGAAGATCGTCTGCTTGGCGCCCGAGGAGACCAGGATCTGCTTGCGCTCGTAGCGGATCGCATTGTCGCGCTGGAATTTCGCGATGATGGCGTCCTTCAGTTCCGGGATGCCATCGACATTGGTGTAGCGCGTGAAGCCGCTGTTGATGGCCTGCACGCCCGCCGCCGCGATGTGCGCCGGCGTGTCGAAATCGGGCTCGCCGGCGCCCAGGCCGATGACATCCTTGCCCTCGGCCTTGAGGCGGGCGGCGAGGGCGGTCACGGCGAGCGTGGGCGAGGGCTTGACGCGCAGCGCGCGCTTGGAAACGGCTACAGCCACGGGATTCCTCTGCGGTAGGTGGGAAGCGGTCGCGACGCGGGACACGTGCGTTATATTAGCCGAGCACCCATGGAAACTCGACCCTTCGAACTCGTCTCGGACTACCAGCCCGCGGGCGATCAGCCGCAGGCGATCGCGCGCCTCGTCGAAGGCCTGCAGACAGGCCTCGCGCACCAGACGCTGTTGGGCGTGACCGGTTCGGGCAAGACCTACACGATCGCGAACGTCATTGCGCAGGTGCAGCGCCCGACGCTGGTGCTGGCGCACAACAAGACGCTCGCCGCGCAGCTGTATGGCGAGCTGCGCGAGTTCTTCCCGCGCAATGCGGTCGAGTATTTCGTCTCCTACTACGACTACTACCAGCCCGAGGCCTACGTGCCCTCGAGCGATACCTACATCGCGAAGGACGCTTCCACCAACGAGCACATCGAGCAGATGCGCCTGTCGGCCACCAAGGCGCTGCTCGAGCGGAGCGATGCGATCATCGTCGCGACCGTCTCGTGCATCTACGGCCTGGGCGACCCGCAGGCCTACCTGGCGATGGTGCTGCACCTGGTGCGCGGCGAACGCATCGACCAGCGGCGGCTCCTGCGGCGGCTGGCCGAGATGCAGTACACGCGCAACGACATCGACCTGCAGCCCGGCACCTTCCGCGTGCGCGGCGACATCATCGACATCTTCCCGGCCGAATCGGCGCGCGATGCCGTGCGTGTCGAGCTCTACGACGACGCCATCGAGAACCTCTCGCTGCTCGACCCGCTGCTCGGCAAGGTGCTCGCGCGCGTACCGCGCTACACCGTGTATCCGGGCACGCACTACGTCACGCCGCGCGACCGGCTGGTCACGGCGCTCGACCTGATCCGCGAGGAGCTGCGCGAGCGACTGAAGGTGCTGTACGGGAACAACAAGCTCGTCGAGGCGCAGCGACTCGAGCAGCGCACCCAGTTCGACCTGGAGATGATCCGCGAGGTCGGCTACTGCCCGGGCATCGAGAACTACTCGCGGTATCTGTCGGGGCGCGAGGCCGGCGAGCCGCCGCCGTGCCTGTTCGACTACCTGCCGCCCAACGCGCTGATGGTCATCGACGAGAGCCACCAGACGATTCCGCAGCTCGGCGCGATGTACCGCGGCGACCGCTCCCGGAAGGAAACACTCGTCGAATACGGTTTCCGCCTGCCCTCGGCGCTCGACAACCGGCCGCTGAAATTCGAGGAGTGGGAGCGGCTCGCGCCGCAGATGATCTTCGTGTCCGCGACGCCGGGGCCCTACGAATACCAGCACATGGGACAACTCGTCGAGCAGGTCGTGCGGCCCACCGGACTGCTCGATCCGGAGGTCGAGGTGCGGCCCGCCGGCACGCAGGTCGACGACGTGCTCGGCGAGATCAACCGCTGCATTGCCGCCAATGAACGCGTGCTGATCACGACGCTGACCAAGCGCATGGCCGAAGACCTGACCGAGTACCTCGCCGAGCACAAGATCCGCGTGCGCTACCTGCACGCCGACATCGAGACCGTCGAGCGCGTCGAGATCATCCGCGACCTGCGGCTCGGCCGGTTCGACGTGCTGGTCGGCATCAACCTGCTGCGCGAGGGGCTCGACATGCCCGAGGTCGCGCTGGTCGCGGTGCTCGATGCCGACAAGGAAGGGTTCCTGCGTTCGGCCGGCTCGCTGATCCAGACGATGGGTCGGGCGGCGCGCAACGTGCACGGCCGCGTGATCCTGTACGCCGACCGCGTGACCGCCTCGATGCAGAAGGCGATGGATGAGACGCGGCGGCGGCGCGAGCGCCAGGAGCAGTACAACCGCGAACACGGCATCACGCCGCTCAGCATCGTCAAACCGGTCGCCGACGTCATGGAAGGGGCGCGTGCGGCGCCGCAGCCGGCCGCGCGCGGCAAGGGCGGCGGCCGCCCGGTGCCCGTGGCAGTGCCGCGCACGCTCGCCGAAGCCACGCGCGAGATCCACCGCCTCGAGGAGCTCATGTACCGCCATGCGCGCAACCTGGAGTTCGAGCAGGCCGCGGCGGTTCGCGACCAGATCGAGGGCATGCGTGCGCTCGAGCTCGAACTCGGGGGCGGGCCGCTCGTGCCCCAATCCGTACGCAAACCCTGATGCCCGCCACTGCTGCCGGAAGCTGGCGCAAGGCATGCCAACCCGGCAAGACGCGAAATGTCAGGGAAATCCGCGCTTTAGCTTGCCAGTCGCGCGACCCTCCGGTATCTTTCCGGCCCCTGCGACAGGCGCGTAGCTCAGTGGTAGAGCATCACCTTGACATGGTGGTGGTCGGTGGTTCGATCCCACTCGCGCCTACCATTTTCTCACCCGGGGATCCCTAGCCGTGCCGGTCATCACGCTGCCAGACGGCAGCCAACGGAGTTTCGACAAGGCCGTCACGGTGGCCGAGGTCGCCGCGAGCATCGGCGCCGGACTGGCGCGCGCGGCGCTCGCCGGCAGGGTCAACGGCAAGCTGGTCGACACGAGTTTCCGCATCGAGCAGGACGCCACGCTCGCCATCGTCACCGATCGCGATCCGGAAGGGCTCGAGGTGATCCGTCACTCGACCGCGCACCTGCTCGCGCAGGCCGTGCAGCAGCTGTTTCCCGACACGCAGGTCACGATCGGCCCGGTGATCGAAGACGGCTTCTACTACGACTTCTCGCGCAAGACGCCGTTCACGACCGAGGATCTCGCGCGCATCGAAGCGAAGATGACCGAACTGGCGAAGGCCGACCAGCCCGTGCATCGGCGCGAGCTGCCGCGCGATGCGGCCGTCGAACATTTCCTCAAGCTCGGCGAGAAATACAAGGCCGAGATCATCCAGAGCATTCCCGCGGGCGAATCCATCAGCCTCTACGGCCAGGGTGACTGGGAAGACCTGTGCCGCGGGCCGCACGTGCCCTCGACCGGCAAGTTGAAGGCCTTCAAGCTGATGAAGGTCGCCGGCGCCTATTGGCGCGGCGATTCGCGCAACGAGATGCTGCAGCGGATCTACGGCACCGCCTGGCCAGACCAGAAGCAGCTCGATGCCTACCTGCATCGGCTCGAAGAGGCCGAGAAGCGCGACCACCGGCGCATCGGCCGCGAGCTCGACCTGTTCCACATGCAGGAGGAAGCGCCCGGCGCGGTGTTCTGGCACCCGAAGGGCTGGCGCATCTTCCAGCGGCTCATCGCCTACATGCGCGTGAAGCAGGAAGCCGCGGGATTCACCGAGGTGAACGGCCCCGAACTGATGGACCGGAGCCTGTGGGAGGCCTCGGGCCACTGGCAGCAGTTCGGCGAGAACATGTACACGACGCAGACGCCCGACGAGCGCGTCTACGCGATCAAGCCGATGAACTGCCCGGGCCACGTGCAGATCTTCAAGCAGGGCATCCGCAGCTATCGCGACCTGCCGATCCGCTTCGCCGAATTCGGCAAGGTGCACCGCTACGAACCCTCGGGCGCCTTGCACGGACTGATGCGCGTGCGCGCCTTCACGCAGGATGACGCGCACATCTTCATCGCGCCCGACCAGATCACCGCCGAATCCGTGCTGAGCACGAAGCTGATCCTCGACATCTACCGCGATTTCGGGTTCGACGACGTGCGCATCAAGTTCTCCGACCGGCCGGCCAAGCGCGTCGGCGACGATGCGGTCTGGGACCAGGCGGAAGCGGCGCTCAAGCAGGCGGCCGAGGCCGCCGGCATCGAGTACACCCTCAACCCGGGCGAGGGCGCCTTCTACGGGCCGAAGCTCGAGTTCGTGCTGCGCGATGCGATCGGCCGCGACTGGCAGTGCGGCACGCTGCAGGTGGACCTGAACATGCCCCGGCGCCTCGGGGCCCACTACATCGACGAGCACAGCCAGAAGCAGGTGCCGGTCATGCTGCACCGGGCGATCTTCGGCTCGCTCGAGCGCTTCTTCGGCATCCTGCTCGAACACCATTCGGGAAAGCTCCCCGCCTGGCTGTCCCCGGTGCATGCCGTGGCGATGAGCATTACCGACCGGCAGCATGAATACGTGCAAAATGTTGCGGATTTGTTGAAAAAACAAGGGCTTCTGGTCGATTGCGACTTGCGCAACGAGAAGGTGGGCTTTAAGATTCGCGAACACACGCTGCAACGCGTTCCTTACCTGTTGGTCGCAGGCGATAAGGAAGTCGCGGCGAACTTGTTGTCTGTGCGCTCCCGCAGCGGAAAAGACCTGGGCACCATGAGCCCGCAGGCGTTCTCGGAACGGCTGCGGCAGGAGCTCGAAAGCCGCGGGCGCCACACGCTGGAGGATTGACGTATAGCCATTGCAACGAAGCGCATCCGCCGTAACGAAGAGATCACCTCGCCATCGGTGCGCGTGATCGGAGCGGATGGGGCCCAGGCGGGTGTCATGTCGAGGTTCGACGCGCTGCAACTGGCGCAAGCCGCCCAGCTTGATCTCGTTGAAGTCTCGCCCACGGCGGAACCGCCGGTGGTGCGGGTCATGGACTTCGGCAAGTTCCTCTTCGAGCAGAACAAGAAGGCCCACTCTGCCAAGCGCAAGCAGAAGCAGCAGCAGGTCAAGGAAGTGAAGTTTCGTCCGGGAACGGAAGAGGCCGATTACCAGGTCAAGCTGCGTAATCTGGTCCGCTTCCTGTCCGAGGGTGACAAGGCCAAGGTAACCCTGAGGTTCCGCGGCCGAGAGATGGTGCACCAGGATATCGGCCGCAAACTCCTGGATCGGGTGCAGGCCGACCTCGCCGCCACGGCGATCGTCGAACAGTTCCCGATGATGGAGGGCCGGCAGATGGTCATGGTGTTTTCACCAAAGAAGAAGTGAACGGCGCAGCGGCGTCTACGGGCGCCGCGACCGCGGTTCCGCAGGCAAGCGGGCGGCATTGGGCCGCCTTGCGAACCATGGCTATACAAGTGGAGATTGATATGCCCAAGTTGAAAACCAACCGGGCGGCGTCCAAGCGTTTCCGCAAGACGGCGAAGGGGTTCAAGTCCTATTCGTCCGGCCGCCGCCATAACCTCGGTCACAAGGACTCCAAGCGCAAGCGTCATGCGCGCTCCGGGGGCAGCAGCCTGATCGACAAAACCGACGTCGGTCGCATCACGCAACTGTTGCCGAATCATTAACCCGGAACACTGAAGGAGTCGAAACATGGCACGAGTCAAGCGTGGCGTGACGGCCGGGCGCCGTCACAAGAAGGTCCTCGGCAAGGCCAAGGGCTATTACAACGCGCGGCGCAAGATCTACCGCGCCGCCAAGCAGGCCGTCATCAAGGCCGGCCAGTATGCCTACCGCGACCGGCGCGCGAAGAAGCGCGATTTCCGTGCGCTGTGGATCACGCGCATCAACGCCGCGGCCCGCGTGCATGAGCTGTCGTACAGCCGGCTGATCGCGGGCCTGCGCAAGGCGGGCATCGAGATCGATCGCAAGCTCCTGGCCGACCTGGCGGTCCACGACGCGAATGCCTTCGGCGCGATTGCCGCGCAGGCCAAGGCTGCGCTGGCGGCCTGATCCCTCGTGGCCGACCTGCCTGCACTGACTGCGCAAGCGCTGGTGCAGATCGGCGCTTGCGACAGCCTGGCCGCGCTCGATGAGCTGCGGGTGCATTGGCTCGGCAAGAAGGGCCTGCTCACCGAACAGCTGAAGGGCCTCGGCGGCTTGAGTGCCGCCGAGCGCCCTGCGGCCGGCGCACGCATCAACGCGGCCAAAACCGAACTGCAGGCGGCGATCGATGCACGGCGCACGGAGCTCGAACGGGCCGCCGTGGAGCGCGAGCTCAGCGCCGGACGGATCGATGTCACGCTCCCCGGGCGCGGCGAGGCCACGGGCGGCGTGCATCCGATCACGCGGCTGCGGTTGCGCATCGAGGAGCTGTTCCGCAACGCTGGCTACGAGGTCGCGACGGGCCCGGAAGTGGAAGACGAGTTCCACAACTTCGAGGCGCTGAACATCCCGGCCGACCATCCGGCGCGTGCGATGCACGACACGTTCTATCTCGACGACGGCCAGCTGCTGCGCACGCACACCTCGCCGGTGCAGGTGCGCGCGATGATGAGCCGCAAGCCGCCGATCGCGCTGATCGCGCCGGGACGCGTGTACCGCTGCGACTCGGACGTGAGCCACTCGCCGATGTTCCATCAGGTCGAGGGCCTGCTGATCGACACCGACGTCAGCTTCGCGAACCTGAAGGCGGTGCTCCACCAGTTCATGGAGGCGCTGTTCGAGCGCAGGCTGTCGATGCGCCTGCGACCGTCGTATTTCCCGTTCACCGAACCCTCGGCCGAAGTCGATATCTCCTGCGTGCTGTGCGACGGGCAGGGCTGCCGCGTGTGCAAGCAGACCGGCTGGCTCGAGGTCGCCGGCTGCGGCTGCGTGCATCCGAACGTGTTCAAGGCCTGCGGCATCGACGCGGAGCGCTACACCGGATTCGCGTTCGGATTCGGCATCGAGCGGCTGGCGATGCTGCGCTACGGCGTCAACGACCTGCGGCTGTTCTACGAGAACGACCTGCGCTTCCTGGCGCAGTTCGCGCGGGGCTGACGCGTGCAGGTCGCCGCATGAAACTGCCCGTATCCTGGCTGCGCTCCTGGGTCGAGGTGCCGTGGAGCGACCGCGAACTCGCCGACCGGCTCACCATGCTCGGCTTCGAGGTCGAATCGCTCCAGCCCGTTGCTCCCCCATTCAGCGGCGTGGTCGTGGCCGAGATCACGAGCGCCACCCCGCACCCGCAAGCCGACAAGCTGCGCGTGTGCACGGTCAGTGCCGGCGGGCCTGAACTGCAGATCGTCTGCGGCGCTGCCAACGCGCGCGCCGGATTGCGCACCGCGCTGGCCACCGTCGGCGCGCGGCTCCCGGATGGCACGGTCATCAAGGCGGCGAAGCTCCGCGGCGTCGAATCGCAGGGCATGCTCTGCTCGGCGCGCGAACTGGCGTTGCTCGAAGCCGGGGAGGGCATCGTCGAACTGCCCGGCGATGCGCCGATCGGTGCGTCACTGCGCGAATACCTGCGGCTCGACGAAGCCGTGCTCGAGATCGGCATCACGCCCAACCGCGGCGATGCGATGTCGGCACTCGGCCTGGCGCGCGAACTCGCGGCCGCGAGCGGCCTGCCGCTGCGCGCCGCGCCGGATCCCGCGCTGCCGGCCGTCGCCGCGTCCACCGGCGATCGATTCCCGGTGCGGCTGGCGCCGCGGGCGGGCTGCGCGCGCCTGGCCAGCCGCGTGATCCGCGGCATCGACAACCGCCGCGCCGTGCCGCGGTGGCTGCGCGAGCGGCTCGAGCGCGCGGGGCTCCGCTCGATCAGTCCCGCCGTCGATGCCACGAACTACGTGCTGCTGGAGCTCGGCCAGCCCATGCACGCCTATGATCTCGGCCGCCTGAAATCAGGCCTGCAGGCGCGCCGCGCGGTGGCGGGGGAAAAGCTGCGCCTGCTGGAAGGCCGCGAAGTCGAACTCGGCCCCGATGTGCTGGTGATCGCCGACGAAGGCGGCCCGGTCGGCATGGCCGGCATCATGGGCTCGGCCGCGAGCGCGGTATCCGCGGACACGACCGACCTGCTGCTCGAGGCGGCCTGGTTCGACCCGGCGGTCATCGCTGGCCGCGGCCGCCGCCACGGCCTGCTGACCGACGCCGGGCAGCGCTTCGAGCGCGGCGTGGATCCGGCCGGACAGGAGCGCGCCATCGAGCGCGCCAGCGCACTGGTCTGCGCCATCGCCGGAGGCCGCGCCGGTCCGCTCGACGTGGCGGAACGGCCCGATGAAGTGCCGCGGCGCACGCCGGTGACGCTGCGCGCCGCGCACATCCAGCGGCTGCTTGGCATCGCCGTCGCCACGACCGATGTCGAGGCGCGCTTGCGTTCGCTCGGCATGCAGGTCGAGAACATCGCCGGGGGAAGCTGGCGCGTCACGCCGCCTTCGTGGCGTTTCGATGTCACGATCGAAGCCGACCTGATCGAGGAGCTGGCGCGCTGCGGCGGGCTCGATGCGATTCCCGAGGCCGTGCCCGCCGGTGCACGCACCATTGCCGGCAGCAGCGAAGCGCACAGCGGCGAACGCAGCGTGCTGCAGCTCCTGACCGCGCGCGGCTACAGCGAGGCCATCAGCTTCGGCTTCACCGATCCAACTGTGCAACGGAAAGTGTGTGGCACGACAGAGGAAGTACGTCTCCTGAACCCGATCGCCAGCAACCTCGCCGTCATGCGCGCTTCGCTGTGGCCGGGGCTGCTGAACGCGGCGGGCGAGAACCTGCGCCGCCAGCGCGAGCGCGTCAAGCTGTTTGAGATTGCGACGCAATTCCACCGCGCGGCCGACGGCACCGTGATCGAGCAGCGCATGATCGCCGGCATCGCGGTGGGTTCGCGCCTTCCAGAGCAGTGGGGCAGCGCCCGCGCCGCCGGTGACTTCCATGACCTGAAGGCCGATGTCGACGCCCTGTTGTCGCTCGGCGGACGCGCGGCGGATTGCCGCTACGAGCCTGGCGCCACGCTGCCGGGGCTGCATCCCGGCCGTAGCGCACGGATCGTGCGCGATGGCCGCGTGATCGGGCAACTGGGCGAACTGCACCCGGCGCTGGTGCAGCAGCTTGATTTGACATATGGACCGTTGCTGTTCGAACTCGACTTCCAGGCCGCGACGGCAAACGCGCCGATCCGCTACGCGCCGGTGTCGAGCTACCCGCAGCTGCGCCGCGATATTTCCTTCACCGTGGCCGCCGACGAGACTTTTGGACGCATTGCCGAACGTGTTAGTGTTGCCGCCTCAACCCGGCTGCTCGAACTGCGCGTTTTCGACATCTACCAGGGGAAGGGAGTAGAATCAGGTCGAAAAAGTGTTGCTTTGGGGTTGATTTTGCAGGATTTATCTCGCACTCTTACCGATGCCGACGCCGATGGGATAGTCGCTGCAGTGTGCGCGGAATTGCGCTCGAGCTTGGACGCAAGAATAAGAGAATAGGACGATGGCCCTCACCAAAGCAGAAATGGCCGAAGCGCTCTTCAACCAGCTCGGCCTGAACAAGCGTGAGGCTCGAGAACTCGTCGATCTGTTCTTCGAGGAAGTGCGCGGCGCGCTCGCGACCGGCGAACAGGTTAAACTCTCCGGCTTCGGCAACTTCGATCTGCGCGACAAGAATCAGCGACCCGGCCGCAATCCGAAGACCGGCGAGGAGATTCCGATCAGCGCGCGGCGTGTTGTCACCTTCCGGCCAGGGCAGAAGCTCAAGGCACGGGTCGAGGCATATGCTGGAAGCAAAGAACAATAACGAATTGCCGGCGATTCCCGGCAAGCGTTACTTCACGATCGGCGAAGTGAGCGAGCTGTGTGGCGTGAAGCCACACGTGCTGCGCTACTGGGAACAGGAATTCCCGCAGCTCAAGCCGGTCAAGCGCCGCGGCAATCGCCGCTACTACCAGCGCCAGGACGTCATCGTCATCCGGCAGATCCGCAGCCTCCTGTATGAACAGGGCTTCACGATCGGCGGCGCACGCAACAAGCTCGGCGGCGACGAGGCGCGTACCGACATCAGCCAGAGCCAGCAGATCGTGCGCCAGGTGCGCCTCGAGCTGGAAGAAGTGCTGCGCATCCTGCGCCGCTGACCTATCATTCGCCCCTACGGTCGGGGCGTGGCGCAGCCTGGTAGCGCACTTGCATGGGGTGCAAGGGGTCGGAGGTTCAAATCCTCTCGCCCCGACCAATTTCGAGTTGGCAACGTTCGCTTCGCGCATGTTTGCGCAGGTGGCGTAGAATCTGCCGACCAAATCGAGCCGCCACGGGGTCAGGAGGCCATACATGCATTCCCTCGCAACGCGAATCGCGACCGTCTGCGCGCTGGCAGCGCTTTCAGCCTGCGGTTCCGACAGCAAGACTTCTTCGGTCAGCACCAGCAACGCGCGCGGCACTCTGGTCGAGAATCCGCCGTTCCGCATTGCCTCGCTCGACGCCGCCGGCCTGAAGGCGCAGTTGAGCGCGAGTGCGTTCGCGCCACTCCTGCCGCTGGCGGGCGATCCGGCCTGCGGCGTCGATTTCCACTACATGCACTACTGGACGGTGGGCGGCGGGGGCGAGCCCGAGTCAGCAAGCGGCGCACTGATGATCCCGACCGGCGCGGCGCCGCAGTGTTCGGGCCCGCGGCCGGTGCTGCTGTATGCGCACGGCACGCAGGTCGACAAGACCGTCAACATCGCCGACCCGACCAACCCCAACAACAAGGAAGGCGTGCTGGTCGCGGCCATGTTCGCCGCACAGGGCTACATCGTCGTCGCTCCGAACTACGTCGGCTACGACACCTCGTCGGCCGACTACCACCCGTACCTCAACGAGGACGCGGAATCCAAGGACATGATCGACGCGCTCACCGCCGCGCGCAGCGCGCTCGGCAAGGTGCTGGCGAGCGGCACCACCGACAACGGAAGGCTGTTCATCACCGGCTATTCGCAGGGTGGCCACGTCGCCATGGCTACCCACAAGGCGATGCAGGCCGCGGGCATGACGGTCACGGCTTCGGGCGACATGTCCGGCCCCTACGCGCTGGAGGCCTTCGGCGACTTTGCGTTCACGGGCCACGTCGGCATCTACTCGACGCTGTTCTATCCCATGCTGGTCACGAGCTACCAACGCGCCTACGGCAATGCCTACGGCCCCACGGGAGCGACCGCGGCCGATTTCTACGAAAGCGCCTACGCCCCGACGATCGAGGGGCTGCTGCCCAGCGCAACGCCGGTCGACACCCTGATCGCCGACGGGAAGATTCCGGAGCTGGCGCTGTTCAACATCGAAACGCCGGTGACTGGCAGCGCCGAGCTTGACGCACTGCTGTCCGTGCCGCAGCCCGACGCGAATCATCCGGAGAACGCCCTGTACGCGCTCGGCTTCGGCGCCGGCAACCTCGTGCAGAACCAGGTACGCGTGAACTACGCGCTTGACCTGGTCAGCAACCTGGACAACGGGCTCACGACCTTTGGCAATTGCTTCGGCGGCAACAATCCCAATGACCCGAATTGCACGGCGCCGACGCCAACGGCCTATGGCAAGGCCGCGGCGACGCCGGTGCTGGGACTACGGGCCGATCTCTACCTGAACGACCTGCGCGACTGGTTCCCGCAGGCGCCGGTCATGCTGTGTGGCGGCAGCAAGGATCCGGTCGTCGCCTATCCCATCAACACCGGCATCATGTCGCTGTGGTGGCAGACGAATGGCGTGCCCGTGGCGCGCACCGCCGCGCAGCTGCCGACCAGCCTCGTGACAGTGCTCGATCTCGAAACCGGCCTGGGGCAGGGTGATCCGTTTGCGCAGGCCGAGGGCGCCTTCCAGCAGACCATCGGGCAAATCGAGAACGATGCTGCCACGGCTGCCGCCGCCGCGTGGCTGGCGGCGAACGCCGGTGACAACGCCGGTGCAGCGGCGGCCGGCCAGGCCGCCGCGCAATCTGCTTACGCGCAGAACTACCACCAGACGGTCGAACCGTTCTGCCAGGCATCGGTGCGCGGCTACTTCGCCAGCATTCCTTGAAGGAACTGCAACCATGAACAAGACATTGCTTTGTGCCGCCCTTGCAGGTGCCGGAATCCTTGCCACAAGCCAGGTCCTCGCGGCCAGCGGGGTGCCGAACAACGAAATCCGCGTCGGCGCCTACATCGTCATGTACGACGCGAAGGCCGATGACCTCACCGGCCCGTACGTGCCACCGGGCGTCAACATCGATGTGAAGAACCTCACGACGCCCTATGTGGCGTACCTGCGGCGGCTCTCGCCACACCTGGTCGCGCAGCTCGCGGCCGGCGTGCCCCCGAAGACAGAGACCGTCGGCAAGGGCCCGGCGACGCTGGGTTCCGTGCCTTTCAATGGGCAGGTCGTGTCGACGGCGAAGTGGTTCTCGCCCTCGATCCTTG
>Ga0335070_10004056_pt1 | contig 17082 bp, 15 predicted proteins | sample Lox_Sample_13_FD_206722 | JGI IMG/M metagenome (GOLD analysis project Ga0335070, IMG submission 206722) | Soil microbial communities from Loxahatchee National Wildlife Refuge, Florida, United States - Lox_Sample_1.3 | ecosystem: Environmental > Terrestrial > Soil > Wetlands | place: USA... | reverse complement strand
GGCGAGGCTGGCGAGGCCGGCCGCGAGCACGGCAGCGTTGGCGTTGGAGAACGACGCATGGCGCACGATCGCCTGGATCAGGTCTTTCCGCGCCACGGCGTAGCCGAGGCGCATTCCGGCCAGGCCGTAGATCTTCGAAAACGTTCGCACGACGATCAGGTTCGGATGCGCGGCGAGCAGGTCAAACCCGCTGCGGTACGCGGGGTTCTCGACGAAGTGGTGGTACGCCTCGTCGAGGAGCACGGGCACCGAGGGCGGGACGCGTGAAAGGAACGCATTCAGCTCCTCGCCGGTCACGATCGTGCCGGTGGGGTTGTTCGGGTTGCAGATGTACACGAGCCCGGTGGCGGCATCGCAGGCCTCGGCCATCCGCGGGAGGTCGTGGCGGAACGAAGCGTCGAGAGGCACCTGGACCGGCTCTGCCTTCGTCACGCGGTTGTATGCGATCACCGCCTCGAACGTCGGCTCCGCCGCCACCACGCTTTTCCCCGGGGTCAGGAACGCGCCGTTCGCCATGCGCAGGATGTCGCCCGAGCCGCACCCGAGCACGACCTGCTCTGCGGCGACGCCGTGCAGCCTCGCGAGCGCGTCGCGCATGTCGTCTTCCTGATAGTCAGGGTAGCGGCTGGCGACGCTCTGGGAGCGGGTCATCGCCTCGCAGGCCGCCGCCGACGGACCGTACGGGTTCTCGTTCGAGTTGAGCTGGACGATGTCCTTGGGAAGGCCCGAGCGGATCCGCGCCGCAGCGGTTCGCGAAATCGGTCCGATGTCCAGCAGCACCGCTCCGGCTGCGACACCCAACGCCGAGCCAAACCCACGCCGTGTCATCCCGGTCGCACCCATGAACGTTTCCTCCCTCTGCGCTGCCGTTCCCCTCGGGGGCTTCACCGAGTTTACGGCGGTGTGGGCGAAGCGGCAACCGCGCGTCCTACATGCGCAACGGGCTTGGACCTCTACTGCACTCGCAGTGCGTGGTGTAGTCTTACGTGAAGACGATGGCACACCACACCGTGAGGTCGGGGTACGCGAGCCTCGTGGAACGGCTCAACCGTTTCCCGCAAGGCGCGCCTCCGTCCGAGACGCTCTTCAAGATCCTCTCCGTGCTCTTCTCCGAGTCCGAGGCGGCGCTGGTCGCCCTGCTCCCCATCAGGCCGTTCACGGCGCCCGACGCAGCCGCCGCGTGGAAGATCCCCGAGGCTGAGGCGCACAGGCAACTCGACGCGCTGGCCGACCGGGCGATCCTCCTTGACGTCGAGAACAACGGCCACCGGCAGTACACACTGCCGCCGCCGATGGCCGGTTTCTTCGAGTTCTCGATGATGCGCGTGCGAAAGGACGTCGACCAGCACCTCCTGGCCGAACTCTTCTACCAGTACCTGAACGTGGAGGAGGAGTTCATCCGGGAGCTCTTCGCCACCGGTGAGACGCACCTCGGCCGGACCTTTGTCCACGAACCGGCGCTCCCGGCCGGGAACGGGCTCCACGTTCTCGACTATGAGCGTGCGAGCGAAGTCATCAAGACTGCATCCGCCATTGGTATCGGGACGTGCTACTGCCGGCACAAGATGGCCCACCTCGGTCGCTCCTGCGACGCCCCGATGGAGATCTGTATGACGTTCAACACAACGGCGGGGTCGCTCGTGCGCCACGGCTTCGCGCGCAAGGCTGACGCCGCCGAGGCGCTCGACCTGCTCGGCGTCGCGTATGCCCGCAGCCTGGTTCAGTTCGGCGAGAACGTCCGCGAGAGCGTCAACTTCATCTGCAACTGCTGCGGGTGCTGCTGCGAGGCGATGATCGCCCACCGTCGCTTCTCGGTCCTGCACCCGGTGCACACCACGAACTTCATCCCGGTTTTCGACGCGGAGCTCTGCAAGGGGTGCGGGAGGTGCGTGAGCTCGTGCCCGGTCGAGGCCGTGAGCCTGGTTTCCGCACATGACCCCGGCCATGCCAAGAGGAAGAGGTCCGTCCTCGATGAGGATCTTTGCCTGGGGTGCGGGGTGTGCGTGCGGAGCTGCCCGCAGGGGGCCGTCACGCTGCGTTCCCGGCCGCGGCGCGTGATCACGCCGGTGGATTCCGTCCACCGCGTCGTCGTGATGGGCATCGAGCGGGGAAATCTCGCGGAGATGATCTTCGACCGGCACTACCTGGCAAGCCACCGAGCGATGGCGGCGATCCTCGGGGCGATCTTGAGGTTGCCGCCCGTCAAGCGGGCGATGGCGAGCCGCCAGCTGCACTCTCGTTACCTGGAGAACCTCCTCCGTCAAAAGGCCGTGCGGCGAGCGGCGCTCGGAACACGGTCAGGATGACCTCCGACTAAACTCCACAGGCGCGCACACTGCCTCGGATACCGTGGGATCCTTCGCTCGGCTCAGGATGACTCTCGGTCCGCCGCAGCGAACCGAGAGTCAGTTGACCGCTTGGGGGGCGACGAGGGAAAACTGCCTGATCTGGACCTCGAACGTCTCATCGCTGGCCGTGCGCATCTGGTAGCTCCCCTGCATGGTGCCGAAGGAGGTCGGAAGCGGGCAGAAGCTCGTGTACTCGAACGTCGCGCCGGGTGGAAGGAGCGGCGTCTCGCCCACCACGCCCGGTCCTTCCACTTCCTCCACGTGCCCGTGACTGTCGGCGATGATCCAGTGGCGGCGCATCAGCTGAACAGTCTCGTCGCCCGTGTTGGTGATTCGGACGCGATATGCGAACAAGAAGCTGCTCTCCGCGGGCGCGCTGCGTTCGGGAAGGTACATGGGCACCACTCGGACTCGGATCCCCCTGGTCGTCGTGTCGCTCATCCCTCCGGCATTATGTCACCCCGTCGCGAGCGAGGAATGAGTCGCTGCCGCCGCGGTGCTACAATCCGCCGCCGTGAAGAGCAGCACCGCTCGCAAGCGCCCAGTGAAGGTGGGTCTGATCGGCCTCGGCTGCGCCAAGAACCTGGTGGATGGCGAGGTCATGCTCGGACACCTCGTGGAGGCTGGCGCCGAGATCGCATCCGACCTGGACGCCGCCGAGGTGGTGGTCGTCAACACCTGCGGGTTCATCGAGGAGGCCAAGCGGGAATCGGTCGGCGCGATCCTGGAGATCGCGCGGCGCAAGGGGAACGGCCAACTGCGGAGGCTGGTCGTGGCCGGGTGCATGGCGCAGAGGTACGCCGACGACCTTGCCGCGGAGGTTCCGGAGATCGACGCGTTCATCGGTCTTGACGAACTCGAGCGGGCTCCCGAGGTCGTGCTGGGAGGGACCGGGCGTTGTCATCTTCCCGACCAGCACGGGGCGGTGGCGCTCTACGACCACACGGCGCCGCGCCTGCTGACTACCGGCGGCGTCTACGCGTATCTCAAGGTCGCCGAAGGCTGCGACAACCCGTGCACCTTCTGCCACATCCCACGGATGCGGGGGCGCTTCCGCTCGCGCGCGCTCGATTCACTGGTGGAGGAAGCAGCCCGCCTCGAGGAGGCCGGGGTGCGCGAGTTGGTCCTGGTGGCGCAGGACACGACCCGCTACGGCGAGGACCTGGGGATGGGCCGCGCCGGGCTGCGGCGCCTCCTGGAGGCACTGCTCGCCGGGACCAGCCTCCCCTGGATTCGCTTAATGTACGCCTACCCCGCGACGCTCGACGAGGCGATCTTCCCGCTCATGGCGCACGAGAGCCGGCTTGTCCCGTACCTCGACATTCCGCTCCAACACGCTTCCCGCAAGGTCCTCAAGCGGATGAAGCGGGGCGGGGACGAGCGCGGCTACCGGCAGCTGATCGCCCGGGCGCGGGAGACCGTCCCCGGGCTCGCGGTCCGCACGACGCTGATCGTGGGTTTCCCTGGCGAGGAAGAGCGGGAGTTCGAGGAACTGCAGCGGTTCGTCGAGGAGGTGCGCTTCGATCAGGTCGGGGTGTTCGCGTACTCGTACCAGGAGGAAAACCCCGGCGCGGCTCTCGGCGACCCGGTTCCGCGCCGCACGAAGGAGCGCCGCCGCCGGCTCCTGATGAAGCAGCAGGAGCGCATCAGCCGTGCCACGCACCGCTCGCTGCGCGGGAAGGATATGCTCGCGATCGTGGATGGCGTGAGTCCCGAGTCGGAGCTCCTCCTCGAGGGAAGGCTGCAGAGGCAGGCGCCCGAGGTGGATGGGCGGCTGTTGTTCTCCGAGGGAACCGGACGGCCCGGCGACATCGTGCGCGTGAAGATCCAGAAGACGTATCCCTTTGACCTCGTCGGCGACATCCGCGAGGTGACGAACCCGGCGCCGTCTCGCCACCGCGCCCTCTTGCCGTCACTACCGTCCCCACGCCTGACCACAGGTGGCCGGTAGCCAACGTCCATGGAGATCCTGCGAGATCCGGCGCCGAGCTCCGACCTTCCCCACTCTGGGGTCGTCACGATCGGCAACTTCGACGGTGTCCACCGCGGCCACCAGATGCTGCTGGAGGGCGCGGTCCTGCGAGCGGCGGAGCTCGGTGCGCCCGCCCTTGCACTCACCTTCGAGCCTCACCCCGAGAGGGTGCTCCGACCCGAGTCGGGGCTGAAGCTGGTGACGACGCGGGCTCAGAAGGCCCAGCTGCTCGAGCGTCTCGGCATCACCACCCTGGTGGAAATCTGCTTCGACCGTCGTTTCGCCGCCACCCCCGCGGAGGAGTTCGCGCAGGATTTCCTCTTTCGCCGACTGGCACCGGCCGAGGTGCGGCTCGGAGCAGACTTCCGTTTCGGCTCGCGTCGCCTCGGGGACGTCAAGTTTCTTTCCGTCATCGGCCGCGAGCTGGGTTTCTCGGTGGTGGGGGTGGAGCCCCTGCTGGACGGGGGCGAACCGATCTCCTCGACGCGCGTCCGCCGCGAGATTGCACACGGCCGCGTCGAGGAAGCGTGGCGGCTGCTGGGCCGACCGTTCTACGTGGACGGAAATGTCTACCGCGGCGAACGCATGGGCCGCCAACTCGGCTTCCCGACAATCAACGTCGAGGTGGAGAACGAGCTGCTGCCGGCCCACGGCGTCTACGTCACGGCGGTCGACATCCCGTCTTTCTCGCGTGTCTTCCCCTCCGCGACCAACATCGGTGTGCGCCCGACGGTGTATGAGAACTACAAGGTAACCGTGGAGAGTCACGTGCTGGACTTCACCGGCGACGTGTACGAGGAGCCGGTGCGCCTGTTCTTCCTGCGCCGGCTGCGCGACGAGATGGTGTTTCCGTCGAGCGTCGAGCTGGTCGCTCAGATCGGTCACGATGTCGAGACCACGAGGCTCTACTTCGCGAAGCACGGGCTGTCTGAAATTGGGCTGGTGCGGCGATGATCCTTCCGATGGTGCTCGTGCTCGCCCTGGCCGGAACCCTGTGGGGGGCCACCTTCCTGCTCCTCTGGCTTGACCGCTACCGGACCGAGCCGGTCCTTCGACTCGTGCTGCTCACCTGCTGGGGGCTCCTGTGCGCGCTGGCGCTCCACGTGACGGGGCCGGTCACGGGTTTCGTCGTGGGCCTGGATTCGACGCTCGGCACGCTCACCACGTTCCCGATCGCGGCCGGGATCGAGGAGGAGCTGGTCCTCGCGCTCGGCCTGGCGGCGGTGGCGGTGAGCCACTACCTGGATGGCCCCCTCGACGGGGCGGTTTTCGGAACGGTGACCGGCCTCGGTTTCGGCGCCCTTCAGACCGTGGCGGCGCTCCACGCAGGCTGGGCTCCGGCGAGCCCCTTGTTTCCGCTCTTCCTGACCTTGATGCGCGCCGCCGCGACTGCGGCCGTGGGGTCCAGCATCGGCTTCGCCAAGCTCGCGCTCCGTGCGTTGCCGCGGGTGGCGTGCGCTCTCGCGGCTGTCCTCGCCGCGGGCCTGGCTCAGTGGGCGCTTGTCGCAGCCGCGAACGGTGTGTGGAACACATGGGGTGCCCGCAACACCGCGGCCAACGTCGTGCTGGTGCTGGTCACCTTCCTCCTGCTCGTGGGGGTGTTCCAGGCTGCGCTGGTGCTCGAGCGGGGGGTCGTCGCCCATCAACTCGCGGACGAGGTGGCGCTCGGGGTTCTTCCGCCATGGGTTGTGAGCGTGCTACCGAGCTACTGGCGGCGCATCCGCTCCGACTGGTGGCGGCGGAGGGATGAGCGCCGGGAGATCGCCCGGCTCCTCACCTCGCTCGCGTTCCGCAAGCACCAGCTTCGCGGCCTGTCCGAGGAACGGGCACGTCTCTACGGTCTCGAGGTCGGAAGATTGCGCCAGCGGTCACGCACCCTGCTCGCGCTCCCTCCGGATGCGCAACCGGTCGCGGGGAACGGGGAATGAGGCGCCGGGCCCGGGTCCCGGGCGTCTTCTGCCTGTGCTAACGTCTGAGCCGGGCAGGACCGCGCGGGCGAGAGATCGCCGACGCGGGCCACCAGGGGAGAGAGCGTGAATAGTCGGGGAAACCACGTATTCACCTCGGAATCGGTGACCGAAGGTCACCCGGACAAGGTGTGCGACCAGATCTCGGACGCGGTCCTCGATGAGGTGATCAGGCAGGACATCGAGGCGGACGAGAACGAGCAGGACCCGAGAAAGAAGCGCCTCGGCTCGTCCCGCGTCGCCTGTGAGAGCTTCATCACCGTGGGGCTGGTCATCGTGGGTGGGGAGATCACCACCGACGGGTGGGTGGATGTCCAGGAGTTGGTGCGCACCCTGATCCGGGACATCGGGTACACCGACGCCAGGTACGGTTTCAACCACGCGACCTGCGGGATCCTGAACGCGATCGGGCGGCAGTCGCCGGACATCGCCCAGGGCGTGCAGGTCGGTGGGGCGGGGGACCAGGGGCTGATGGTGGGCTACGCCTGCGACCAGACCCCTGAGCTGATGCCGATGCCGATCACGCTCGCGCACAGGCTCACCCGGCGGCTAGCCGAGGTGCGGAGAAACGGCGTTCTTCCGTTCCTGGGACCCGACGGCAAATCGCAGGTGACCGTCGAGTACCGCGAAGGCAAGCCCTACCGTATCGACACCGTTGTCATCTCATCCCAGCACACCGATGACATTCTCGACCAGACCGGGAAGACGATCACGGAGGCGGCGCGCGCGGAGATCATCGAGAAGGTAGGAAGAGCGGTGTTGCCGGCCGACCTCCTCGATGTCGGGGGGCCGACTCGTTTCCTGGTCAACCCGACCGGGAGGTTCGTGATCGGCGGCCCGCAGTCGGACACCGGGATGACCGGGCGCAAGATCATCGTCGACACCTATGGCGGCTGGGCGTCCCACGGCGGTGGGGCGTTCTCGGGGAAGGATCCGACCAAGGTGGACCGCTCCGCGACCTACATGGCCCGCCACATCGCCAAGAACATCGTGGCGGCGGGGCTGGCGCGTGAGGCGCTCGTACACCTCGCCTACGCCATAGGTGTGGCTGACCCCGTCTCGGTGATGGTGGACACCGCCGGCACCGGGGTTCTCCCCGACGAGCGCCTCACCAAGGTTGTCCGGGAGGTATTCCCGCTCACGCCACGCGGGATCATCGAGGAGCTCGACCTGTTGCGGCCGATCTATCGGATCACGGCAACCTACGGCCATTTCGGCCGCTCGGAGCCCGAGTTCCGGTGGGAGAGCCTCCACCACGTGTCCGCCCTGAAGTCAGCCGCGAAGCGCATGGCCTAGACGTCGAGCGTGATCAGGGCGGCGAGTCGCCGAACTCGCCGCCGTGGCCGCAGATCGTGGTAGGTGGCGGCCTTGACTTCAAGATCGGGCCTGCGGCCGGGCGGCAGGGGGGCCACCGCCAAACGGGCTCCCCCGGGCCGCAGCTCGAAGCCAACGGCGAGCTCGCGCCGCGCGTACAGGTGGAACAGCGCCTCGTTGACCGCCCGCACGAGTTGCGACGGGAGATCGGCCGGCCACCGGGCGATCGGTGCCCAGCGCCGGGCGGTCGGAGAAGGGATCCTGCCCAGCGCGACGGTGCAGGCAGCGGCGAGCGCGTTACGAATGAGCTCTTCCTCGTCGGCACCCCAAACGGCGACGCGCACGTCCGCGCGGTGCGCCAGCGTCCGGAACCGGGGGCGGCTCACCACGCCAGTTTAGCCAATGGCACGTGGGTGGCTTAGACTGGGGACCGTGCTCCGGGGCAGATACGTGCTTCAGGTCGTGCTGGCGGCGGCGTCGCTGGCCGCTGCTCTCGTCCTGGTCAGGGGTCGAGGGGTGTCCGGTGAGGTGCAGGCGGGGGCCCTGGCCCGCGCCGCTCTCGCGCGCCTGGGGTACGAGCCGCTGGGCGAACCCAGCGCGACGTTCGAGGGGGACCAGGAGCTTGCCTGGGCGCTGGAGCGTGCGGAGCCCGGACCGACCGGGGCTGCCCTCGCTCGCGGCGAAGGGGGCGCGGTCCGCTGGCGCGTGGTGTTCCCGGGGGGCGGCGAGGCTCAGGTCACGGTGGATGGCACGGTCTGGTCGCTGCGACGGCCGGTCCCCTCCGACCCGGGGCCCGACCTCTTCCCCTCGATGGCACGGGCGCTGGTCGAGGCCGCGGTCGCCAAAGCGGTGCCCGACCCGACGGCGTGGCGACTGGTGCGCGCGCAGAGCTGGAGGGAGGGCGGCCACATCTGGGAGCGGGGCTGGTTCGTCGGCGGTGCGGGCAGGCTTCCCTCCGGGTGGCGGCGAGAACTCGAGCTCGAGATGGTGGGATCCACCGTCATTTCGTGGCGGCGCACCGTGCACCCGCTGGGGACCGACCTCGGCGTCGTGACCGGCCGGATGGCCGAGCTGCGTCTGCTGCGCCGCCCCGCCCTCCTCGGCCTCGGGATCCTGGTGGTAGGCGTGTTCGTGGCGGCGGCAGAGGCCGTCGCCTACCGAGAGTCCACGGCGATCATGCGTGGAGTTGCGTACGGGCTTGTGACCGCTGCGGTCGGAACATTCGCCTCCGACAACCTGGTCGCGGCGCCGATCCAGGGGGCGGTTCTCGCGGTGGTGGTCGCGCTCCTGCCGGTCTGGACGGAACTCCCGCCCACCCGACTGCGGCTCGGGCCGGCGGCCGGCGTGGTGCTCGCCGCGGTGGCGCTTGCGGGTAGGGCCGCCATCCTCACCTGGGGAGGTTGGACGCCGGTGACTGCGCCGGTCCCGGGGGACATCGGCGTGAGACGGCTGTTGGCGGACGCGTGGACGCCTGCGCTCGTGGAGGAGCCGCTGCTGCGTGGGGCGTTGCCGGCGCTCGCCGCCCCGGTGGTCGGGTGGTGGGGCGCGGCGCTCCTCGCGGCGCCGGTCGGTGCGGCCCTGCACCCGCTGCCGACGGTGCCGCTGGCTGCGTCCCTCGCCCTCGAGCTCGTGCTGCAGGTGGGCTTGGCTGCCGTGGCTCGCTATGCCGGGGTCGGGGGCGCTGTCCTCGCCCGTGGTACCTGCGATGCTCTCGTGAGGCGGGGTTCGTTCCCCGTCGGGTCCGACTGGGACCAGGCGGCGCTCCTGGGCGTTGTCCTCGGCACGGTTCTGCTCCTATGGCCGCGACGACGCGAGTGAGGCTGATGCTTGGCGGGGGCCTGATCGTGCTGTTGGCCCTGCTCGCCCTCTGGGTCCCGATCACGCCGCGGTTCCCACCTGCGTGGGAGTCGCCCACACGTGCGGCGGAGCGCGCGGAACGCGACTTGCCGGCGCTTGGCGTGCTCTGGGGCAAAGTGCGCGGCTGGAACCGGGTGGGCCTGGGTTGGACAGTGGTCTGGCAGCCATCCCACGGGATGTGGCTGGTTTCGGCGTGGGTCCCCGACGGTCCTGGTGAAATCAAGTGGCGGATCGACGCCGCACCCTGGCTCCCCGGCGTGCGGCTCTCGCGGGAGGCGGCCGAGCTCGTCGTGGGAGGCGATGGTCTCGAACAGCCACGCGAGCGGCTCGGGCGGCGGGATTGGCAGGTGGGGGGGAGCCGCCTGCTCGGTGCGCTGCCGGCAGGCGGCGAGCTCCCGTCTGCCCCGTCGCAACGCTGGCCGCTCGTGCAGGGTGTGCTCGTCGGGCTGCTGCTCGCGGGTGCGGTCTCGCGGCACCTTGTACCCGGGGTTCCGAGCCGAGGCTGGCGTCGGGCGGTGCTGTGGGTTGCACTGCTCCTCCTCACCGCGCTTCCGGAGCTCCCCGCGCTCGCCACGGCGAATTTTCAACCCGGCGTACGCCCCTGGGTGGCAGAGCTGGCCTTCGGCGCCGCCGCGACTCTTCTCCTGGGTTCGCTGGTGTATGCCGCATTGCGTTTTCCGGCGACCGTAGGGAACGCCCCCGTTGGGTGGCTGCCGGTGGCGCTGGCACTGGGAACCCTTGCGGGCCGTTTCGAGCCCGCAACGTGGCTCGCCGGCGTGTCGGGGCTGACGCTCTGCCTGCCGATTCTGGTGGCTGTGACCGTGATTGCAGGGTGGCTCGCGGGGCTCGCCGGAAACGGGCTGCGCGAGCTGTTGCGGTTCTCGGCACTCGCGCGGATCCTCGGCCTCTCGCTGCTTGCCGTCGCGGGGGTGACGCACGGCGGGCCGTGGACCGGCGCGGCCCTCGCCGTCGTGGCTGCAGCCGCCGTCGAGAGGGGCTGGGGGACGTGGATGGGCGCCGGCGTAGTCTGGGGTTGGGTGTTCGGGAGCGTCTGGGCCCTCGCGAGGTGGGACGCGGCGCAGTGGGACGGACTGACGTTCCTGCTCCTCGGCTGCGGCGTCGTGGCGGTCGCCCATCTCGCACGCGGGCACGGGAAGGGTGACGCCACCGTCCCGGGGGTGCCGTGACGCCACGCACCGGGCCCGGACAGTGCTTCCGGGCTAGAATCGCGCCGTGAAGCTTGCGTTGTTCCTCGCTGGGCGCTTGCTCAGGCGCCGCGGGACCGCGCTGCTGCGGACCAGCGCGCTGGCAGCGCTGCTGGCCGTTGCCCTCGGCGCGGCCTCGCTGGTGGTTGTCCTGGCACTGATGAGCGGCTACACCGGGGCGTTGCGGTCGGGGGTACTGGCGGCCGGCGGTCACCTCGTGGCCCTGTTGCCGCCCGGCCTCTCGCATGAGCAGGCCGTCAAGGCTGAGACCATGGTCGCTGCGGTCCCCGGCGTGGCCGGGGTCGGCGAGGTGGTCTACCTGCCGGGCATGCTTTTCCCCCGCGCCGGTGGCGATGCCGAACTCGTGAGCGTAAGGGCGGGCTCGCGGCCGGCCCCGTTCGTGCACCTGCCGGCCTCGGGGACGACCGGACCCCTCGAGCTGGCGGTGGGACGGGGCGTGGCGCGCAGGCTCGCCCTGTCCCCGGGCGATACGCTCACCCTCCAGGTGGTCGCAGGCGGCACGCCGCGTGCGGTCGCGGTGCGAGTGGGGCAGGTTTTCTCGACCGGTTTCTCCGAGCTCGACGAGCGCTTCGTGATCACCGACCTCGCGGCCCTGCGCGGGCGGGTTCCGACGATCGCGGGAGGCGGCCTCGAGGTCTGGCTCACGGATCCCGAGCGCGCCAACGCGCTGCGCGACCGCGTCGAGGAGGCGTGCGGAAGAGGCGCGCTGGTCGCCACGTGGCAGGAGAGGAACCGAAACCTGTTCGCGGCCCTGCGTTGGCAGAAGATCTCGCTGGGACTGGTGCTTTCGCTGGTACTGGGGGTCGGAGCCTTCGAGGTGGCCTCGGCCCTCGTTGTACTCGTCACCGAGAAGCGCCGCGAGCTGGGCGTGCTGCTTGCCCTCGGCGGGCAGCCGCGCCTTCTGCGCCGAACGCTCCTGGTGGCCGGGGCGGCACTTGGGGCCGCCGGGGTGCTGGCCGGCATGCTCCTGGGTGTGGCCCTCGTGCTGCTGCTCTCGCTCCTGGGGGTGCCGCACTTCCCCCCCGACATCGCGAGCATCTACATGGTGGAAAGAATCCCGCTGCGGCTGCTTCCAGGGGATCTCGCGGCGGTGCTCGCCCTCAGCCTGGTGGAGGTCGTACTGGCCGCGCTGCTGCCCGCACGGCGGACGTCCAGACGTGAGCCCGTTGAGGTGCTGCGTTGGGTTTGAACGGCGACAGTCTTTGGGAAGTGCAGTGGCACCCGGCGGGGGGTGGCAGGTTCCGACGGCTGGTGCTGACCCGGCGCGGCCTGCGGCGCACGTTCTGGGCGCTCGCGGGAGTCGCCCTCGTGGTGCTTCTGATCATGGCCGCCCTCCCACTTGGCCTGAGCGGTGTTCTCACCTCGTTCACGGTGGACGCCGCCCGGCGCGAGAACCGGGCACTTCGGCTCCAGACGGAGGCGCTGCGCGAGGAGGCGTTCAGGGTGTCCGACCAGCTACGCGAAGACGTGCAGCGCGCGCGCCGCGTGGCGTGGGTGGTCGGCGTCCCGCCGCAGGTGTGGGAGACATCCTGCCCGGCGGTGCCCCTTCGCGATGCGGGGGACGAGACCATGATCCGGTGGCTGGGCGACCAGGGGATCCGTCTCGGCGTGCTGGCGGAGGCGCTCGCGGCTCCCCACGACGCGCTGCCCTGCCCTCTGCCCGCGCTGCCTGTCGCATCCCCGGTGGACATGCACCGGGCGGTCCCGGTTGCGCTCTTCGGTTGGCGGGTCTCACCCTTCACCGGCAAGACGATGGCCCAGTATGGGATCATGCTGGCCGCGCCCCAGGGAGAGCCCGTGGTAGCGCCGGGCAACGGCAGGGTCGTGTTTGCCGGCAGCGTGCATGAGCGGAAAGCGAACGAGTGGACCCGCTTCGGCAACCTCGTCATCGTCGACCATGGCGGCAGAGTGGTGACCATCTACGCGCATCTCCGGGACGTGCTTGTGAAACGGGGCCAGGCGGTGATGCGTGCGCAGCGCCTCGGCTCGGTCGGCCAAACGGGCTGGACGCGCGTCCCGGCGCTTTACTACGAGGTCAGGTGGCCCCTGGGTGAGACGGCGAGGCCGATCGACCCCGGGCTCGCCGCTCCGGCCATTCCCGTGGAGGATCTGGACGCACGCTTGGCCGACCCGTCGGGTGGGCTGCCGAGCGGGTTCGCGCTGCTCGACCACCTCATGGGTGGCCGCGCGCCGCGGGCCCGCACGCCCCGGCCTGCGCCCGGGCAGGTCGCACCGTCGGCCCCGCCGTCGATCGACAACTGAGGTCCACGTCCCACCAGGGAAGAGGCGAGAGCGCAAACCGCGAGGCAATGACAAGGGCGTGAAGCGACTCCGCGTTCCTCCTCCCGCTCATTTTTCCGCCCCGAACCCTTCGTGTTGCCGCCCCTGCGCGGTGGTGATAGGCTTCACAAGCGGCGCGCCGGCGCCGGGAGGTCGGGATGACCCAGACGACCCTGAAGCGCACGCCTCTGTACGAGTGTCACGTCGAGGCCAAGGCACGCATCGTCCCCTTCGCCGGTTTCGAGATGCCGGTCCAGTACGTCGGAGTGATCGAAGAGCACCGGGCCGTGCGCTCCTCGGTGGGACTGTTCGATGTCTCCCACATGGGCGAGGTGGAGGTGACGGGCCGGCGGGCGCTCGACTTCGTGCAGTACGTGACGTGCAACGACGCCTCCAAGCTGACGGTTGGCCGAGCCCAGTACTCGGGGCTCATGACGCCGCGCGGGACGTTCGTGGACGACCTCCTTGTGCACAAGGTGGCGGACGATCGGTATTTCCTGGTGGTCAACGCAGCGAACACCGACAAGGACTACGCGTACCTGTGCGCTCAGGCTGCCGGTTTCGAGAACGTGGACGTCCGCAACCGGTCTGACGATTTCGCGCAGATCGCGATCCAGGGGCCGCGGGCCCTCGAAGTGCTCCAGAAGCTGACTCCCGCCCAGCTTTCCGAGATCAAGTACTACCGCTTCGTGGAGGGAACCGTCGACGGTGCCCCCGCGATCATTGCGCGCACCGGCTACACGGGGGAGGACGGGTTCGAGGTCTACGTGGCGCCCGCGGATGCCGCACGCATCTGGCGCAAGCTGCTCGCGGCGGGCAAGGAATTCGGGATCATGCCCGTTGGTCTCGGCGCGCGCGACACCCTTCGCTTCGAGGCGTGCATGGCCCTCTACGGGAACGATATCGACGACACGACCACACCGCTCGAGGCGGGCCTCGACTGGATCGTCAAGCTCGAGAAGGAGGGGTTCCTGGGCCGCGAAGCGCTGGTTCGCCAGAAGGCGGCGGGGATCAAGCGAAAGCTCGTCGGTTTCGAGATGAGGGGCCGCGGAATCGCCAGGCACTCCTACCCGATCTGGTCGGGTGGCCGGGAGGTTGGAATCGTGACGTCCGGGACGCACGCCCCCACGGTCGGCAAGGCGTTGGGGATGGGGTACGTGCCGGTCGAGCTGTCCGAGCCGGGATCGAAGCTCGAGGTCGAGATACGCGAACAGAAGATCGCGGCGGAGGTGGTGGAGACGCCTTTCTACCGCCGCGCCCGCTAGCCCGGATGAAGAGAGGAGCGTGAAATGGCACATCCCTCGGATCGCATGTACACCAAGACCCACGAGTGGGTGCAGGTCAAGGGGGCCGAGGCCACCGTCGGCATCACGCAGTATGCGCAGGAGCAGCTTGGCGACGTCGTGTTCGTCGAGCTCCCGGCCCTCGGGAAGCAGGTTGCGAAGGGTGGGGTGCTCGGCAACATCGAGTCCGTGAAGGCAGTCTCTGAGGTGTTCACCCCGGTCGCCGGCGAGGTGGTCGCCGCCAACGGGGAGCTCGAGGGCCACCCGGAGCTGGTCAACCAGGATCCTTATGGGAAAGGGTGGCTCGTGCGCCTCAAGGCAGCCGGAGCCGCTGAGGGGCTCATGGATGCTGCGGCCTACCAGAAGTTCGTCGCCGAGGAGACTCACTGATGCACCGGTACCTTGCTGGTGATGATGACCGCCGCCGGATGCTGGCGGCGGTCGGCTGTTCGTCGGTCGAGGATCTCTTCGGCTCGATCCCTCCCGAGGTGCGATGCGGCGAACTCGCGCTCGCGCCGGCGCGCAGCGAGGAGGAGGTGCGGCGGGAGTTCTGGGCGCTCGCCGGGAGGAACATCGCCCCCGAGTGCACGGCGAGCTTTCTCGGTGCCGGTGTGTACCGCCACGTCACACCTGCGGTCGCCGACGCGCTGCTGCAGCGCGGCGAATTCTTCACCGCCTACACGCCCTATCAGCCCGAGGTGAGCCAGGGCACGCTGCAGGCGATCTTCGAGTTCCAGACGTTCATCTGCCAGCTCACCGGCATGGAGGTCGCGAACGCCTCGTTGTACGACGGCGCCACCGCGGTGGTCGAGGCCGTGCTGATGGCGCACAGGCTGCTGCCGGGCAGGCCGAAGGTCATCGTGGCGGGCCCGCTGCACCCTGACTACCGCGCGGTCCTGGGCACCTACTGCGAGCCGCAGGGGCTCACACTGGTCACCGTTCCCTGGGATGCGCAGGGGAGGGTGGATGCCGCCGCCCTGGCGTCCGCGGTCGGAACCGATGTGTGCGCGGTCGTCGTGCAGTCGCCAAGCTTCTTCGGCGTGGTCGAGGACCTCCCGGCGATCGGCGCTGTCGCGAAGGGCGCAGGGGCCATGGCGGTCCAGGCGGTCACCGAGGCGACCTCGTTGGGGATTCTCGCGCCGGGCGGCACGTTCGGCTTTGATGTGGTGTGCGGCGAGGCGCAGGCGTTCGGCATCCCCGCAGCGTTCGGCGGCCCGCACCTGGGCTTCTTCGCAACCAGGCAGGCGCACATGCGCCAGCTTCCCGGACGGCTCGTGGGCGAGACCGTGGACACGGACGGCACGCGGGGCTACGTCCTGACGCTCTCCACCCGCGAGCAGCACATCCGGCGCGCCAAGGCGACCTCGAACATCTGCACCAACCACGGGCTGATGGCCCTGGCGGCGACCATCGTTCTGTCGTTGCTCGGCAAGAGAGGTGTCCGCGAGGTTGCGCTCGCCTCCCACGCGACCGCGGAGTACCTGAAGGCCGGGATCAGGGGACAGGGGACGGGGAGCGAACTGAAGCTGGCGTTTCCGGGGGCGCCGACCTACGACGAGTTCCTGGTGCTGCACGACGACCCCGATGGGCTGCTCGCGCGCATGAAGGAGGAGCTGATCCTCGGTGGCGTCTCCACCATCCCATTTGGTGGTGGCCTGCCACGAGGCTTCCTGGTCGCCGCCACCGAGCACAACACGAGGCAGGAGTGCGACCGGCTGCTTGACGCGCTGCGGAGGCTGGCATGAGCGCGGGGCGCGATCTGAGGCGACGCGAGGGACTGATCTTCGAGCGCTCTTCCCCGGGGCGGGTGGGTTACCAGTTGCCGCCCCTCGAGGTTCCGGCCGGTGATCCGGCCCGTTCAATCCCCGGGCATCTCGTGCGCGGCGAGATCGCCGACCTCCCAGAGGTGAGCGAGGTTGACGTGGTGCGCCACTTCACGCGCCTCTCGAAGTGGAACTACAGCGTGGACGAGGGGCTCTACCCGCTGGGCTCGTGCACGATGAAGTACAACCCGCGGATCAACGAGGAGGTCGTGCGCCTCGCCGGTCTCGCGCAGCTCCACCCGCTTCAGCCGGAGGACCAGGTGCAGGGGGCGCTCGCCCTCATGTGGGAGCTGGAGCAAGCGCTGATCGCCGTGACTGGACTCGTGCGCGTGACGCTCCAGCCGGCGGCCGGCGCTCACGGCGAGCTCACCGGCATGCTGATGATCCGCAAGGCGCTGGCGGACCGGGGCGAGAAGCGCAGGGTCGTGCTGATCCCCGACTCCGCGCACGGTACCAACCCGGCCTCCGCCGTGTTCGCGGGCTTCGAGGTCGTCGAGGTGGCCTCCACGCCGGCGGGCACGCTCGACCTCGCGGCGATCGGCAGACACCTCGAGGGTGGCGACGTGGCCGCGCTCATGGTGACGGTCCCCAACACTCTCGGTGTCTTCGAGCCGGAGATCGTGAAGGCCGCCCGGGTGCTGCACGAACGTGGTGCCTTCCTCTACATGGACGGTGCCAACCTCAACGCGTGGGGATCGCTCTGCCCGGCATGATGGGGGTGGATGCGCTCCACATCAATTTGCACAAGACGTTCTCCACGCCCCACGGGGGCGGGGGTCCCGGGGCAGGCCCGGTGGCCGTCTCGGAGGCGCTCGTCCCGTACCTGCCGGTGCCCTTGGTCGAGAGGATCGGGAACCGTTTCACCCTCTCCGGCGACCGCCCGAAAAGCATCGGGAAGGTGCGCGGGTTCTACGGCAACTTCGGCATGCTGGCGCGGGCGCTGGCCTACATCCGCTCGCTCGGGCGCGACGGCCTCAGGCTGATGGCCGAGGGCGCGGTCCTCAACGCCAAC
>Ga0335070_10004055_pt1 | contig 17090 bp, 11 predicted proteins | sample Lox_Sample_13_FD_206722 | JGI IMG/M metagenome (GOLD analysis project Ga0335070, IMG submission 206722) | Soil microbial communities from Loxahatchee National Wildlife Refuge, Florida, United States - Lox_Sample_1.3 | ecosystem: Environmental > Terrestrial > Soil > Wetlands | place: USA... | reverse complement strand
CAAAAGCCAGCGGATCTTCGCTGAGGAATCGCCCAGGCTTCGGATCGTAATACCGGGCACGGGAGTAGTAGAGACTCGTTTCTGTATCGTACTCGCGGCCAGTGAACTGGAACGGATTGGTCAGCGACCCGGACGAGGTTGTTTGATTTCCGTATGAATCGAATGTGTAGGTTTGTGAGAGCGATCCTGCGCTGTTGCTCAGGGAACTGATGGTTCCGAGGCCATCTGTTTCGTAGTAGCTCATTGCTGAGCCACGCGCCAGCGCCAAAGGATCATCAATGTGCAGAGTGTCCGTGTAGCGCGCGACGACTCCACCACTCCCGTTCATCTCTTCAACTAGATTGCCCTGATCGTAAAGGTAGATCGAAGTCACCCCACTTGACGATTTATAGACTCTCCTGCCGAAGGGATCGTAAGCGAAGGTTGTTGTGCCGGTGCCGGGAACGATCAAGGAAGTGAGTCGATTTTCGAAATCCCACGTATAACTTTTCCCATCTGCATCACTCAGCGTGCTTCCGTTTGCGTCGTAGCTGTAGCTGCCGCCCGGGATCGAGGTCAGCTCGTTCGACGCATTGTATTGATACGGCGACATGCCCAACGAACTCAGCCTATTCCCTACCAGATCATAACTGTAGCTCTCCGTGGTACTACCCCCCTGGGTGACCTGCGTCAGCTGATAGATCAGGTCGTAGGCGTACCCTTCCGTAACCGCATTCAGGTAGTTGGTCTTCGACGTCCGGTTCCCGGCATTGTCGTAGGTGTAGCTCGCCCCATCGATCGTCACTCCGCCCGTCTGATGCAGCACGCTGAGCAAGCGCGAGAGCGAATCGTAGCTGTAGCTCGTGTTCACCCCGTTGGGCCGCGTAAGGCTCGTTCTCCGGCTCAGGGCATCATAGCCGAAGCCGAACTGCCCGGTCAGGGAGTTGCTCAGGCTGCTCAGCCGGTTCAGTGTGTCATAGCCGTAGACGTTTGTGGTGCCGTCGGGCGCGGCGAAGCCGGTGCGGTTCGACGCTGCGTCATACGTGTACACCGCGTTGTACGTCTGCCCCGGCAGGAACGCATATTGCGTAGTCGTCCCGATGAGACGGCCCATGTTGTCGTAGGCGAAGCCGTAGCTGCCCGTGGGATCGTTCACGTGCTGGATCTTGCCCACCAGGTCGTAGATGTAATCCACGCCGGTCGAGTCGGGATAGCCCTTGTGCGTCATCCGGTTCAGCGCGTCATAAACGTACTGGATCGTCTGGCCCTTGCGGTCGGTCTTTGCGGTCAGGTTGCCGACGGCGTCATAAGTGTAGACTTCGGCCAGCGACGACGGAAACGCCGTTTGCGTCACCCAGCCTCGCGAGTTGTACTGGAACGAGGTGGTGTGTCATGCGTAAACCCCATGCGAAGCGTGGCCGATCTTGACCCTGGAAGTCACACCTCGGCAACCCGGTTCCTGACAACGCGGCACCCTAACCAGCCAGCCCATCCCTTCTGCGAAAGCGCATCGCAAACGTGGCTGAGAACGCAACTAGGAGAAGCGCACTCCAGAGGAACGCCGACCCTACCAGGAACAGAGCGTAAGGGCCGCGAAACAGCATCCCGAACGCTATGAGGAGCAGAAACCCTCCTCCAAGGACCCCTAGGACCGACAGCCACGCCGGTATCATGGGTCTGACGTTGGGAGCCGACCACTTGCCCATACACCAGCCGACCGCGTACCAGAAAGCGACGATGTATGCCAGGTACACGACGAAGGCTCCGACCGAGTACTCGATTCCGATCTGGAAAGTGCGGTGCCGCATGGTCAAGCTCGTAGCTACGGCGGCAGGGTAGTTGATGGAATGCAGAACGATTTCGGCGGGAGCAATGTAGTCCCAGACCTGCACATTCCCTTTGAGCTTTTGCTCAGTCTGCACCTTTCCGACCAGCGATAACCCTATCGCTAGCACAACCTGAATGAGCGGCAACCACAGCTTCCAGCGTATTTTGCCCATACTCACCGCCTGCCTTTAGAAGAGGTTGTAAATCCATTGGATCGCATTTTGCAGCCAGTCCTCATGGGCATCCTCCAGTTTCTTGATGTGTTGCCAATCGCTGAGCAGGTCTTTCTCAATCGCCGTGCGCGCCCTCTCGCATTCTTCTTTGTTGGGGTATGTCCGCTCGTACGTGTTTGGGGGCTGGCCTACCCTTGGTTTTGATCATTCTCGCACTCTCCCCAAAAGCGGATGCCCCACTCTTTCCCGATTTTGGAAAGGGTGGAAATATCAAATGCTTCCCACGTGAGATTTGAGAATTATCAACCCAGGGGAAGACGGGCAAGAGAAAATCCACGAATTTGTGGGCCTCGGTGCCCACGCTTTGAAAACCGCAAAGCGTGGGGCAGCCACTGTTGTTTTGCTGTCAACAAAAACCAACTGCAAAACCAGGTGGACGGGCTACCCGCCGATGCACTTTGCTCTTCTAGTCCATCCACAGCGCGCTGGTAATAATGCGCGGGTAGTAGCGGCTGGCTTTGCCTTCTCCCGACACAATCTGATCGCAGCACGCCCAGTAGGAACTCCCTTCGGTCTGCCACTTGACGTGAGCCGCGTCGGCTTTGCGAAAGACCTCGGCTACTCCCGGATCCTGATCCAAATGGAATACCTTTCGCGTAACGTGCATGAAGATGGAAATCTTGCTCATCCACGAGTTGTTGCTTGTCGACGACAGCTTGATTCCGCCATCCGCAAACAGATTACGCCGCTCCGGATCCAGCAGCAGCTTCCGCGTGTGCTGCTTCAGGACATCGTACATTCGCTTCTCCGCCGGGTTTCCGAACACCTGATCCAGAGTCTGCTTCGCCCATTTCGTTTTTACGAAGTACAGTGGATACGCGCATCCCTCGGTGGCCGGCAGGATGCGAGACCTATATCCCGGATTGTTCTTTTCGAATATCGCCGGCAGTACTCCATCCACCGCCTGATCGGCTACAGTTCCTGCCACCTTGATCGCCAGATCCTCGGACCGTTTCTGTTCTGAGCCTGCGCCCAGATCACGGAAAAGCAACGCCAACGCCCGGTAGCTCGCCCAGCTTTTTACAGCGATATATACGTTGTTGCGTGTCTGCGCCAGCGAGTGGTCCAGCGAATCGTACGTCGTGATCTCCTGTCCACCGGCGCATCTGGTGCTGTCATATTGCGCGAAACCAACATTCCCGCTTCGGTTGATCATGCTTTGCAGGCACGCCTTAATCACGCTCTTGTTTTTCTTGAGCCAAGCGAGATCGTGCGTCTTCGCCACATAACAGGCCGCGGTGAGAATCCAGTTGCAGAGTTGCTCCTGGGTCATGTAGCTGAAACAGCCTGTGAGGTTCGCCAGTTCGTAGCTGCTGCGGCCTTTGGGTGAGAAGTTATTGTGCGCGCCCATGTCGTGGCAGAAGCTCAGACCACCCGGCTTCTTGTCGTACGGACGGTTCAGCTGCGCCTGATCCGGCGGGGGCGGAGTTTGCGAGGGATCGATCGGCCCGGCATGTGCCGCCAGTGCAATATCGCCTTTGTAGACCTTCACTTCGTCCGTGTAGCTGTAGCGTCTTACGAAGGTGTCAAGTAGGTTCCGCACCAGCCAGGGGTTGTGCTCAAGTTCCCAAAACACATGATCGACCGCGAGGTCGAGAGTATTCATCATGCAGTACTCGCCTTCGTTGACGACCCATAGTAGCTGACGGTCAACCTCGAGCAATTGCGTGCTTCCGTAATAGCTGTGGGTGGCGTGCGCAATCATGAAGCGCTGATCGTCAGAGAGCTTCGCAGAATCGAGTTTTTGATCGAGCGCCTCAGCCTGCCTGATCAACTCCCCTGCCCGGTCCAGAGCCGTCTTCAGCACATCCGCCAGGCCCTTGTAGTAACGGGTGTACAGATAACGTCCATCCAGTCCGTTTGTCTGGAAGCCTTCCAGAAACGACCCCAGCGCGATCACCAGTCCGTACTGCTTTCCCGCCGGGACCTCCACGCCAAATCCCGGACACGACCCAAGCAGATGGACGGGATTGTACCGTTCGCGCACGCCGTCGCTGGGCGACCAGCGCATGAACACGAATGGAGCCGCTGACGCTTTTTTCCCTTTGTCGGAAGAAGTAAAGTCAAACAACTCCGCCGCGCCCCCCGCTTCGCGACGGAAGGCAAATCCCAAACGTCCCGGACCCAGCTTATCTTCGAGAATTCGCGAACCGGGACGCGCGTGATTCAACGCGAACATAGCAGTCTTCGTCGTCGTGCCCTTTGTGTTATCGAAAACGAGTCGGGCAACCACGGCAGGCAACAAGCCATGCCTCATTCGCTGCTTGCTGTCCTTGGCAGGGTTGGGAATCGACCCAAACGGCGAATAGACGGTAAACGTCAATCCCTCGGCTCGCCATTCGTCCGTGCACCAGCCGTAGGAGCGCTCAAATTCGCCAGTCTTAAAGGGCTCGGCATCGGGCTTGACGTTCTGCTCGGAGGGGCCTGCCTGTTCGACGAGAAAAGCGTCGGCGGCTCGGCTCACCGCTCCAACATAAAATGGCAGGCACTTGAGCGTGGCGTCCGAATGGCGGTCGCCTTCCTTATAACCAATGAAGATCTCCTGATCTCCCGGCTGGCCGATCTGCAATCCAATTCCGCCGCGGGTCCCGAAGTTCCCGCAGGTAAAGCTCATGAATGCTCCCATGGGCGAGTGCTGGGCGTTGAAGCTAAGGTGATATGAGAGGGGAGTGTGTTTAGTCACAATGGTCCCTCGTAAACAGCAGTTGAATAGAGATTTTAGACAAACATGCCCTTGTACGCTGGCAATCGACCGCTGTCAACAACGGAGGGTTGCCCCGCTCTTCGCAAAGAGCGGAGGCTGCCCCACCCTTCGCGGTTTTCGAAGGGTGGGATGGTGTTAGTCCCGGCACAACGCCCACTCGCTCCCGCCTACTCCCACCCTGTCGCTCCAAAAGCGAGAGCGACAAGGGTGGGGCAACCTCAGTTTCAAATCAGGAAAGGTTGGGCCAGCCCCCTAGCACGGCGTCCAAGCATCTCCAATTTTCCAGAATACCACCTACATCACGTTTTAGCCCCGATTCGGCACACTAAGCGCATCTGCAGGGGAAATGTTGAATAGGACCGCCCATCACGCCCCTGGAAGAGAGCGCGCAACATCCAACCGGCGGATGGCGGAAGCGGTCAGCTTCAACCAGTGGTCGATCCCAGCGATTTTGACTGGGATTCCGGAATTGATGCACACCTTGCCGTAGAAGCCGGCCGGGTTAAGGGCAAGGCAGTGGTCCGAATCTCAACTTAATCAAGATTCGATACCAACGTCGTGAGGCACAAAGAGAGGAACGGCACCGTGCCTTCCAACGAAGAGCTACTTCGTTCAACAGCCCTTCTCACCCAATAGAATGTAAACCCTTTTGTGTAAACCCTGGCCCTTTGTGGTCGCAGAACGGCGCGGCTCTAGAATTCACAATCGTAAGTCATTGACTGCAGGAGCGAGTAAGGGCGACCCTGGCCCCCTGGCGCGACACCAGGGGTTCACATTTTTGGGCCTTGACTCGATTTTAAGTTGTTGAAGGTATTGGTCGGGGAGAGAGGATTTGAACCTCCGACCCCCTGGTCCCGAAACAACGGAAATTAGCCAAACTGTTGATTTTTCAATCCATGTGAGTGGTGCTTCAACCGCATAAATTCACGTAATTCTTGCTCATCGTTCTCAGTTATTTTCTTATGGGTGCCCCAGATCAGGGAATCAGCTCAACTCTCGGACACGCCTCGCAACTGGGCATAGTTTTCGGTTTGCCCGCGACACGACAGTATGCCGACCACCAGTCGCGCTCGTGAGTGATAACGCGATTACAACAGTTAGGGAGAAAGGGGAGCGGAAGCGTCCGGGCCCTCGGCATTCTTAAGCGCAACCGGCCGCGCCACGGAGTAGGTCATGGCAAGGAAGCGTTCTGTATTCCATCCTCGGTATACGCAGCGTAAATAAACGGTTGCGCTTCCAAGTACTCTTTGATTTGGGAAAGCGTCAGCCCCAGCTCCCGCAGCCGGCCCTTGTCCACAAATAACTGGTTGTTCCGGGCGTCGAAATGCGTGACCAGCGCGGCGCGGTCCGGGTCAAACTTCTTGTGGACCAGCTCCACAATGTCCTTATTGAAATATCTCTTCCGCGGCGCCTGTGGTTCCGAAGGCATCCCGTGATCGGCGGTGATGACAACCACAAACCGGTTAGCGCCGGCTTTCTTTTCCAGCGCCTCCAAGATGCGCGCCAGTTGGCGATCCTGTTCGGCTAGAGTCTCTCGCATCTCTGGAGAATCGGGGCCGTACTGGTGACCCACAAAATCAGCCGCTTTCAAATTGACGAGCAGAAGATCAGTCAAGTCATCTGCGCCCACAGGTTCATGCTCGATCATTGCCACCAGAGCATCTGCTTCAAACTTCGGGAACAAAGCTGAGTGACTCACAGCATCCGGGTTTGCGATATCGTGGCCCATCCACTGCCCATGAGCGGTCTCCCAAAGCGGCGCCGACTTTTGGTTCTTCAAATACTCGGGCAGCTTGTAGCACTCCGAGTTGGTTTCCCATCCCCCGTGTGCGGAATAACTGGCCAAGATAGTGGGCCGTGCGTTGAGCAAACACGCTCCGTGCCCTACGAGACCGGCAACTGCGACGAAAATGCTGCCTTGGCCGATGATCACAGCTTGGCCTTCGGTTTCGAGGTTCCAAAGATCGGCCAGAGTCAGCGCAATAAGCGTTCGCGGGGACATGCCTGGGTAGGGGCTCTGCGGTTTTCCGCTGATGCTGTCAAAGGCAGTATTGACTACGATCCCGTGCATGCGCGGATCGGCCCCAGTTCCGATGGTGGCATGGCCAAGGGGGGTGATTGTAGGGAGGAAGTTTACTCGGGCGTTTCTAAACCAGGCTCCGTGTTGGCGCAAGCGGGTCAGAGTCGGCAACACTTCCCGATACCGCTCGAAATAGTCCTGTCGCATACCGTCCAGCACTACCACCAAAATGGCGCGCGGACGACCAGTCGATAAATCCAAGGCTTTTTCCAGCGGTCGGCCCGTTACTGTTGGCGGCAGGGGCAATCTGAGGAACTTGGCTAATGTTGGAACAATGTCCTGCTGCACCGCTGCGTCGGCGTACGTACCTCCACGGATAAAAGGAGGGCCAAAAAACAACAAAGGAATGTTGGCGTCATAGTTCCAAGGACTCCCGTGCATAAAGAGGGAGGCTGGCTCATTGAGGGTGACAAAGTTGCCCTCACGCGGCACAAGCATGATCTGTCCGCTGCGGCCCGGATAGTAGGCGCGGGCATACATCTCTAAGAACTCCCGCTTGCTATCCGGAGCCTGTTGAGCTTGGCCAGCTTCAGGGAGCGAAACGAGCAGACAAATAGATAGGTAAAGATGCAGCCAATGGATCATTCGCGGCCTTCGTCGACCACTCGACAAATTCATCCGCAATCTCTTTTGACCTCATCGAAGAAGGTGACCATTGTACGCCGATCTCGCCGCTCCAGCGTGGTCGAGACGATCTTCAACCGGTCCAGCACCCTCGGCGATGCCTACCAGTACAGCCGGAGAATGCTGAGTAGCGCGCTGGTTGGTGAACATCGCAGTTATACTCACAACGCCAGAATCGGGCGGTTACTTGAAGAGTCGTCGGCGACGGAGACCAAAGAGGAAGTGCTGAGTTGAATTTGGGCGCCAGCATCTGCCATGTGATCCCCTGGCGCCTGCCCAGGGGCTCAATCGGAGAAGACTCAGATCGTCAGTCGTCAATTGTCCAAGGTTTCAATCCACTCGGACTGGAGTCCTCCGGTTTGTCGATTGCATTCGCAGCCAATAGTTCTCCCGGCGCAACGTTCGGGACCCTGGATGGAGTCGCTTGTTGGCGTGCGATCGACGCCAAATTTTCTGCGGCCACATTCGGCCCCAAACTTGCAACACGGTCGCGTCTAACACTGACGCCAATGGCCCCATGATGCACGCCAAGACGGCCGTTGCCGATGGCCGCGCGCATTCGACCAATCTCAACATAGCGAGTTGGATGGGGAACTGGGAGCTGGATGTCGTCGCCGAAGACGAGCAGTTCGCCCAGGAGATGGAAACGAAGGTCCGTCGACTACGCTCCATTGAGGCCGGGGAACAAGGAAGGCTCTTAGGCGCAAGGCGGTTCATCGGCCTTATACTCGTCAGCGATCGGAGTCCACTATGCGCATCTCTTATCGATGGCGAACATTGCTGCCCGGCCTAACCACGGTTGTGGCTGTGTTTGCGACTGGTTCGTTGTCCAATGCGTCCTCGGACTTCTCTCCCAGAATCTGAAGGCTGCCGACACGGCGGAACACGCATTAACCGATTCGACGCCGCGTGTGCGAAGTGCTGCGGCAACCGCACTCGGTCAGATGCACTCGACCGCCTCGATCCCTAAACTGAAGCAAACGCTTTCCGACAAAGAAGTCGCGGTCGTACTTGCCGCCGCTCGCGCTCTCCACGAAATGAAGGACAAGGCGGGGTACGAAACCTATTATGAAATTCTCACCGGCGAGCGAAGGGCCAACGAGGAGTTCTTTGCAGAACAGACGGCCATCCTGCATGATCCCAAGAAACTTGCCGAGCTCGGCTTTGAGCAAGGGATTGGCTTCATCCCCTACGTCGGCATGGGGTGGGAGGCGATACGCACGATGCTCAAGAACGACTCCTCGCCTATACGAGCGGCGGCGGCGAGCATGCTGGCGGATGATCCCGACCCGAACAGCGCGAAGGCACTCGTGAAGGCGACACAGGATGAGAATTGGATCGCACGCGTGGCCGCGCTGGAAGCGATCGCAAAACGCGGTGATCCGTCGCTTCGAATCAAAGTAGAGCCCGCGATGTACGATGAAAAGCGGGAAGTTCGCTTCGCGGCGGCAGCCACTGCTCTGCGCTTGTTCGACATAGAAGAAGCGAGAGCAACTGGCACGGGGCCACCGGACAAGCCCTGCCCAGATGGCCGGTGAAGATCCAAATTCCTGTGGAATCTAAACCGATTTCTACCTTGATCCCAAACAGGCCACAGGCCCAGCTGACAGCGATTTGTCTGCCGGCGCGAGGTCGATGAAGCGAGAAGCGCGATTCACGGCAGACGCCATGTTTGACCCTTTTGCACCGGCGATCTCCCCGAATGGGCGCACAGTCCTAATCACGGTTTCCTTTTCCAGAAGTGATGGCGCTCCAGTACCACCTGTGGCAATATGGCCTACAGCCTGCACGGAGCAGCATAAGGGCTGTCCTAACAATCACTTACGTCTAGTTACGTTGGTTTTGAGGGTGTGCCTGTGATCACAGGCGCGTTCCTGGGTAAACTGAGATTCTATCAGGGTTCGCTGAACTAGCTCCTAGGCGCATTGTTCTTGGGTTGCCTGGGATCCTCTTTTGCTCCATTCCCCGAACTTGCCAACTCGGCGTTGCCGGGGCTGGGGTGCTGCAAGGGCCGAGTCCTTTGGGTCTCTGCCTCCTGGAGCTGGCCATGAAGGCAGATTCGCAATCCGTACCGCAAATAGCAGAGGTCAACTACTCGCTGCATCACTCCCGGCAACTGGACGACAGTGAGCTGCTGGCTGCGCTGCTGGAGAACACCGCTGACAGCATCTATTTCAAAGATCTCGAGAGCAGGTTCCTGAGAATAAGCCATGCGCTGGCCAAGAAATTGCAGCTGCATCATCCCGATGAGGCTGTCGGGAAGAGCGACAGCGATTTCTTCACTCAGGCACATGCACAGGAAGCGTTAGAGGATGAGCGTCGGATTATCCGAACGGGTAGGCCACTGCTTTCGAAGGAAGAAAGGGAAACCTGGCCGGATGGGACAGAAACTTGGGTTGTGACCAGCAAGATGGCTTTGTTGAATGCTAAGGGCGTTGTTGTAGGTACCTTCGGAATTTCCCATGACATCACTGCTAAGAAGACGGCGGAAAACGCACTTTGGCAGGCGGAGGAGAAGTACCGGGCGATTTTCGAGGACGCGGTAGTGGGCATTTTTCAGATCACGCCAGAGGGTCGTCCTCTCAGCATCAACCGTGCTCTGGCTAACATGCATGGCTTCGACACTCCGGAACAACTGATGGCGGAAGTTTCGGATGTGGCGGCGGACCTGTTCGTTGATCCCAATCTGATGAACGATTTTAGGCGGACGCTGGCGGAAAACGGGATTGTACGCGGCGTGGAGGTGCAGGTCTACCGGAGAGATAGGACGAAGAAATGGGTCTTGGCCAATATGCGCGCCGTGCGCGACGCTGATGGGGCCATCTCCCTCCTCGAAGGCACGGTCGAAGATATCACAGAGCGCAAACTCGCCGAGGAGCGGGTTCAGTTTCTCGCGTATTACGACGCCCTGACCGGGCTGCCGAATCGGACACTCCTCCATGATCGACTGGCCAGGGCCTTGGCCAGTGCCCGCCGACGGCGGGAGAAGGTGGCTTTGTTGTTCCTCGACCTGGACCGTTTCAAGGATATCAATGACTCACTCGGGCATTCAGTCGGTGATCTGCTTCTGCAAGAGGTCGCCGAACGCCTCAGGAAATGGGCGCGCGCACAGGACACTGTAGCCCGCATCGGCGGCGATGAATTCCTCCTCGCGCTGACTAGCGTCAAAGATACGCCGGATGCCGCGGTCGCAGCGGAACGGATCATGGATAGGATGGCCACGGAATTTATTATCCTGGGACGCTCGTTCACTATCACCTGTAGCATCGGGATCAGCATCTATCCCGACCACGGCCCCGACGCCGAGACCTTGGTCAAGAATGCAGATGCCGCTATGTATTCAGCCAAGCAAAGCGGGCGCAGCGCCTTCCGTTTCTTTACCGACGACATGAACAGCCAAGCAGTGGAACGGCTGACCCTCGAACACAGCTTGCGTGGGGCGCTGGGCAGAAAAGAGCTGTTTCTCCTCTATCAGCCGCAAGTGCATCTCGCAACCGGGAAGATAACAGGGTTCGAGGCACTGCTTCGCTGGCACCATCCCGATCTTGGACTGGTGCTGCCGGACAAACTGATTCGAGTGGCCGAGAATAGCGGGTTAATAGTGTCCATCGGTGAATGGGTGCTAAAGACGGCATGTGCCACGGCTCGGGAGTGGCAACAACAGGGATTGCCCCCGGTGTCGATGGCGGTGAACGTGTCGGCAGTGCAGTTTCGCCAAGAGGATTTCCCCGAACTCATCAGGAAGGTTCTGCGGGAAACCTCTCTGTCTCCTGAATGTCTAGAACTCGAGCTCACAGAAAGCGTCTTGTTGTCGAGCGCAGACGTGACCTTGCCAGTCCTGCAGGAACTGAAGGCGATGGGCGTCACGTTGGCAATCGATGATTTCGGAACCGGATATTCCAGCCTCAGTTACTTGCGACACTTTCCTGTCAGCAAGTTGAAGATTGATCGTTCGTTTGTCCAGGATGTCGCATTGAATCCTGACGACGCAGCGATCACGACTGCGATTGTCAGCATGGCCAAAAGCTTGAATCTCAAGGTGGTCGCCGAAGGAGTAGAGAATGAAGCGCAGATGTCCTTTCTGCGGGATCATCACTGCGATGAGATTCAAGGCTACTACTTCAGCAAGCCGCTGGCGGTTGATGAAGCTGCAGAGAAACTACGCCGAACCGTCTAACAGGCTGCTGAGAAACTGATCGGCAGCGGGTTTGTCTTTGTATCTTCCATCTTCGTCTGACGTTGCGCGGGATTTCTGAGCTGTTTTGCCTTTACTTCATGCCCTACGAGACACACGTCGGCCCTGACTTACGCCGCGGTGACCTGACCGGCGAAATTTGTACCAAGTGGAATGAGAGAGAATTCACTTGGAGGAAACACGGGTCATGCCCATTCAGAGGTACAAGCCAGAGCAAATCGTGACGATGCTGCGGCAGATAGGAGTCGGCATCGCGAACGGAAAAACCACTCCACAAGCCTGCAAAGAAGCCGCCATCACGGTGCAAACGTTCTATCGCTGGCGCAAGGAATACGGCGGTTTGAAGATGGACCAGGCAAAGCGGCTGAAAGAACTGGAGAAGGAAAGCTGAAACGACTGGTCGCGGAGCTGTCGTTGGACAAACAGATCCTGAAGGATATTGCGGAGGGAAACTTCTAAGCCCGGAGCGACGTCGGTGCGCCGTGAAGCATGCCCGCGAGCAGTATGCAGTAAGTGAGCGACGGGCGTGCCGCGTGGTAAGGCAATGGCGAGGGACACAACGCTATCTGCCGCTGCAGCGCACGGACGAAGATCAGCTGACACAGGCGATCCTGGCCTTGGCCGCGAAGTATGGTCGGTATGGGTACCGGCGTATCACGGCGCTGTTGAAAAGCGCGGGGTGGCAGGTGGGCAAGGATCGAGTGCAGCGGATCTGGCGACGCGAAGGGCTGAAGGTGCCACAGAAACAGTGGGCGCGAGGACGGTTGTGGCTAGGAGAGGGTTCGTGTGTGCGGTTGCGGCCGGAGCGGGCGAACCACGTGTGGAGCTACGATTTTGTGAAGGCCATGAGGCACGATGGACGGTCACGGCGCGTTCTGGTGGTGATCGACGAGTATACGCGGGAGTGTTTGGCATTGCGGGTGGCGCGGCGTTTAGGGAGTTTGCAGGTGATCGAAACCTTGGCAGATGTGATGTTGCTGCGCGGAATTCCGGAACACATTCGTTCGGACAACGGGCCGGAGTTCATCGCTGAGGAGTTGCGGAAGTGGTTGGGAAAGCTGGGCACGAAGACGTTGTACATCGAGCCGGGGAGTCCATGGGAGAACGGGTACTGCGAAAGTTTCAACGGCAAGCTGCGCGATGAGTTCTTGAACGGCGAGATCTTTTACTCGCTGAAGGAGGCACAGATTCTGACAGAGAGATGGCGGGTGGAATACAACACAGAACGTCCACACTCGGCGCTAGGGTATAGGCCACCGGCACCGCAAGCCATCCTTCCAAAATCGGGGCATGGAGATGTGGAAAACAAAACCCGTTTCCCACATCTCCACACCCCCGGCGACGACTACGGACAAAGCTCAAAAGAGGCGTTACACTAACACTCCGCTTGGTACAAAAGATCGGTCTGGTCAAAAACTACACAGACTATATTCTTACCAACGTCTGCCAATCGACCAGCTGCAATTGAGAATGCCGATGCATCGAAGGACAAAGATACTAGTGAAAGTGGTGATCGTTGTCGCCTTGGTTCTAGTGACCTTGTTGCAGTTACGATATGTGCTTGAAGATAGCCACGGCTTGCTTTGGTGGAATTCGGATCAGGCCTACTTATTCTTAGGAGCGGGTTGCCGTGGCTATCACATGAGCTATCTATTGTTCCCGTGGGAAGCCATCAAAGGGTACCTCAACGTTCCGACATTTCCCGACGATCGGCACGTCGCAATGACCGTGATACGAGTGACACAAGACGGAATGGAGCGTCATGTGCTGGACTTTGGAGATGATCCAACGAATACGCCGCAATTCTTGACTCCACTCGACCACGACATCTATGCAATGTGCAAAGGAGCGGTTCTCTGTAAGTGGACTGGCACACGTTTCGACCGGGTAGATGAAGAGGAAGAGCAGAGACTCGGAGGCGTCAAACGCCTGGTTTCGGTAAGGACTGAGAAGCATATTGACGGTTGGTCAAGATTGGAGATCGGCCCTTCGTTGAGTGATCAATTTACCGCCAGGGTGGGGCAGAAGTTCTCGCTTTTGGTAAAGAACGAGGTGACCGACAGCTCAGAATCGAAAGCGGTCTCCATATACCTCCAGCGTACGGGCCAAGCTCCGGAAAGCATCTGGCATGTCGATCTACAATCTCGCAGAGTCAGCAGAGTCCAGTATGAGCAGTGTCTAGAGCGTCGTTAGTCCCGTACTCTCCTACGTGCAGGACGAACCACCCGCGTTGCGGAGGTTTCCGCGAGGCCTGGTTGTGGAGGACTTATACACGGTCAAGTAGGTCGATGGGCTCAGCGGCGACGACTACGGACAAAGCTCAAAAGAGGCGTTACACTAACACTCCGCTTGGTACAAAAGATCGGTCTGGTCAGGCATCGAGAGCTGCCTCGCGCCGTCTGATGCTGAGATTGGACAAAGAGCTAGCCCGCAGCTGAGAGTAGACTGACCTTCTGGTGGACTGCTTGCAAGTCCTCCGTCATCAGGTTCGCATATCGTCGCGTCATTTCCAGAGTCGTGTGCCCCAGTGCACGCTGGAGGTGGAAAACGGAGCCGCCCTTTCGCAAATAGTGCAGAGCGAACGTATGCCTGAATGCGTGCAGTGCTCTCACTGGCAGATGGACATTCAGCTTTTGGCACAGCAACCTCACGTCCCTGAGCACATTCCTTCTGCCGAGCTTCACTCCGGTGGTAGATGCAAAGATGAGGTCAAACTTCGACTGCTGTTGGTGCCTAAAGAGGAGTCTCCGCGCTTCCAGGCTGAATGGGATTCGTCGTTGCTTGTCCCCCTTGCCACGAACACAAATGAGCAGGTCATCGAAACTGACATCCGACCATCTCAGGCTGAGCAGTTCGTCAACACGGCATCCAGTGTCAGCCAGCATCGCTATAAGCGTCAGGAGCCGCCGCTCACAATGGCTCTTTGGCCTCCAGCTCACGAGCTTCTTGATGTCCTCTGTCGAGTACGTTTGAGGAATGGTCTGCGGTTCCTTGAGACGAGCAATCCGTGGATGGTCGCATTGAGGGCTACATGCCCTGTCCGTGCCTGTTGCCCAATGGAGGTATGAGTTGATGGCGGTTCGGTAGGAGTTGATGGATTGTGGTTTCAATCCACGTTCACGCATTCGAACCACAATTTCTTTGAGTTGCTGCTGGTCAGGATGGGGATGTGGCAGCCATCGAAGAGCTTGCTCATACCAGGTCAGCGTTCTTTCACTGACGTTCAGAAGGTATCGCTTCTCTCGCAGGAATTCTTCGTACATGGAGGTTCCACCCAAGGGGTCAAGTTTGGGTTGGAATCTCTGTAAACTGTTGATTGGTCGGGGAGAGAGGATTTGAACCTCCGACCCCCTGGTCCCGAAACAAAGGAAATCAGCCAAGGTGTTGATTTTTCAATCCATGTGAGTGGTGCTTCAACCGTACAAACTCACGTCATTCCTACTCGTCGCTCTCAGTCATTTTCTTATGGGTGCCCCAACGCGGGTGCCCCACTAGTGTGTTTTCCGACTGGTCTTGGGACGAAGATTAGCTCAGAACGTTTTTCGGAGGCTGACGAGAACCGAAGCGAATGAAGTGAGGTTGCGGTCATCAATGTAGGCAATCGGGAAGCCATTGCGCGGCCCAGTGTAGATGTTTACGACACGGTGATAACGCTGCCGTAAGATGTTGTCCGCCTCGACGCGGAACGATGTGTTCTTCCACGGTTGATACTCTGCAAAGATGCTCATCGTCGGGGTTGTGCGAAAGGTGTCAATCTCATTAAAGCGATACTCGGATTTACTACAACCTTTGGGCGTACTTGATTTTGAGCAGGGAGTGAAGAAAGAGACGCCCCAATCGGCGTGCCAACGCGGCAGGTCGTGACGAAAGTCAATCGAGTATTCGAACGGATTAAGATCTGTAATTGGTCGGGGTGCACCGGTTGTTGGGTCGCTCACGCGGGACCATTGCCGCGTCGCAGATAGCTTCAGTTGGCCATGCGGGATACTGAGGTGGTCGAGTGGAAGAGTGAGGTTAACGATAGCCGCGTCTTCCGATCCCGCGCCGATATTTCCCGGAGCGTCGAATACTGAGGCAGGATTGGACGGACTAAAGATCGGAACACGGTCAATGGCGTCTGCGATAAAGAAATGGCGGTAAGTGAAGACCAGATCTCCCTCAGACCAGAAATGACGCTCATACGCTGCCTCCAGAACCCAATCCTGTTGCGGCACAATATTCGTATTGCCGGATCTGATACTGCCGGTGTCCAAAGATGAGGAAGCGACGAAATTGGTGAAGTCGAGTTGACTGACCTCATGCTCGGCCCGGAGCCGGAAATGGTCGTTGGAATTCGGGGTTAGGTTTAACACAATCCGAGGTTTCAGATAATTCAAAGTTTTCGATCGGTGCGAATCGGCCTCAGACGCGATCCGTGAGTCCTCGACTTTCGCGCCAAGTTCAAGCTCTACACTTTTTCGAACGGACCAAATTACGTTTCCGGAGATCTGGTCACGGATTTCCGAGACGGTCGCCCGTGCGTTTGGGAGTGGAATGGGGGTGGAATTGTAGAAGAACGAATTTGCGGTGTACAACCAATTGTAAGTGCCTTCGGCGCTGAACTCGGCCGTTACACTGGTGTTCGCGGCGTAGCGCAAATTGGTGCGCACGAGCCCTTCGCCACTGTGCTCATGTTCGGAGAAGTGTTCGTCTACCCCCGGGGATTCGAAGTGCGAGGAGTATGACTGGCCTTTGAGGTCCAGGAGTGCGACGCTTTCGCTTGTCAGCTTTTCACTGAGGCTGCGATGGAAGTGGGCGCCTACTTCGCCCACCAACTGCCCACCAAGGGGCCCGCCCAAATACTCGTGCAGGTGGCTGGAGGATACGGCTGGAAATGTTGTATGGTCTTCTTCCCGGAAGCCGTAATCGGTGCGTGCCAGGCTTCCATTGATCGACAATTGCCCCTTCCACGCAGGCGTTGAGAAGACTCCGTATGTATATGCATTCAGGCCCCCAGCCGAGCTATCAACGGATACGCGGTCGAGCACGTTTTCGGCGCTGTCATGGCGCACCTGAGGCCCATTTCCTTCGGCCAGTTCAACATATCGGCTAGCGGAGACCGCTCCCGAGAACGTTCTTCCCCCGGCACCGTGCCTCGTAAGTTCAAGCATGCCGGCAGGCGTGTTTCTGCCGTCGAGGAAGAATCCATTCGATAGCGTCATGACAGTCGTATTGTCGGCTGATTTCTTACGGACGACATTGGCGACGACCGTCTGCCCGAGCATTTCCAGACCTGGTCTGCCCCCTTCAACGACCTCGATATAGTCCACCTGGTCCGCAGGAATGTGCTGCAGCACCGTATCCAGCGTAAATTGCTTGTTCGAAACCCGCTCGCCGTCGATGAGCACATTGCCCGCTGCTGCCGCATACCCTCTGATGGACACGTCTCCCGCCGAGAACGTAAATCCG
>Ga0335070_10004054_pt1 | contig 17090 bp, 14 predicted proteins | sample Lox_Sample_13_FD_206722 | JGI IMG/M metagenome (GOLD analysis project Ga0335070, IMG submission 206722) | Soil microbial communities from Loxahatchee National Wildlife Refuge, Florida, United States - Lox_Sample_1.3 | ecosystem: Environmental > Terrestrial > Soil > Wetlands | place: USA... | reverse complement strand
ATCGTGAATGTGTTGAAGTTGGCCTGCTCCACGCGCCCGCCTGCGATCGTCACCTTGCTGCGTATCGTGTTGATGAGGCCGGTCACGGCACCGCCTTCGATCTGCGCGATCACCTGGTCTGGGTGCACCGCGATCCCGCAGTCCACGGCGTAGGTAAGCTTCTCGAGCTTCAGCGCTTCGGCCGTGCCGGAAACTTCCGCCACGAGTGCCATGTGCGTGTCGTAGCACTCGATGGAGGCGACACCGTAAGCACGCTCCTTCGCCGCCTTGCCCGCGTATCCGGCGTGGCGTGCGGCGCGTTCCAGAACCGCGCGCTGCCGTGGCAGCTTCTGCAGCATCGCAAGCCGGAACGCCAGCGGATCCTTGTCGCTTTCGTGCGCCAGCTCGTCCACGAAGCTCTCGATCGCGAAGGCGTTAAGTGCGTTACTGACCGAACGCCAATAGCCCACGCGATAGCCCACTTCCTGGATCACCGTGCGCAGGTCGAAGTTCGGGATGTCGTAGGCGAAGGTGAGCAGCCCCTCGGTCATGTAGCCGTCGAGCTGGTCCTCCTTCACCGCGCCGGGAAAGAGGCGGTTGGTGATCGAGGGCGAGATCATCTTGTAGTCGAACGCGGCGATGCGGCCGTTGTCGAGGGTGGCGCGCAGCAATGACAGGCATGGCGGCCGATAGAAGTCGTGCGTCGTGTCGTCTTCGCGGGTCCAGATGAGCTTCACCGGAATGCCCGGCATCGCCTTGGCGATCAGGACCGATTGCGTGATGAAGTCGACGTCGAGACGCCGTCCGAAGCCGCCCCCGATGAACTGCGCGTGGATGCGAACCTGCGCGGGCGCAACACCGGCCGCAGTCGCCGCCGCGCCTTGTGCGCCCTGCGGATACTGTGTGCTCGCCCATACGTCCACGCCCTGCGCCGAGACCCTCGCCATGCAGTTCTGCGGCTCGAGTGTCGCGTGCGCGAGCATCTGCGAGGTGTAGCGCGCCTCGATGGGTTTGCTTCGCGCAAGCGCCGCTGGCGCGTCGCCCGCATGCTTGGCGATCGCGCCGGGCCTGTCGCTCGCGCTCTCGAGCGTCGCATAAATGGAGGCGGTATCGATCTTGGCTGCGGGACCTTCATCCCACTGGACCTTGATGTCCGACAGCGCCGATCGGGCCTGCCAGTAGTGGTCGGCGATGACCGCCACGCCCTCGCCGATGTCGACTACCTTGAGCACGCCCGGACGCGTCTCGGCGCCGCCCTTGTCGAACGACACGACCTTGCCGCCGATCACGGGACACATGGCGAGGGCCGCATACACCATGCCCGGCTCCTTCACATCGATGCCGAAGATGGTGCGACCGCGCGCCTTGTCCGCGCCGTCCAGGCGCGGAAGCGGCTTGCCGATCACCGCGAAATTCTTCGCCGGCTTGAGGGGAACGTCCCTCGGCACCGGTTGCCGCGCCGCGGCCGCCGCGAGCTCGCCGTAGCCAACCGCCTTGCGGCCATGGATCACCTGCCCGCTTTCCGCGCGGCATTCGGAAGCGGACACGTTCCACTGCGCCGCGGCGGCATTCACCAACATGATCCGCGCGGTTGCGCCCGCGCGACGCAGCGGCTCCCACGCATCGCGCATGCTGGTGCTGCCGCCGGTGATCTGCGAGCCCATCAGCTTGTTGAAGAAGGCCGGATCGGCCGGCGCCTGCTCCACACGGACCCGCTGCGGATCGACGCTCATCTCCTCGACGAGCAACATGGTGAGCGACGTGTACACGTCCTGGCCCATCTCGTTGCGGGGACAGATGAGCGTGACCGAGCCGTCCTCGCCCAACTTGATCCAGGCGTTGGGCGTGAACGCGCCCTCGGCGGCATTGGCATCGCGCGCCATTCCCAGGCAGCAGCCGAGCATGATCCCGCCGCCGGCGAGCGCCGAGACCTTGAGGAACTCGCGCCGTGAGACGACAGCCGCGGCGCTCATTTCCACGCCTCGAGCTGTTTCGCGGCCTCGTGGATCGCGCGGCGAATGCGCTGGTACGTGCCGCAGCGGCAGAGGTTGCCCTGCATCGCCGCATCGATCTCCGCGTCGCTGGGCTTGGCGTTCCTGCTGAGCAGCGCCACGGCCGACATCACCTGGCCCGATTGGCAGTAGCCGCATTGTGGGACCTGGATCTTGTCCCAAGCGCCTTGCACCGCTTCGGCGATCGGCCCGGATACCCCCTCGATCGTGGTCACCTGGCGTCCCTCGACGGCCGACACCGGCAGCACGCACGAGAACGTAGCGGTCCCGTCCACGTGCACGGTGCACGCGCGGCACAACGTCGCGCCGCACCCGAACTTGGTGCCGGTCAGGCCCAGGTAGTCGCGCAGCACCCACAAGAGTGGGGTCTCGGGCGGTGACTCCACGGAGATGGTCTGATGATTCAGTTCGAATGTAATCAAGGTCGCTCCTGAGGATCGATGCCGATGCCTGATGCTGCGAACTGCGGCGACGCCCGCGTGCGGTCACCCGTAGCTGCGCTACGCGCCCTCAATCTCGGGGGCAGGGGGCTGGACACGAGAGCTGCCATTGGGTCCACCAGGACCGGCGCAGGCAGAGAGCACGAGGGCGAGGGCGATGAATCCGGTCACGAGCAATTGCTTCATGGCATTTCTCCAGTCGGGATTGGGAGGCTCCACGCTATCGTTCGAGGGGCACGTCGTCTTGCATTCCGTGGACACTTTGAACAAAGCTGCGCGGAGCTTCAGAGAATCTTGTCGCCGGGCTGTTGCCCCGTCGTGAATCTCGATCCGGCGACCTGCAGCACCAGCACGGCGAGCGTCAGCACCAAGATCGAGCCTGTGCCCGCGAGCACGGTCTGCACGGGCAGCTCTTTGATGTCGACGGCCATGAAGCGCGTAATGGCGGTGATCGCGACGTAGAGCAGGAAGAGCACCGGCAGGCGATCGGTCTTGAAGTAGATCCCTACCATCGTGCCCAGCTCGAGGTAGATGAAGAGCAGCAGGATGTCGTCCAGGCGAGCACGGCCGGCCTGGATCATCTCGAAGTAGTCGTGCACCGCGGACCAGACGATGGTCGCGCCAATCGTGAAGAGGGCGACGAGCTGGAAAGCGTTCACCAACGCATCGCCCAGACGATCGAATCTCTCCTTTAGACTCTCGCCAGGCATCCGGCAAACTTGACAGTCCAGCGGCAGATCGTCTTTCAGAACACCGGCCGCGATTTCATTTCGCTGCAGACGCCTCCTCGCTCAGTTCAGCACCCCCGGATGCATCGTCTCGAAGAGCTCATGGTTGTCGCGATAATCCACGGGGATGCCGATGACGACGGGTCCCTGCAGCGAGAGCGCCTTGCGAAGGGTTGGAGCGATCTGCTCCGGCGTGTCGATGCGCAGCCCGTGGGCGCCGAAGGCCTGCGCGAACCCCACCACGTCGACGGGGCCAAAGTCCACGCCCGACGGGCGGCCGTACTTGAGGATCTCCTGGATGCGCACCATGTCGTACGTGCCGTCGATCCACACCAAGTGAACCAGGTTGCACTTCAGGCGCACCGCCGTCTCCAGCTCGACCGCAGAAAAGAGGAACCCGCCATCGCCTGAGATCGAGATGACCTTTTCGCCCGGACGAACGAGGCACGCGGCGATACCCCACGGAAGTCCTACCCCCAGGGTCTGTTGCCCGTTGCTGATCAGCACCTGCCGCGGCCGGAAGCTGTAGAGGTAGCGCGCGAGCCAGATGTGGAACGATCCCATGTCCAGACACAAGGTCATGTCGTTGCTGACCAGCTGCTGCAGCTCGTGCACCAGGCGCATCGGGTGAATGGGTACGCCGGTCTTCGCGGCCGCACGCGCGGCGAACTGCCTGCGGTTGCGGGCGACCTCGGCGAGAAGCTCGGCGTCAGCCGACGACTCTTGCCGTTGCACCTGCAAGGCGAGCGCGTGCAACGTGGCGGCGATGTCGCCCGTCAATTCGATCTGCGGACGGTAATCGTTGTCCGCGTCCGCTGGAGCGGCATCGACGTGGATCAGGGACCGCCTGCGTGCCTTGTTCCAGATCAGCGGTTCGAATTCGACGGGGTCGTAGCCTACCGCCACAACCACATCGGCTTCATCGAGAAGCTTGTCGGCAAACTGATTCTGGAACAGGCCGACGCGACCACCGAAGTGGTCGAAGAGCTCGTGCGGGACCACACCCGCCCCCTGGTACGTGCACACCGCCGCCACCCGGGACTTGGCAAGGAACGCCCGTACCGCTTCAGCCGCGCGCGGCGGGCTCGCCATCATCCCAATGAGAACAAGCGGGCGTTGGGCACGGTCGATCAGCGCGGCCGCCGCGCTGATCGCTTCGGCGTCAGCGGGGCCGAATCGCTGCGGCGAGATGGGGGTAAGAACCGCCCCATCCGCCGCTCCAAGCATGATGTCCTGCGGCGCGCTGATGAACGCGGCCCCGGGTCGCCCCGACTCCGCGGCGCGGAAGGCGTTCGCAACCACCTCGGACACCGCGCCCGCGGCATCGATCTCGGCGCTGAACTTCGTGATCGGCCGGAACATGCTCACGGTATCCATGCTCTGGTGGATCTGCTTGAGTCGGTTGGCCAGCGGCACCGCACCGCCGATGCCCACAACCGGATCGCCTTCCGAGTTCGCGGTGGCGAAGCCCGTTATCAGGTTGGAGCAGCCCGGGCCGGAGGTGGCCAGCGCAACGCCCGCCCTTCCGGTCATGCGCCCGATGCCGCCGACGATGAAAGCGGCGTTCTGCTCGTGACGGCAGACGATCGTCTTGATCCTCGAGTCGAGCAGCGTATCGAACACCTTGTCGATCTTGGCGCCCGGTACGCCGAAGATGTACTCGACCCCTTGCGCCTCGAGACTCCTCACCAGCAGTTGCGCCCCCGTCTGCGGGCTGACGGCAATCTTCGGAATCGCACTCACTTTCGTTCTCCTTCAGCTTTGGCAAGATCGGCGCTCGGATCGCGATTCAGGTCGGCGATCAGGAAATCCTCGGTTTCGGGCAACGCGACGTGGTAGTCGCCTTCGCGCTGGATCTGCAGGCGCAGATTGGCGCCGCGGCATTGCAGGAGATGGCCGCCGCTGCGATGGTCATCCGACACGAAATGAAGGTGATAGCCGGGCACGTTGAGCGCTTTCGCGTACTCCGGCGTCCAGAACCCCACGAGCGTCCCCGGGACATCGCGCATCTCGAATTCCGGTTGCACGGCGGCGGCCTTCACCAGCGGCACGCCCTCCGCGGTGCGGCACATCGCGCGCGTCTTGATGTAGTCGAAGCGCCCTTTCACTTTCAGGGCGAAGAAGAAGTTCTCGGTCGGCCGCAGTGCGTCGAAAGCCGAGGTAAGGTGGGCCAAGTCCGGACACTGCGCCAGCGCGATCGTCTCCTCCGGCGAAAAGCGCGTGATCACCGCGAAAGGGCTCAGGACATCGTCGCCGCATTCGTGCACGGAACCGTCGGAGCGCGCCTGGAAGAAGTGTCCGTCGACGACGACCATCTCGCCGTCGAGGCCTTCGAAGGTGCCCAAGCCGTGGTCGCCGTGCTTGCGCAGGGCGCCCACGCGCACCGCGCCTTGATAGATTCCCTCGACGAGGGCCGTGGCGGTGGAGATCTGGTACAGCCTGTGGTGCGCGGGTTGAAGGTGCCGGCTCATGCGGCCCTCCCGTCTTCACGGGCCGCGGGAAACCGGGCCAGGAACCAGGTCACCGCGAGCAGGTCGGCGCTGCCGCCCGGGCTGAGATGGCGCTCGATCAGCGCGTCGTCGAACGCCACCATCCTCGCCAGGCCGTCTTCCACCAGGACGCCGCCTTCCCGGAGGAGCTTCCTCGCCCATCGATGGACGAATTCGAGGCCCTGGATCCCACCACGCGACACCACGTTGGTATCGCCGTTGAGCGCGAGCAAGTGCAACAGCACCTGCAGGAGCGCCAGGTTCTCGTCGACACCCCGGAGCCGGAGCGCGTCGTACACCGGCAAGGCCACGGCGCGAACGAGCGCGTAGCCCGAAGCGGCCTCGCCGCGGGCGCCCGGGAGTCCGTGCTCCCGGAAGATGCGTTCGCCGGCCGTATGCGCGGCTTTCTCGCCGCCGAGCTCGCGCTCCACCAGCCCGTCGCAAAAGCCTGCCACTTCGAGGCATATGCTCGTGCGATCGAGCTCGGCTCCGCGGGCGGCCAGGCGGCCCGCGGCGGCACAAAGCAGTCCGAGCGAGAAGATCGCGCCTTTGTGCGTGTTGACACCCCGCGTCGCTTGCAGCATCGCCCGTTCGCACGCGAGACCGTCGTGACGCAGCATGGGAAGGACATCGCGCGCAGGAAGTAGCGCGGACGTGCAGCCGATTTCCATGAAGCGCCCCCACCACGGAGCGACCGCGCGCGCGCTCGCGAAGAACGTCTGCAGGTCCATGTCCCGGTGAGCACCGCTGTTGCGCCGGTCCACCAACCCCGGCTTGGGCGTCACCAGCACTTCCGTGAGCACCGCCTGGTCGGCATGTTCCGCGACCAGGCGAGCGATGGCCGCCGAGTCGGCAGCACCGTGGCGACGCGCCGCAACTTCAGGTGTACGTGTGACGATCATATTCATCCACCATGGCTTGCATGGTCTCCAGTAGCTGTTCAAGGGAATGCCGGCGCGAGCGACCGCATTCGGCTGCCGGCAGGTCGCACACGAGACATTTGCGCGGAGCGAAGCCCAGATCCTTGCGCGAGACGATGCGCGGTCCGGGAGCGACCACATCGAGATCCCACAGCCTGCCCAACGGATGACAGGCCTCGATCCCGATCATCGCCGCCTTGAGATCCTCGGGCAGCGCATCGACGACGAGGAACGCTTCCGGGCCGGTCGCCTGCCAGAACACCTCGCGCGACAACATCGGCCACGCCTTGGCGGACGCGACGCCCCCGATTTCGTGGTACGCCTTCACCAGTAAGCGGCGCGACAGGAGGCAATCCTTCACCGGCCCCGGCATCACGACCGTCGCGGAAACGAGCGGCCTCCTGAAGCGCGCGAGGGCCGCGGCCTGGCGGGCGGCCCGTCGCTCCCGAGCCTCGAGCACTTGCTCAAGAGCCACGACGGTCTCGCTTGTGGCGGCACCCGCGCCCAGCAAGCTCACGCGACCTGCCGCACGACGTCGATCACGCTGCCGTCGCGATAGCGAACGACGCCGACGATGCGGTCCGTGAACTTGATGGGATCGGGCTCACCAGTGAGCGCCACCGCCTTGTCGTGCAGCTCCTGGATCGTCATGACCGGCAGCCGTGCTTCGCGCAAGCGCTTCTCGATCTCGGGACGCGCGGGATTCACGGCGATACCCTGGTCCGTCACGAGCACGTCCACCGACTCGCCCGGCGTGAGCAGCGTCGTCACTTTGCGCACCACCGTCGGGATGCGGCTGCGGCAAAGCGGCGCCACGACCATCGTGAGGTTTGCGGCCGCGGCGACGTCGCAGTGCCCGCCCGATGCCCCGCGCATGACACCGTCGGAGCCGGTGATGACGTTCACGTTGAAGTCGAGGTCGATCTCGAGCGCGCTCAAGATCACCACGTCCACGCGATCCACGTATGCAGCCTTTGAAGTGGGATTGGCATATTCGTTCGCCGAGATCTCGATGTGCGCGGGCGACGTGCGCAGCGACTCCGCGGCATCGTGGTCGAACGACTGCACGTCGACCACCGCCTTGATCAGCCCCTTCTTGTGCAGGTCGGTGATTCCGCCGGTGATGCCACCCAAGGCAAAGCTCGCTGTGATGTTCTTGCGCTTCATGCGGTCTTCCAGGAAGCGGGTCGCGGCGGTGGAAGAAGCGCCCGAGCCGGTCTGGAGGGAGAACCCGTCGACGAAGTAGCCCGAGAACTCGATCACGTCCGCCGCCCGGCGGGCAATCATCAACTCGCGCGGGTTGTTGGTCACGCGAGCGGCTCCCACGCTGATCTTCTTGGAGTCGCCCACCTCGTCCACCTTGACGATCCAATCGACTCGGTCCTGGGAGATGCTGGCCGGGTGGTTCGGGAACGCCACGATGTCCTCGGTCAGCAGCACCACCTGGCGCGCGAAGTCCGCATCCACCTTCGCGTAGCCAAGCGAGCCGCAGTTGGATTTCCCGTTCGAGGCGTTGGCATTGCCGAACTCGTCGCAGCAAGCCACGCCGAGGAAGGCCACGTCGATCTTGACCTCGCCCGTTTGCAGCAGATGGACGCGGCCGCCGTGCGAGTGGATCTGCACCGGCTTGGCCATCAGCCCGTTGGAGATCTCCTCGGCGAGCTTGCCGCGCAAGCCCGACGTGTAGATCTGCGTGATCACTCCGCTCTTGATGTACTGGACCAGCGGATCGTGGCAACTGCCGAGCGAACTCGATGCGAGGGTCAGGTTCTTGATGCCGAGCTTCGCGACGGCATCGACCACCTTGAGGATCACCTTGTCGCCTTCGCGGTAGGCGTGGTGGAACGAGATTGTCATCCCGTCCCCGAGCCCCGAGCGCTTGATGGCTTCCTCGAGCGAATCGCAGACCTTGCGGTGCAATTTCGCCTCGGGCGCGGCGAGATGGGGCGTGTGTGCGTTCTGCCCCGCGAACGGCTCGAACATGCCGAGCGCGGCGTCCTTTTTCGGGAACTGCTTGATGGGGTTTGTCATGGTCTTTCGTCCATTCATCGTTCGGTTCATGCGGCCTCGGCGAGCTGGAGGGCCATTTCCGCCTCGTGGATGACGGGCGGGTCTATCATCTTTCCGTCCAGAGACACGACGCCGAGTCCCTTGCGGCGCGCTTCCTCCGCGGCCTCGAGCACGCGTTTCGCGTGAGTCACTTCCTCTTCGGTCGGCGCGTAGGCCCTGTGCAGGAGGTCGATCTGCTTCGGGTGTATCAGCGACTTGCCGTTGAACCCGAGCTGCTTCGCGATGTTCACTTCGCGCAGAAACCCCTCGTCGTCGTTCACGTTGCCGTAGACGACGTCGAAGGCGTCGATGCGCGCGTTGCGAGCGGCATGCAGCACGGCGGCACGCGCGAAGAAGAGTTCGGGCTCCGAACCCGCGCTGCGGCGGGTATGCATGTCGACCAGGTAGTCGAATCCCGCGATGGCGATGGCCACCATGCGCGGCGAGGCGGACGCGATCGACACGCAGTTCACGACGCCCGAGGCCGATTCGATCGCCGCCATCAGCTTCGTGTCGCCCGCGGGACGCCCGCATGCCACCTCGATCCGCGCAACGTGCGCCTCCAGCTCCAGGATTTCGTGCGCGTTCTCGGTCTTGGGCAGGCGCACGATGTCCACGCCACCGCGGATCGCCGCCTCCAGGTCCTTCTGCCACCATTCGGTCTCGACGCCGTTGATGCGCACGACGGTCTCGATGTCACTGTAGGCCGGATGCTGCAAGGCCTGGTAGACCATGAGGCGCGCGGAATCCTTCTCGCGCGGGGAGACGGCGTCCTCGAGGTCGAACATGACCGAATCGGGCTTGTAGACGAACGACGTGCTCAGCATCGCCGCGTTGTCACCGGGTACGAACAGCATGCTGCGACGTAGTTTCATTGCAGAGCTCCCCAATTGAGGTCCTGCGACCCGCAGCCGCGGAGGACTGCTGCCTGCACGCGCGCCCGGATCACGCAATCCAGCGCACCCTTGTCTTCGATCACGATCGAGCCACCGCTGACGGAGAGCTTGTCCAGCGTCTCGGTGACGGTGCGCTCGATCTGCCTGCCGAACTGCTTGATGACCTCGCTGCGAATCACGATCTCGCGAGTGCCTTTGCCGCTCGGCTCGACCTTGACCAGCAAGTCGCTGGATTCCAGTGTGCCGGCGACCGCCTGCTTGATGACTTTCATTCGTCTCGTCCTTTCATTGAGTGGTGCTGACTGCTGCGGGAAACTTGCTTTCGAGGTACTGCAGTGTCGTCTCGGGGACCAGCTCGGCGATCGCCGGAAAGTCGCGTCGCGCGAGGAGTCGCCTTACTTCAGTCGCGGAAATTGGCACGCCATGGATCGTCGCGCGCTGGATCTCCACGACCGTGACCGGCGCGGCCCTAGAAGGCGCGCGCTCCAGCCATTCCTTCATTTCCGCGTTGTAGTCGTTGGTGACCCGATCGAAGGGCTCCGTGCCGACGTAGCGATGCGTGATGCCGAGTGCCGGCGCGATGTATTCACGGAACAGGAGCAGGTCGATTCCTGCCCAGCTGTGGTCGACGATTCCCTGGTCCTTGAGGAAGTAGTTGGGAAACGTTGCGCGCGAGATGATGTAGTCGGAACCGGGGTAAAGCGTGAGGTTCCGGATGCCCTTCGCGCCCGCCGCGACAAGGCCGTACCGGTCCGTATGAGAAAAGAGCGACGCGTCCTCTTTCACCACGAACACGTGCAGCCAGTCGCACGCGCCGGCCGCTTGCTCCAGCAGGTACCGGTGGCCCAGCGTGAAGGGGTTGGCGTTGAGCACGATCCCACCGATCTTTTTCCCCGCTCGGCGCCGCGTGCCCAGGCCGCCGCAGTACCTTTCCATCGCCACCGGGCTGTTCTCCATCAGCACGACGCGATGCGGAACCTCGACCAGGGGATAGAAGCCCCAGCCCCGAAACAGCGGAACGTTGCCGGGCTTCGTATAAAGGAACAGGTGAAACTGTCCCCTCGCGGCGGCCTCGTGGACGACCTCGGTGCCGAGGTCGAGACTCAACGATTCTCCGCGCACGTCCTCATCAACCGCCACGCACTTGATCGTGTAGTGGTCGAGGCCCGCGCACGCGACAAGGCGCCCGTTACGCCGGCAAACCACGAACACCTCGATCCGATCGTCCAGCTCGAGATCGTTGGCCGCCAGCAGCCGCAGGATGTCCTCCCGTTCGGAGGGATCATCCCGCGGCTGCACCGCGTAGAAGTCGGCTGACGGGGTCATGGCGCGGCGTCGCTACTTCGTGAGGACCAGGATCGCGATGCCGTTTAGCGCGCAGACGATGCGGGCGAGCGCATAGGGAAGCGTGTAGCCCACGGCGGGCAGCATGCTTTTCGCGGCTTCCTGGAGCGCGCCGAGTGCCGGCGTGAAGGTGCGCGCGCCAGCGACGGCGCCCAGCAGGATCGTCGGATGGAACTTGAACCAGCGCTTCCCGATGAACAGGCCGATGACCATCGGCACGAGCGATACCACGAGGCCACAGACGATCAGCTCCAGGCCGTAAGTCTTGAGCCCGGACACGAGACCGGCAGCGGCATTAAGGCCGATGCCCGCGATGAAGCCGTTGAGGCCGACGTTGTTGAGAACCCAGAGCCCGGCTTCCGGAATGGCGCCGAACGTGCGATACCTTGCGCGCAAGTAGCCCCACACGAGGCCCGCGAGCAGCGCACCCACGCCCGTGCTGAGACTCAGCGGGATGCCGCCGATGTGGATCGTGAGGAGTCCCACGAGAGCGCCGAGCACGATACCCGCGCCCATGAAGGCGATATCCGATTTCGAAGTCGGCCGGTCGGAATAGCCAAGGGACTTCCCGAACTCGTCCACGTGCTTGCGGTCGCCCCGCACGGTCAGCACGTCCCAGCGTTCGATCTTCACATTGGGGCCTATCGCCACCGGTTGCCCGGCCCGCTTCATCTTCATGAGGAAGAGCCGGCGGCCGAAGCGCGCGAGCTCGTTCTGCTCGAGCTCGCGAACCGTGAGGCCGACCGCCCTCTTGTTGGTGACGACGACGTTCAGCTCCTCGACCGGATACGCGAGGAGCTCGTCGTCTTCCACTTCGGGTCCGACGGTCTCGTTCGCCGCGAAGAGCGCATGGGGCGAACCCGAGAGGACGAGGGTGGCGCCCACCGGGATCACCATCTGCATGTCCGCGTCCACGATCTGCGTGCCCTGGCGGAAGCGCGTGACCACCGCGCCTTGCAGGTCGGTCGCGAGCTCGCGCGGCGTGCGGCCCGCGAGCTTGGCGTTGGCGAACCGGAAAGCACGGGCGGCTACGGGCTGCAGGGCCTGCTCGCCCTTGTCGTGCGTCGTCCCCATCTGGGTCTCGAGCTCCTTCGAGACCGCCGGCAGATCGATCTTCATGAGCTTGGGCGCCAGGTCGGAGAGGAACCACGCCGTGAAGATGCCGCTGAACGGCAGGGTTACGGCGTAGGCCACTCCCATGAGGGTCGCGCCATCCGCGGCAACCTTCGGATCCAGCCCGATCTGCGTGATGTTCGACGCCGCGACGCCGATCGTGCCCGAGTTGGTGTAGCCGCCGGCGAGCAAGCCGGCAGCGAGCCCCGGCCCGTATCCCATCGCCTTCGCGACCGCCAGCGCCGTAAGGAAGCCGCTTGCGCACACAATGAGCGTGAACCCGATCTGCGGTAGCGCGTCCTTCTTCATCGAAGCGAAGAACTGCGGTCCCACGCTGTAACCCGTGGCGAACAGGAATGCCAGGAAGAAGGTCTGTTGCATGAAGGGCGGCATCTTGATGCCGAGTTGCCCGACGATGAGCGCGGCGATCAGCGTGCTCGGGACGATTCCGAGGCTGAACGAGCCGAACTTGAGGGAGCCGAACCAGAAGCCGAAGCCGAGCGTGAGGAAGAAGGCGATCTCGGGATTGTGGCGAAGCGCGTCGAAAAGAATTTCCATGCAAATCTCCTATTCCGCCGCGGCGGCGGTCGTTGTCGGCTGCAACCGGTTCGCGATCGCGATCACTCGCTCGGCTTCGCGCACCATGGCGGATTCGATGACTCGGCCATTCAGCACCGGCGTGCCCGTGCCGGCCGCGGCAAGAGCCCCCATGACCGCGCGAGCGTGGGTCACGGCCTCCGGCGATGGCGTGAAGATGTGATTGATTGCGGCGAGCTCTTCGGCATGCAGCGTCGCCTTGCCCGTCATGCCGAGCTTGCGGCTCGCGCCCGCCTCGAGCATGAGCCCCGCCTCGTCGCCCTTGAAATAAGGCACGTCGATCGAGGCGATCGCGGTCGTCGCGGCGGCGGCCACGATGCGCGCACGCGCAAAGAGCAGGTTCTCCCATGTACCCTCGGCGCCGAGGTCGGCCGCGAGGTCGCCACCGCCGAGGAACAGTCCGCAGACCCGCTCGTGCGCGTTGGCGATATGGTCGGCGACGAACACCGCCCTGGCGAGCTCGATCATCGGCAGGATGCCGATCGTGGATTGCGAGCCGTCAAGGACGTCGGCCACTACGCCGATCTCGTCGGCGGACTCGCACTTCGGAATGACGATCGCCTCCGGGCGCGCCCCGGATTCATGGAGCGCGAGCAAGTCGCGAAGCCCCTCCACCGTGCGCGGGCTGTTGATACGCAGGATACGGACGAAATCCTTGTCGGCCGGCTGGCGCAGATGGGAGAGAGCAGCATCGCGGGCCTTGCCCTTGTCGGCGGGGACCACGTTGGATTCGAGATCGATCATGATCCCGTCGCCGGTGCGGGCCGAGGCGAAGCGCTCGGGGTGCGATCCCGCCGTGAGGAGAAAGCTGCGGCAGGCGCGCAGCCGGGTGCCTAGGAGAGATCTCATCGAAATGCCGTTCTTTTCCGGGTCGATTGAAGGTGCATCCATTCAACCGCGGGCGCATGGCGGCGGCGTCACACGCACGACGCGGTGCGTGGCAGATGTGACCAACGGATTGGCGGCGCGGGCGCGCCGCTAGTAGATCGGATCGACCGGACCGGAGAACATGTAGCCCGCGCCGCGTTCGGTGAGGAGATATCTGGGCCTCACGGGATCGGGGCAGATCTTCTTGCGCAGGCGCATGATCTGCGTATCGACGGATCGGTTATAGACGTCGTCGTTGTGCAGGCGCGTCATGTCCAGGAGCTGGTCGCGGGTGAGGATGCGATCGACCGCGCCGAGGAAGGCAACGAGCAGGCTGAATTCGCAGTTGCTGAGCGCGACCAAACTGCCATCGAACCTAGTGAGTCTGCGCGTATTCAGGTTGAGCTCCATGCCATGGAAGCGGTACGCGCGAACGCCCGAGGGGCGGCCCTGCTGCATTTCGGGGCGCCGCCGACGCAGCACTGCGCGCACGCGCGCGAGGAGCTCGCGAAGGCTGAACGGCTTGGTGACATAGTCGTCGGCGCCGAGCTCGAGGCCCATCACGCGATCGGCCTCCTCGCCGCGGCCGGAGAGCATGATGATCGGAATCGCCGAATCCTCCCGCAGGCGTTGCGTAAGCTTCATCCCATCGTCGCGGCCAAGACACGCCTCGAGCAGCACCAGGTCTACCACGTCCTGGGCGATCTTCGCGAGCATCGCGTCGCCGCTCGCGACGGCCGTGGCGCGGAACTGGTGCTGCTCGAGATAGCAGCCGACCGTCGTGCGCACGATCGGATCGTCGTCGACGATCAGAACATGCGACATCGAGGCCAAGCCCTTCGGCTCCATCTATCTCCCAGGGTGAGTTCTTCCCTGCTCCGCGGCTACTCTGCCGGGCGCCAGCCCGGTCGTCTTCAAGACACCTGCATCGTTACGGAAAACTGCCTGCTCACCGCCGGGTCCCCGACACCTGCCGCGCGGCCTCGTCCACAGGCGCGCGCGGGTGCTTTCTTGTGGTTCACAGCCCGTCGCTCAGCGCGACCCCGATCCCGATCGTGGACTGCTTCCAGTTGTAGTCGATCAGGCTCTCGCCGTATCCAGTGAAGACCTGTACGTATCCGCGAAAGGCCCCGAGGAGCGGTGGCGTGGTCCACGCAAACCGGGCCGCGCCCTTGTGGGTAGCAAGGTTGCCCCGCGCGCCGAGGTTGAAGGTATGGCCATCCCAGCGGTAGAGCGCATCGATCTCGCCGTGCCCAAGGTAATCGGTGATACCGGGATTCTGGTCGGAGGCAGCGTCCTCCTTGATGCGATACCACAACCTCGCAAACACGGCGAGATCGTCGCGCTCGACGCCCGCTTCGGCGAAGAGGCGATTCCAGCTGCGCGAGATCGCCTCGGTGCGCCCATTCGATTGGTGGATGAAACCGGCGTTGAGGAGATTCCAGCTGAACCCGCCAGGCAGCTCGACCCCCGGCCGGTAACTCGCGAAGAGCTCCGGCTGGTAGTCGGTTTCGCGGAAGGGACGCGAGGCGATGCCCTTGTCGTTGTAGACCTGCCATTGGCTCTGCTGCGTGTACGCGACCCACGCGCCGAAGCGCCGATCGTCGTTGGCCCAAAGGCGCGCCTTCCCGCTGAGCTGGAACTTTGCTTCGACCTTGTCCAGGTCGACCGACGGGGATCCGATCCCTCCGAAGAAGGATGTGAAAGGCGCATTGTTGGGATTGTTGCTGTAGCGCGCGAACAGGATGTAGTTCGGGCGATAGAACCCCAGCGCATAACGCGGCGTCGACGGATCGAAATCCCAGGCCGCGTCGATCATCGAAGCGCTCGCCGGAGCCGGCGCGGTGGCCTTCACCAACGCTCGCTGGGCCTTCGAGGCTTGCTCCGCGGACGCGGTTGGATTGGCACTCTCGGCCGGCTTGCCAGTTGCAAGGTCGTAGCAGGCAAGGCGCTCCATGGGCTCGGTGATCGCACGGCAGTCGGACGGGACCGCGGGCGCTGCCGGCTCCGCCGCGCTCGCGCCGCCAACGCAGGTGGCGATCAGACAGCCAATGCACACGCGGGTGTTGGCTCGCATCGCCTACTTGAGCGTCTCGACGAAAGTCGCCACGTCCGAAACATCCTTGTCGCTGAGCGGCGCGGGATAGAGCTTCGGCATCGGCGACTTCGGATTCTTGATGAAGGCCGTGACCTCGGGGGTGCTCTTCTTCGCGGCCTCGCCCTTGAGCGCCGGACCCACACCGCCCTCGCCCTGGGCGCCGTGGCAGGCGCCGCAGAACTGCCCGAACAAGGCCTTGCCATGTTCGGCGGGGCTCGAGCTCGAGGCTTCCTCGGCCACCGCGACGATTTTCGGCTCGTCTTTCGCGAGCCCGGTAGTGAGAATGACGATCGTCGGCGTGCCGGTGCTCTTGAACGTCGCGCGCGAGATGTTGCCCGAAGTGGTGGCGAGGTATTGCTTGCCACCGACCTCGTAGGTGACCACGCCTCCCGCCACGGCGCCGCCCATGTTGGCCTTGTAGAGCTCGGCGCCGGTTTTCGCATCCAGGCCGTAGAGGTTGCCATTCAAATCGCCGCCGAATACGACGCCGCCTGCAGTCGGAGTCACGCCGGAGACCACGGGCGCTCCCACGTGGTACTTCCATAGGACGTCGCCCGTGTCGCCGTTCACCGCGGTGATCCATCCCTTCGCGGAATCGGCGCCACCGATGGGCACGGACGACGTGCCCAGGTACGCGAACGCTCCGGACGTATCGTTGCCCGACTTGTAGAGAAAACAGAAGTCGACTGCGCCTACATAGATGGTGCGCGAGCGCGGATCGACGGCCGGCCCGTTCCATTCCACGCCGCCCAGCGGTCCCGGGCAGGCCTTCACGCCCTCGGGTGTCGGACGGATACCGGGGTTCTCTATCGTCGTGACAGCTGTCTTGAACCGCACGTCGTGGGTCGCGCGATCCACACCGTACAGGTTGCCGTCCTTGCTGCCGGCGGCGGCCAGCTTCGCGCCATCGCTTCCGGTATACAAGGCCGGCGCTGCGCCGAAGTCGTAGTCGAGCCCGTCGTTCGACGTGAACTGGTGATACCACTTCAACTTCCCGGTCATCGCATCGAGCACCACCAGCGAATCCGTATACAGGTTCGCGCCCGGGCGCTCGTCGGGCCGATAGTCCGGCGCGGGATTGGCCACCGGCACGAAGAGCTCGCCCGTCTTGGTATCGAGCGTGTAGGTGGTCCACAATCCGCCGCCGCCGTGCACGGTGCTCGACGGAACTTGCCAGGAGTCCGCGCCCGGTTCGTCGCCCGTCGGAATCGTGTTGAAGCGCCACTTCTCGGCGCCGGTCTTCGCATCGAGCCCGAGCACGTAGCCGCGAACACCCCAGTCGCTGCCGGCCGTCCCGATGAAGACGAGGCCCTTCCACGCGATGGGCGCGGAGCTGAAGAAGGCGCCCTTCTCCGGGTCACCCGCCTTCACGCGCCAGAGCTCCTTTCCGCTCTTCGCATCGATGGCGAGGACCCGGCCGTCAGTGGTTCCGCGAAAGATGCGCCCATCCAGATAGGCGGCGCCTCGGTTGACCGCGTAGACCTCCTGCTGCTCCGGCTTGTAGACGTGGCGCCACCGGATCGTGCAGTTGGCCGCGTCGAGCGCAACCGTGGTGTGC
>Ga0335070_10004053_pt1 | contig 17090 bp, 13 predicted proteins | sample Lox_Sample_13_FD_206722 | JGI IMG/M metagenome (GOLD analysis project Ga0335070, IMG submission 206722) | Soil microbial communities from Loxahatchee National Wildlife Refuge, Florida, United States - Lox_Sample_1.3 | ecosystem: Environmental > Terrestrial > Soil > Wetlands | place: USA... | reverse complement strand
GACCCCGCGACGCTGCGCAGCCTGCCCGCTCGGGAGCGCGCGGCCGGGTTCGCCGAGGTGATCAAGAAGGCGGCGATCCGGGATGCCGCGCTCTTCGAGACCCTCGAGCGGGAGGCCGAGGCGCTGCAGGCGCTCGAGCCGCGACCCCTCGAGGCCGTGATCGAGCGCGCCGTTCGCATCAAGGCCGAGATCGTGCGCAGCGACGAGCGCGAGCGGGGCGTGCGCGCGCTGCTCAACTTCGGCCATACGCTCGGACATGCCATCGAGGCGCTGCACGGCTACCGCGGGATCCTGCATGGCGAGGCCGTGGCGATCGGCATGGTGTACGCGGCCCGGCGCTCCGAGGCCCTGGCCCATGCCCCGACCGGGACCGCCGACCGCCTGGAGGCCCTGTGCCGGCGCTTCGGGCTGCCCACGGCGCCGCCCGGCTTCGCGCGTCGCGCTTATCTCGAAGCTCTGCGCGTCGATAAGAAGATCCGGGATTCGCGAATCGGCTTCGTCGTGCTCGGGGGCATCGGTCGTGCCCACACGGTTCCGCTGCGGCCGCAGGAGGTCGCGGCGGCGCTGCCCCGGGGAGCGGCGAGGCCGGGAGCGCGGCGCAGGCCGGCGGCGCGGGCGCGGGGCGTACGCAAGGCCGGCGACGTCCGGCGCTAGCGCGGGAGGGATGGCGTTGGGAGAGATCACGGCGGAGCGTCTCGCGGAGCTCGAGGCGAGGGTGGCGGACGACCCCGCGGCATCCTGCTTCGGCGCGCTGGCGGAGGTCCACCGGCGCGCGGGTCGCCTCGCGGAGGCCGAACGCGTGCTGCGGGACGGGATCTCGGTCCGGCCTTCCGCGCGGGAGGAGCGCGGTCTGCTCGCGCTGGTGCTCTGGGACCAGGGCCGCGAGGACGAGGCCCGCGAACAGCTTGCACGCCTCGGTGTCGCGCTGCTCACCGGCGAGGGAATCGCCGCCTCGCCCGCACCTGACGCGGCGCTCTCCGACGACGAGATCGAGACGGCCTTCGCGGAGGCCGAGACCGATGCCGAGCAGATGATCGATCCCGATCGGGTCGCCGCCGAGGCGATCCTGCGCGCCGACGGCGGAGCGGCCGAGGGCCTGCGCGAGGACACCGGCGAGCCCGCCTACACCACCGGCCAGGCCTTCGTCACGGAGACGATGGCGAGACTCCTCGACCGCCAGGGCGACGCCCGGGGTGCCGCGCGGATCCGCGCCGCGCTCTCCGCCGAGAGCCCGGCGCGGCGCGACACGCCTCACGCGCGGGCGCAGCGGCGCGCGCGGACCGTGGCCGTACTCGAGCGCTGGCTCACCAACCTGCGGAGAGACTGGGCATGAGCTTCGAAGCCATCCTTCGGGACATCGTCGAGAATTGCGGCGGCGGCATCGGGGCCGCGCTGATGGGGAGCGACGGCATCGCGATCGCCGAATTCGTCGGTCCGCGCATGCCCGATGGGCCGCTCGCGGAGGACATCGGCGTCGCAGGGGTCGAGTTCAGCCGGATCCTCGAAGAAGCGCGCAAGGCCGCGGACGCCCTGGGCGGCGGCGCGCTGATCGAGACCGTCGCGGTGCTGACGCGCTTCAGCCTGATCTTCCGCAGTGTCGATGCGGACACGTTCCTCGTGGTCGTCGTGTCGCCCGATGGCAACCTCGGCAAGGCGCGCTATCTCATGCGCCGACACCTGCTCGCGATCCGTCAGGAGCTCTAGCCTCGGCTCTCGCAGGGCGGGCCCGGGTGATCGACATGGCCGACGCGCCCCGCATCCTCGTGCTGCACGGACCGAACCTGAACACGCTCGGGACTCGCGAGCCCGGCGTGTACGGCACCACCACGCTCGACGAGATCAACGCGCGGCTCGCGGAGCGCGCCAAGGCGCGCGGCGCCGACGTCGAGTTCTTCCAGTCGAATCACGAGGGCTCGCTGGTCGACCGCATCCAGGAGGCGCCGACCTGGGCCGACGCGATCCTGATCAACCCGGGCGGTCTGACCCATACGAGTGTCAGCCTCCGCGACGCGCTCGCCGCGACGGGCCTTCCCGTCGTCGAGGTGCACCTCTCGAACGTCTTCGCGCGCGAGAGCTTCCGCCACCACTCCTACGTGTCGCCGATCGCCCTCGGGCTGGTCGCCGGCTTCGGTCCCGCCAGCTACCTGCTTGGACTCGACGCGCTGCTGGACCATCTGGGCGGCTGATCCGCCCCGCCGACGCCCCCCGCGGGCACCTCAAGGGGGCCCTCCGGCAACCGATAGGTAGACGTGCGCCGGATCACTCCGGCGCAGCGCATCCTCCTCGACCGGCGGGCTCCAGGTGGCAGCAGACAAGCGAAAGATCCTCGAAAACGCCCGCAAGCTCGCCCAGAAGGGTGCCAAGGACAAGGCGCTCAAGGAGTACCAGAAGCTCGTCAAGCTGGACCCGAAGGACTCCAAGTTGCGCCTAGAGATCGGCGATGCGTACCGACGCTGGGGGCAGGTCGAGGAGGCGATCGACACCTACCAGAAGGTCGCCGACCAGTACATGCGCGAGGGCTTCGACGCCCGCGCGGTCGCGGTCCTCAAGCAGATCCTGAACCTCGATCCGGACCGCCACTCGGCCTACGAGCCGCTCGCCGAGCTGTACGAGCGCATGGGCCTCACCGCCGAGGCGATCAGCGCGCTCCAGACGGCGGCCGACGGCTTCCACAAGCAGGGCAAGAAGCGCGAGGCGCTCGAGCTGCTGCGCAAGATGGCCACCATCGATCCGACCAACACCACGAGCCGGATCAAGGTCGCCGAGCTGCTGCGCCAGGAGCAGCTCCTCAGCGAGGCGGTCGCCGAGTACGAGCAGGCGGCCGCGGAGCTGGAGCGGCAGAGCGAGTTCGAGGGCGCCGCCAAGGTGTATCGGCGCCTGCTCGAGCTCGAGCCGCAGCGCGACAGCGCGCTCGGCGCGTTCGGTCGCAACCTGCTCCGCAGCGGCAAGGCCGCCGAGGCCGTGAGCGTCGCGCGCCGCGCCATCGCGGTGAACGCCGAGGAGCCGAACCACTACGAGCTGCTCGCGGACTGCTATCGCGCGCAGAAGCGCGAGGACCTGCTGGCCGAGGCCTATCAGCCGCTCGCCGACCTCTACCAGCGGCGCGGCGACGACGTGCGCGCCCGCGAGATCACCCAGCGCTACCTGCCGCTGCGGGAGCTCGATGCCGAGCGGGACCTCGGCGAGACATTCCAGGGCGACGCGATCTCCAATTCGGCGCCCCATCCGGAGAACGCGCGCGGCCTCGAGGTGACGGACGACTCGCCGTTCGAGACCTCGGGCTTCGGCTCGGAGGATCTCGGAGCCGAGCTCGAGTTCGACGACTCGCAGCCGGAGATCGAGCTGACTCACGTGGCCGATGGGAGCGAGGCCGCCCCGGCCGACGACGCGCCCGTGATCGAGCAGCCCGAGGGCGATCCGGACCAGCTCCTCGCCGAGGCGAGCGTCTATCTCCGCTACGGCAAGAGCGACAAGGCGATCGCACACCTCAGCGCGATCCTCGATCAGGAGCCGCGGCACCGCGCGGCGCTCGAGAAGCTCGGCGAGGCCCATGCCGAGCGGGGCGACCCCGAGCGCGCGGTCGCCTTCTGGGTCGAGGCCTTTGCGGCGGCGCGGACGGAGGGCGCCCACGACGCGGCGAAGCTGCTGCGCGATCGCGTCGCAGCCCTCGACCCGGCCGCCGCCGCGAAGCTCGTGGATCCCGCTGCGAAGAAGCCCGCTCCCGCGCCGAAGCCGGCGCCGACACCGAAGCCGGTCGCGAAGCCCGCGGCGGCGCCGCCCGCGAAGCCGGCCCCTCCGCCTCCGCCCCCCGTGGAGGCGCAGGAGGAGCTCGATCTCTCCGCGAGCGAGGAGGACGTCGACCTCGACGTGGACCTCTCGGAGGTCGAGGCGGATGCCGACCTGGGCTCCGAGCAGGCGCCCGCCGAGGAGGCCGGCATCGATCTCGCGGCGGCCGCGAACGACACGGGCATCGAAGGCGCGAGTCTCAGCACCGCCACGACGCAGCAGGTCCTCGAGGACCTCGAAGAGGCCGACTTCTACCTCGAGCAGGGACTGCACGACGAGGCCGAAGCGCTGTTCAAGCGCGTCCTCGCGATCGCGCCCAACCATCCGCGTGCGCTGGTGCGCCTCGGGGAGCTGGCGGCGGCGCGGGGCAGCGATCCGTCCGCCGCCGCGCAGCGGCCGCCTGCAACGGCTGCGGCGCCGGCGCCCGCCGCGCCGGCGGCGCGACCCGCCAAGCCGGCGCCTGCGCGCGCGGCGCCGCCGCCCCCCGTGGCGCGCCCGAGTGCGCCTGCCGCCGCGGAGCCGGCGGAGGAGGTCGTGATCGAGGAGCCCGCGGCGCTCGGCGACATCTCGATCGACGGAGAGGTGTCCGCGGCACGGTCGATCGGCGAGGTGCCCGACGACGAGATCGCCGCGGCGCTCGAGGTGGACGCGCCCTCGGAGGAGACGCCCGAGCTGGCGCCCGCGGCGGCCGGGGTCAGCGAGGACACACCGGTGGCCGCGGCCGCGGAGGCCGCTGCGGCGAAGCCCGTCGCCGCACGTCCGGTCGCGGCGAAGCTGGCGCCCGCCCCGAAGCCGGCACCGGCTCCCGTCGCTCCCGCCGCCGCGCGGGCGTCCGCCGCGGCGCCGCAGGCGCCGGAGCCCCCGGCCCACGAGGCGGGCGACTTCGATCTCGCCGCGGAGCTGTCCGACGTCTTCGACGATTCGAGCGGCGGCGGAGGACCTGGCGCTACGGACGCCTCCTTCGAGGCCGTGTTCGCGGCGTTCAAGCGCGGAGTCTCCGAGACGCTCGATCAAGGCGACTACGAGGCGCACTACGACCTCGGCATCGCGTACAAGGAGATGGGGCTCTGGGACGACGCGATCGCCGAGTTTCGCATCGCGATGGGGAACAGCGCGCGCGAGATCGAGTGCCTGCACCTGATCGGACTGTGCGCGATCGACGCCGGGAATCCGACGCTCGCGTGCGAGAATCTCGAGAAGCTCATCGCGCGGCCGGGCCTCGCTCCAGAGCTGGTGCGGGTCGCGCGCTACGACCAGGGCCGCGCGCTCGAGGCCGCCGGCAAGCGCGACGCCGCGCTCGCGGCATTCCAGGCGGTCGCCGCGCAAGATCCGGACTTCCAGGACGTCGCGAAGCGCCTGGCTGCGCTCACCTCGCGCGCGACGGCACCCGCGGCGGACGCGGGACCGGAGAGCTTCGAATCCTTCGACGACATGCTCTCCGAGATGTCCGACGAGAGCGAGGACGAGGACAAGCCGGAGCCGCCGGCCGCAGATTCCGCCGAGGACGTCGACAGCGTCTCCGAGCCCGTAGAACTCGAAGAGCCCGAGGAGCCCGCGGACGAGCCGCCGCCGCGCGCCAAGGAGGCACCGCGGCCGGCGCCGCGCGCGCCGGCGACGCCACCGCCGTCGCCCGCCGGCTCGAAGAAAAAGAAGAAGATCTCCTTCCTGTGAGGAGCTGAGGACGAGACGTGGAGTACCTGCATCACTTTGGCCTCTCCGAGGATCCGTTCCGCAACGATCACCTCGAGCGCTTCCTCCACGAGTCGCCGCCGCAGCTCGACGCGCAGCGCCGCCTCGAGCGCGCCGTGCGCCAGGGGCGCGGGCTGGTGTTGCTGACGGGCCCCGTGAGCAGCGGGAAGACGACCGTGGCGCGCGCGCTCTTCGAGAGCCTCGAGGAGGAGGCCTTCGAGTCGCGCATGATGGTCGTGCTGCGCGCCAGCGCCGACTTCGCCTGGCTCTCGGCGCGGCTCGCGCGGGAGCTCGGGGTGGAGGAGCCCGCGAGCGAGCGCGAGGCGCTGCTCGTGCAGATCTACGAGCGCCTCGCCATCGTGCGCGAGGACGGGCGACACGCCGTGCTGATCGTCGACGAGGCTCACGCGCTCGCGCGCGGGGGCGCGCTCGAGGAAGTGTCGGCGCTCGTGAAGCTCGAGTACGACGAGCGGCGCGTGCTCTCGGTCGTGCTGGTCGGCACGCCGTTGCTCGACGCCGCGATCGCGGGCGATCCGCAGCTAGCCCACCATCTCGACGCGCGCGTGGCCCTGCGCGCGCACAGCGCGGAGGAGGCGGCGGAGTACCTCGAGCACCGGTTGCGCAGCGCGGGCGGCGATCCCGCGCTGCTGCTGCCCGGCGCCGTGGCCGCGCTGCACCAGCTCGGGGGCGGCTGGCCGGGCCGCATGAACACGCTCGCCGACAACGCGCTCTTCGAGGCCTACCTCGCGGGCCGCACGCAGGTGACGCGCAGCGAGGTCGAGCGCGCCTGCGAGGCGCTCGGCTGGTCGGAGGTCGATTCCGAGAGCGAGGCGCCGAGCCCGGCCGCCGCAGCCGCTCCGAGCGCGGGGCGCGCCATGGCGGAGAGCACGAGCCCCGAGCTCGACGAGCTCGAGGCGACCTTCTCGCCGACGACGCCGCGGCCGCCGCTGCGGCGGCCCGTCCCCGAGCGCGCCGCGGCCGGTCGCACCGTCGTCGCCTTCCAGAGCGACCGCTCGCCGAAGCCCCCGCCCAAGCTCGAGGACGCCGTCGACGAGCTCTTCACGGAGCTGATCGAGGAGTAGCGGGCGCCGGCGCTCCACGCGCCTCGAGCTGCGCGCGCAGGCGGGGCAGCGCCGGGTGCGCGGGATCCAGGCGCGCCGCGGCCGCGAGCTGCTCACGCGCCTCGTCGCGGCGGCCGCTGCGCGCGAGCGCGCGCGCTAGATTGATGCGGGCCGCGACGTCGCGCGGTGCGCGCTCCACCAGCTCGGCGTAGTCCTGCGCGGCCTCGACCGGCCGGCCGAGACGCAAGCGTGCGTAGCCTCGGTAGGCGAGCAGCCCCGCGTCTCCGGGCCGCGCGGCGAGCCCGGCGCTCGCCACCTGCTCGAGCGCCTCGCTCAGGTCGAGATCCGCGAGGGCGCGGAGGTACTCCTGGAGGAGCGACATGCCGTAGCGCCCCAGCCAGCGCTGCGGACCCGGCGCGGAGGCGGGCAGGAACGGGGCCTGCCCGGGGCCCCAGCGCCCGAAGGGATGGAGCTCGCGAGGAGGAGAGGGCTCGCCCGCGCGCACGAAGACGGCCGCCTGCGGATCGACGAACACGAGCCGCCACGCCGGATCCCTCGCGAGCATGCGCCGCAGTCGCATGGGCTCGAACGAGAGGTTGCTCAGCACGACCGTGCGAAAGCCGTAGCGCGCGAGCAGGGCGCGCCAGGCCTGCGGACCCGCCACGGCGTTGCGGTAGGTGTCCAGCAGCGGAGTGGAGAGATTGCGCGTGTCGATGAAGAGCTGGTACGCGGGGTAGAGTGCGTCGACCAGATAGCCGCCGAGCACGATCTCGTTGAAGACGGGCGCAGGGAGCTCGTGCTCGCGGATCCAGGCCGCCGCGCCGGGCGCCGAGAACTCGGGCCGCAAGGCGGCGAAGGCGCGCCGAGGGGCGTCGCCGTCGAGGGCGTCGCGAGACGTCCAGAGGGACGTGGCGATCGCCAGGAGGAGCGCGCAGAAGAGCGCCGCGCCGACCGCGTACGTCGCGCGGAGCCACGGCCGGCGCAGGCGCTCGAGGCGCTGCGCGACTTCCGGGCGCAGCTCGCCGAGGTGGACGAGCGACACCCATGCGGTCACGAGCGCGAAGACGCTGACGAAGCGGATCGCGAAGAGGGCCAGAAGCGCGCTGCCCGCGAAGACGACCGCGCGGGCGACGCGCGGCGGTCCGCGCCGCACGGCGAAGCTCGCAGCGCCGAGCGCGAGGAGCGCAGCGTAGAGCAGCGCGTTCGCATCGAGCTGCGCCCAGGTCCTCTGCCATTCGATCAGCGGGCTCTGGCCGCCCGCGGACGTGAAGCCCAGCTCCCGCACCAGTGTGAAGACGGCCAACTCGCGGCGCAGCGAGGGCGTGGCGAGGGAGACGAGCGCGAGGACGGGTCCCAGAGCGAGGAGCGGGGCAGGGCGCGAGTGAGCGCGGTCGGCATGTCGCCCCTCGTACCAGTCGCCGAGCCCGTAGGCGAAGCCTGCAAAGATGCCGAGCGGATAGCCGCCGTGAAGGTTCGACCACAGCCACTGGAGCGCGGCGAGCAGCGCCACGGTGCGCCAGCGCAGCGGCCGGCTGCGCTCGAGCGCGGTGAGGAAGACGACGAGCAGGAGACAGCTCGCGACGTCGCTGCGCGGTGTGAAGCGCGACGCGGCGCCCGCCAGGGCGAGCGTCGTGAAGGCGGCGTTCGCGAGGCCGAGCGGGTCGACCCGCGCGGCGCAGAAGATCAGCACGACGAGGGCGGATACGCAGAGCGTCGAGAACACCGCGACGCCTTCGAGACCGAAGCCGAGGTCGAGCCGCGCGAGGAGCACGGTCCACAGCCAGGAGTGCGTCACCCAGCCGCGCGGCGCGTCGGGGCCCACCTGCGGCGCGGCCCGATCCGCCGAGGTGTAGAGAAAGGGGTCGCGGTCCGGAATGCGACCCTCGCGCAGGATCTCCTTCCCGCTCGCGAGATACCACCCGAGGTCTTCGTTGCCCACGTAGCCCGCCGTGTACGCGCAGATCGCGGCGAGCAGCGAGAGCAGCAGCGGCAGGGCGCGGACGTTCATGCGGGCAGGGCCGGATCGGCCGGCCCAGTCTAGCCGCGTGGATCGGGGAGACCGAAGGCTTCGGCCATGAACCTCCAGCGCGTGTCGTTCCCGCGCTCCGCGGGATTCCGGCGTACGACCTCACGCGCGACCCGGGTCGCGGCGTCCGTCCTTCCCTCCATGCAGAGAGCGAAGATCTCGTAGTCCAGGGCCACCAGGGGAGGGCGGTCCGGTGCAGACGCCCGGACCTGTTCGAACAGCCACGCTGCCTCCGCATAGCGTCGCTCCGCGAGTGCGACGACACCGCGCTCGTACAGACCGCGCGGGCTCCGAGCTTCGCGCGCGCCGAGGCTCGCCACGATCCGGGCCTTGAAGGGATCGCTCCCCAGCAGCCAGAGGGGCAGCGTGTGCAGGTTCGTCGTCTGGAGTGCTTCGTGCAGATCCCGCAGCCCGGCGACCGGCCAGCCGTCCGCGGGATCCTTCACGAACGTGGCGTTCACCGCCTCCTGCCAGCGAAAGGCGGCGCGCGTGGAGTCGCGGAGATCGGGCGGCCAATGCCGCGCGATGAACGGGCTCTCCTCGAACTCGCGCCGCGCGGACGCCACGTCCATCAGGTCGCGATAGAGCGGCACGCGAAGCGAATCCGCGGGGAATACCCGCTGGCTCGAGATGCGTGCCGGCCAGGCGTCGAGCACCGGGGGCGTGTCGCCGGTCAGCGCGTGCAGCTTCCGGGCATCCGCGAGGAAGGTCGTCCCGAGGAGCTGCGGCGCTTCGAAGCCGAGGCTGGCGAGATCCGGCGCCAGCACCGGATCGCTCCACAGTCGCTGGAATCCTTCGCCGTTCGCCCCGCCGGCGTTCCGCGAGCCGAGCAGGATCCAGTCGAGCCCGGCGCCAGTCCAGAGCGTGCAGTCCTCGAAGACCTCGCAGAAGGCCCGGACGATGCCCTTGGCGTCGGTCTCGCTCAGGTTGTGCACGGGCAGCCAGTACGTGGCGAAGCCGCCGTCGCGGAGCCGGCTCCACATCAGCCGGAAGTATTCCCGCGTGTAGAGGTTCACGATGCCGGGCTGCTTCGGTGGCGGGGGCTCGCCCGTGATCAGATCGAAGCGCTCCGGCGTGGTCGCGAGGAACAGGCGGCCGTCCTCGACGTGGACGTGCACTCGCGGGTCGGTGAGCGGGTAGCGCTCGCCCGGCCCGAACACGAGCCGGCTCATCTCGAGGATGTCGGCGGAGACGTCGACGACGTCGATGCGCCGCAGGCTGCGGAGGTCGACGAGCGCGCGGGCAGTCGATCCGACACCGAAGCTGATCAGCAGCGCGCTCTCGGGCTTCGGATGGAGGGCCGCCGGGAGGTAGACGAACTCCTCCATGTAGCGCCTCGCGTAGCCGTTCGTCCCCGACATGCTGAGGCCGTCGGTGAAGAGCTGATAGTGATACGGACGCCCGAAGAAGGACGTCCGCATGTACATCAGGGTCTGGAGGCGCGTCTCGCGGACGGCGACGACCTCGGCTTCGGGATCCTGGAAGAGCAGAGTCGGGTAGCGAAGGAAGGTCGAGCGCAACAGCCCGATCGGGAACGTGGCCGCGAGCAGCGCGAGGGTGGCTGCCGCGACGGCCGCGACGAGCGGCCCGCCTCGCGCCTCCTCGTGGACGCCTCGGGACCAGACGACCAGCGCGGCCACTCCGTACGCGAGGCCGAGCGCGACGAGGCTCCGCTCGATGCCGAGCCAGGGCAGGAGCACGAACCCTCCGAGCAACGACCCGAGCGCGGCGCCGACCGTGTTCGCGAGCGCGACCAAGCCCGTCGCCCGCGCCGGCTCGGCGAGCTCGCGCTGCGCCGCGGCGCCCAGCGCCACGAAGGCCGAGCCCGAGAGGAACGCGGCCGGCAGCGTGAGAACCGCCGAGAGCGCGAGGATCGTCCCGGCGCCTCCATACATGCGGGAGGGATCGAACCAGAGTGCGAAGATCCGGTAGCTCCCGAGCGCGGCGGCGCCGGTCAGCGCCAGCAGCGCCGCGAGCCAGGAGCCCGGCCGAGCGAGCAGCGTGCCGCCGCGACCTGCTGCGAGTCCGCCGAGCGCGATCCCGGCCAGGACGACCGCGAGCATCAGCGCGAAGACGAGCCCGGTCTGGTAGACGAAGATCGAGAGGAAGCGGAACCACACCACCTCGAGCGCGAGGGACGCGGCGCCGCACAGGAGCGCGGCCGCGAGTATCCGTGCGACGCGCGCAGCGGCCGCGGGAGGTCCGACGCGCGCGGGTGTCGGACCGGGAGCCTTCGCGGAGCTCGCGAGGCGCGCGGCGAGAAGTGCCGCCAGGACGTCGAGACCGGCGGCCACGCACGCGGTTCCGTGGGCCCCGAGCCACGCGATCAGCCACGCCGCGCCGAGCACGGCACCGCACACGGCGCCCAGGGTGTTCGACCCGTAGAGCAGCCCGAGGACCCGGCCGAAGGATGCGTCGCCGCGGGCGAGTGCCTTCACGAGCACCGGCAGGGTGGCCCCCATCGCGGTCGCGGGAATCATCATCGAGGCGAAGCCGAGCGCGAAGCGCGTCGCATTCAGGGTCAGCGGGTCGTCGCGGAGCGCGGCCCACAGCGGCGCGAGGACCTCGCTGAGTGACGCCAGGCCGATCGCCAGCGAGGCGCCGCCGAAGGCGATTGCGAGCTCGAGGGCGGCATACGCCCGAAGGGGTCGCGAGATCCGACCGCCGAGGCGCGCGGCAGCGAAGCTTCCGAGCGCGAGGCCAGCCATGAACGAGGAGAGGACGAGGCTGCTCGCCCACACACCGTTCCCGAACGCAATGCTGGCCGCGTGGAACCAGAGCGTCTCGAAGAGCAGCGCGGCGCAGCCCGAGAGGAAGGCGATGCCGCACGCGAGGACGCCGGGCCGGGCCATGCCCGTCAGGTAGCGAGCCCGCCGGCCCTGCCGCCGTCACGTTTCGGTCACGGATCGGTGCGATCGATGTGACGACCCGGCCGGCCCGGTCGTTCCGAGAGCGGTGTCAGCTCCCGGATCTTCTCACCGGCTCGAGGTTGCGTCCGCCGCGCAGCCAGCCCCAACGCCTCGAGGTGCGCACGGGCGTGCGCGAATCGCCCTGCAGGTCCATCACGACGAGCGGAGCAGGGTTGCGTTCGGCGCCCCGGGAGCGCAACTCGGTCGAGAGCTGCTGGAGCAGCTCCTCTTCGCGATCGTCGCGGGTTCGTACCACTCCGACCACGAACACGAGACCGACGAGCCAGAGCGCCAGGAGCGCGAGAGCCCACATAGGTCCCCCCCGATCACCGGTCCGCTCGTCCCTCGTCCGTTCCTCTCTTTAGCGGCCCGGCACGGGCGCATGCAAGGGACCGGTGCCTCTCACAGGGAACACCGTACTACTGATCCGAAGCTGTGACGAGGGTCACGCTTTCGAAAAAGGGATGTGAGGGGGACGTGTGCCGGGGGATGACGCAATGCGCAAAGGCCCGGCGACCTCACAGCCGCCGGGCCTTCGGATTCACTGGAGCGCGAGACGGGGGTCGAACCCGCGACCCTCAGCTTGGGAAGCTGATGCTCTACCAACTGAGCTACTCGCGCGACGCGGAGCAGCCTAGCAGAAGCCGTGGCGCCGAGGACAGACCGATCGCGGCGGGGCGGCGAGCCCGCAGAGACGCCCATCGCGCAGCCCGGCTGCGCCGCACGGCCTGCGGGCTCGTGCTCCGGGTGAGCCCTCAGAACGGCGGGACGCGCACGGGCGGTCCCGGGATCTGCTCCTCGGGCTCGCGGCCTCCCGGGTCGCGCTTCGACGCTGCGCGGCGCAGTACGCGCCAGTACCCGCGTTCTACACAGGCCTCGTCGAGGGCGCCGCGCGCGACGAGCAGGCGGTGCATCTCGGGCAGCCGGTAGTGGGGCACCGTCATCACGAGGTGATGCTCGAGGTGGAAGTTCACCCGGTTGGGCGCGATCAGCAGGCGCTCCCACCAGCGCGCGAGCGTGGTGCGCGTGCGGCCGCGCGGCTCGGGCGCGTCCGGCGTCAGCGCGTGCTCCGCGATCGAGCGGATCCGCGTGACCAGCGTGTTCGTGGTGAGCCACGCGCCGACCCAGAGCAGGTAGAGAGCCGGGTGGCCGAGCGCGGTGAGGCCGGCCAGCAGGATCGCGTTGGTCACGGCGACGCCGATCGCGGCGCGCCGCGCCGGCTCGTGTGCCGCCGCGCGGGCGAACGTCCGCGCCCATGCCGCGCGCGCGAACTTGAGGCCGGTGCGGCCGCTGAGATCGCGGCCGAACTTGCGCCACAGGCTCGAAGGAGTGATCGGGAAGGGCGTGACGAGGCCGAGGTCCGGATCCTCGGCCGTGCCCGTGCGCGCGTGGTGCTGGAGGTGATACGGGCGATAGGGGACCAGGTCGCTCCAGACCGGATACGCGCAGAGCCAGCTCCCCACCCAGTCGTTCCAGCGTCGGTTGCGGAGCAGCGTACGGTGCGACGCCTCGTGCATCAGCACGGCCAGGCCGAGCTGGCGGGCGCCGATCAGGAACAGCGACACGAGGATGCTGAGCGGGCTCGGCCGGACCGCCACCCACGCGAAGCACGCGAACACGATGCCCCAGTCGACGGCGATCGAGATCCAAGAGCGCAGATCGCTCTGCGCGAGCAGGTGCGTCATCTCCTCGCGCGAGAGCGCGGAGCGCCAGTCGGGCTTGACCGGTGCAGCCAGGGCAGGGGAAGCCATGGTTCCTCCTCGGATCGTTCAGGCCGCGACGAGTCGCGCGGCGCCGTCGGCCGCGCGCGTGTCGGCGGGGGCCTGGCGGTGGGGGACGTCGAAGCGCGCGAGGAACGCGGCCCAGCACTCGCGGCCGCGGCGGTCGTAGTCGCGCAGCGCGCGCTGGAGCGCGTCGCGCTCGTGCGGATCGAGGATCTCGCGCGGGAGCAGCGGGTCGAGTGCGAGCCGCTGGATGGCGCGCCCGCCGATCAGGAACGACTCGCGCATCGCCTCGGGCAGGGGCAGCGAAGCGAGGTGCGCATGGCTCGCCTCGAGCTCCGCGAGCGCGTCGCGATAGCCGGCACGCAGCACCTCCGGCTCGTAGAGCGAGCGAGCGCGCGCCTCGCTCGCGTCGTCGAGATCGCGCAGTGTGCAGACGAGCGCGCCCGGTGCCATGCCGAGCCGCGCCAGCTCGTCGCGCAGCGCGGCGCAGCCGACGCGCAGGTTCGCGGGACGCAGCGAGAGGCCGGGTCGCAGGCGGCGGAAGCCACGGAGGCGCAACGCTCTCGCGTGTCGGCGCGCGGCAGCGCCGCGGCGCGCGGCGTCCGCATCGAGCACGCCCCACCAGCTCCCGTCCCAGGGCGCGCTGCGCGCGCCGAGGTCCCGCCATCCCTGCACGACCGCCTGGATCGGGGCGGCCGCGCTGCCGAGGCGGTAACGGCCGCGCTCGTCCCTCTCGATGCGACCCGAAGCCAGCAGCCGCGCCAGCGCGACGCGCACCGTGCCCGGCGCGAGGCCGAAGATCTCCGCGGCCTCGACCAGCGCGGCAACGGGCATGGAGCCCCGCGTCAGCGTGGACAGCAGGTCCAGGATCAGGCTGCGGGGTGTGGGGCCCGGCACGAGGCCGATATTACATCAATCGACCCAATTCCGCGATCAACTGTAATAAACGCCGACCCTGGGAAGAGACAGGGGCCCCGCGGGGCCGTAGCTCGCGGACGTCCGGATCAGACGCCCGCGGAGGCGGTCTGCCGCTGCAGCTCCACGATGCGGTCGACGAGCGCCAGCACCTCGGGCGCCGCCAGATCCCTCCGGAGGAGCTGTCGCCGCAGCCCGAGGAGCGCGAGGTCGTTCTTCATGCGCCGCAGCGCCAGGTCGAAGTCGTCGGGGCCCAAGGGCGATTCCTCACGTCCGGGATCCAGCATGTCCAGCTTCTCCGGTCGAACCGTGAGTAGCCCGGGCCCGGGGACAGGTGACGTCGCCTCTCTACCACTCCCCGACGTTGGGCATGGAAGCCCAGGGCTCGCGCGGCGGCAGGGGCGCGCCCTTCTGGAGCAGCTCGACCGAGATCCGGTCCGGCGAGCGCACGAACGCCATGCGGCCGTCGCGCGGCGGCCGCAGGATCTGGACGCCGCCGTCGCGCAGGCGCTGGCAGACGGCGTAGATGTCGTCGACCTCGTAGGCGACGTGCCCGAAGTTGCGCCCGCCGCCGAGCACCTCGGGGTCCCAGTTGTGGGTCAGCTCGATCTGCGCGTCGTGATCGCCCGGGGCGGCGAGGAAGATCAGCGTGAAGCGACCGGGCGGCACGTCGACGCGCCGGACCTCCTCGAGGCCGAGCTTGTTGCAGAAGAAGTCGAGCGAGGCGGCGGGATCCGAGATTCGCACCATCGTGTGCAGGTACTTCACTCGGATCCCTCCGTCTGCCGGTTTCCCCTCAGCTCGAGGTATAGGCCGTCTCGCTGTGCTCCGAGAGGTCGAGGCCCGTGTACTCGGATTCGCTGCTGACGCGCAGGTCGCCGAAGATCGCGCGGAGCACGAACAGGATCAACAGCGTCGCGAGCGGCGCGAAGATCGCCGTGATCAGCACGCTCTCGACCTGGGCCATGACCTGGCCGCCCCAGCTGACGCCCGAGGGCCGCGCGAAGTCGGCCATGAAGAAGCCCGTCGCGAGGGCGCCCCAGGTTCCGCCCACGCCGTGCACGCCGAAGACGTCGAGCGAGTCGTCGTAGCCGCCGAGCGGCTTCAGCACGGTGATGGCCATGTAGCAGAGCACCGAGACGCCGATGCCGATCGCGACCGAGCCGCCGGGCGTCACGAACGCGCAGGCCGGCGTGATCGCGACGAGGCCGGCGACGGCGGCCGTGGCGCCGCCGAGCACGGTCGGCTTGCCGCGGTGGATCCACTCGATCGCCATCCAGGTCAGCATCGCGGTGGCCGTGGCGGTGTGCGTGGTCAGGAACGCGAGGCCCGCCGTACCGTCCGCGGCGAGCTGGCTGCCCGCATTGAAGCCGAACCAGCCGACCCACAGCAGGGACGCGCCGATGACCACCAGCGGGACGTTGTGCGGCGGCATCGGCTCCTTGCCGAAGCCGCGGCGCTTGCCGAGGAACAGCGCCGCGACCAGCGCGGAGTAGCCGCTCGACATGTGCACGACGAGGCCGCCGGCGAAGTCCTTGGCGCCGAGCGTGGTGCCGATGAAGCCGCCTCCCCAGACCATGTGGGCGAGGGGCACGTACACCACGAAGAGCCAGACCCCGATGAAGGCGAGATAGGGCCCGAAGCGCATGCGCTCGGCGAACGCCCCGATCATCAGCGCAGGCGTGATGATCGCGAACATCGCCTGGAACATGACGAACACGTACTCGGGGATGCTGTAGCCGGTCCACAGCGTGTTCGGCGTGATGCCCGCGAGGCCGGCCTTGGAGAGGTCCCCGACGACCGGGTTGCCTGCGGCGAAGGCCAGGCTGTAGGCCGCGAGCACCCAGAGCACGCTCACGAGGCCCGCGGCGACGAGGCACTGCATCAGCATCGAGAGCACGTTTTTCGTGCGCACGAGGCCGCCGTAGAAGAGCGCGAGGCCTGGCAGGGTCATCAGCAGCACCAGCGCCGAGCTGGTCATCATCCAGGCGGTGTTGCCCGTATCGAGGGTCGTCGGGGGGGCGGGGGCGGCGGCCTCCTGGGCCAGCGCAGCGCTGCCGGCGAGCAGCACGGGCAGGGCCAGCGCCGGACGCAGCCTTCGGGCGAGTTCGCGGAACATGAGGGAGCACTCCTTGACACTGAGGCGGGGCAGGGGTTCGGCCTGGCGCGGGCGGGTCGCAAGCGGCGTGCCAGCGCGGCGCCCGCGGCGCGCGATCTCAGGCGGCTTCGAGCCGTGCCCGACACGCCGCCGCACAACGATTGAGCAGCGCCTGCCCAGGGCGAAGGCAGGCGAGGCGGATCAGGCAGCGGCCTCGCCGACCGTCACGACCCGGATCGACCGGGTGCTGCCGGACTCGCGGCTCACGCCGGCCGTGACCACGACCACGTCACCCGGCTCCGCGATGCTGAGGGCCTGCGCGCGCTCGGTCGCGAAGGCGATCATCGCCTCGTCCGTCGGATCTTCGCCCTCGAAGCGCACCCCGATCACGCCCCAGTTCATCGCGAAGCGCCTCGCGACGCGCTCCCAGCGCGTGACGCCGAGGATCGGGCAGCGCGGGCGGTACTTCGAGATCGAGCGTGCCGTGAAGCCGCTCTCGGTGAGGGCCACGATCGCGGCGGCGTCCAGGTGGGTCGCCATGGTGATGGCCGCCTGGCTCACCGCGTCCGTCACCACGTTGGCGGGCTCCGCCAGGATGTTCTGGAGATGGCCGTACTCGGCGAGCGAGGCCTCGGCCTCGAGCGCCAGCGTGGCCATCGTGCGCACCGCCTCCACGGGATAGGCGCCGGCGGCCGTCTCGTTCGAGAGCATCACGGCGGAGGTGCCGTCGAAGATCGCGTTGGCGACGTCGCTCACCTCGGCGCGGGTCGGCGTCGGGTTGCGCTGCATGGAGTCCAGCATCTGCGTCGCCGTGATCACCGGCTTGCCGTTCATCACGGTGGTCCGGATGATCTTCTTCTGGACGATCGGAACCTCCTGGAG
>Ga0335070_10004052_pt1 | contig 17094 bp, 13 predicted proteins | sample Lox_Sample_13_FD_206722 | JGI IMG/M metagenome (GOLD analysis project Ga0335070, IMG submission 206722) | Soil microbial communities from Loxahatchee National Wildlife Refuge, Florida, United States - Lox_Sample_1.3 | ecosystem: Environmental > Terrestrial > Soil > Wetlands | place: USA... | reverse complement strand
GCGAGTTCGAGGGCATCCCGGTCGCTTTCATCGGCGTGACGCTGGCTGCCACGGGCAGCATGGTCAGCCCCAGCGGCGTGCGCGGCTGGAGCTTCGCCGACGAGGCGGACACGGCCAATGCGATCGCGCGCGAGCTGCGAGAACGCGGCGTCCAGGCCATCGTCCTGCTGATTCACGAAGGTGGCGCCGGCGGCGGGGGGCTCGACGAATGTCCATCGCTGTCCGGCCCGATCGTCGCCATCGTACGGCGGCTCGATCCCGGCATCGATGCGGTGATCAGCGGCCATACGCACCAGGCCTACAACTGCCTCGTCGACGGCCGCCCCGTCACCTCCGCCGGCTCGCACGGTCGCGTGATCACCCAGCTCGACCTCACCCTCGACCGTGAGACCCGCGACGTGCGAACCAGCCATGCGGTCAACCGACTGGTCACGCAGGATGTCACACCGGATCCGGAGGTGGCGCGCATCGTCGAAACCGCCCACAGCCTGGCAGCACGCAAGGATCGCGTGGTCGGGCGAGCAGCGGGCCCGATCCTGCGCGCCGGCCTGCTGCCGGCGGACCTCCAGGCCGGCGGATCCGGGGAGAGCGCGCTGGGCAACCTCCTCGCCGACGCGCAGCTGCGCGCCACGCGTGCGCCCGAGCGCGGTGCGGCTCAGATTGCGTTTATGAACCCGGGGGGCGTGCGCGCCGACCTGATCCCGCGCGAGGACGGCAGCGTGCTGTACTCGCAACTGTTCGCCGTGCATCCGTTCGGCAACGACCTGGTCACCATGACCCTCACCGGCGCCCAGATCCGCACGCTGCTAGAGCAGCAGTTCCCCGCCGATCCCAATGCTACGCCATTGCCTCGTGCGCTTCAGCCTTCGGCGGGTTTCCGCTACACGTGGCACGCCGCCGCTGCGCGTGGGCAACATATCCAGAGCGCGACCCTGGATGGACGCGAGCTCGATCCGGCGGCGGACTATCGCGTCACCGTCAACAGCTTCCTCGCGGAGGGCGGCGATCGGTTCAGCGTGCTCACGCAAGGACGCGACCGCATGCGCACGGTGGTCGACGTCGATGCCTTGGAAGCCTATTTCCGCGAGGTCGGCAAAGTGACATCGCCGGCGCTCGGACGCATCGTGCGACAGCCCTGAAATCGGGCGCGAGGCGCGAGCCTCTGGTGCTCAGCGCGTGCCTAAGAGCCGACCAGGATATGACTGTAATTATCCTCAATGGCCTGTACCGCACTCCAGAAGCGGCCTGGGCGCGGTCGGTTGCGGCACATACCCAGGCAGGTCGCTGTCGCTGAACGCGAAGACATAGAACTGGTTGGGGTTGGGGACCATCCCGCGCGTCGGATCGCCTGGCAGCTTGAGCGGATCGGCAATAGTCGCAAGGAAGTCGTTGTCGTTGGCGACATACAGGGTGTGCTTGGTTTCCCCGTTGATGACGACATCCTGTCCGAAGGCCACGCCTTCCAGCTTGGACGGGATGAAGAACGCGTTGATGCCTGCGGCGGTGAGCTTGGCGACGATATCCAGAAACGCTTCCTTGTGCACCGCCTGGCTCGGATTACTCTTGAGATCGAGGACCGCAACAGCGCTCACATCCGGGGCGCCGTCGAGATCGATCAGGTACAGCTTCTTGACCGTGGCCGCGGAGGCCGTGTCGGTGAGCAGCGGCGTATCAGCCATGCCGCTGCCATCGCGTTCGTCGACCAGGAACTGATGGTTGTTGACCGCGACGATCTCGCTCACGCCGGAGCCGTCGCTGAGCCTGTAGCCATACTCGCGGGTCGCGCCGCTTTGGATATCGATGGTCACGATGCGGAGGCTGCCTTTCTTGTCCTGCTCGAGGTTGGCCTGCATGACGCCGACCAGCGTCTTGCCGTCCGGCGTGATCGCCAGGCCTTCCATGCCTTTGTTGGTGACGCGGCCGGCGGTGTTGCCGCCGATCTCCACATCCTTCTGCGGGCTGAGCGTGGTGATCGCCAGGTTGTCGGGCAGCTTGAACGCGCGGACGCGTTGGCCGGTGAAACGATTGAACTGGTAGACGTAGGGACCGTATTCGTCGGAGACGAAGACCGACAGGCCGTCGTTGGAAACGCGTATGCCCTCGCTGTCCAGGCGGGCGTTGTTCGGATTGGTCGAAGGCTTGCCGGGGTCGAAATTGTCGGAACGGCCGGTGAAATAATGAGCGAACCGCCTGTTGATGGCGGGTTGGCCGGAGCCGATCGACGTGCCGTCGTTTTCGCTTAACCCGGCGCCGGTGCCGTAGACCAGCGCAGTGACGCTGGAGAGGAGCGTGGTGTTCCGCAGCGTGGGCGTCAGCACGAAAAGCAGCGAGGAAGGATCGCTCGGGTTGTAGTCCGGATTGGGGGCCAGGCTCAAGTTGAGCGTCTGAAATCGATTGATGTACGAAACCGTGTCGTCGATACTGGACGCATAGGGGACAGCGTTGGGGCCGCGGTCGGGCACGGCGAGAAACGTGTCGCCCCCGGCGTAGGCCAGCCCGGAGCCCAGGCCCCCCAGACGATTGCCCGCGACGCCGTTTTCCAACGGGGCGGCGGTGTCGTTCGACAGGTCTTCATAACTGCCACTGATGCTGCCGACGGCGATGAGGTCCACGCCTGCATGCGCGCATAAGCTGGTCGCGCTGGTCAGCGCAATCAGCAGCAGCTTGCATCCGACTGACGACATGTTCATGGGTTTGCTCCGTTTGAGTTGGCATCGGGAATACCGGCTCGCGGGGAATCCGGACAAGGTCGCAACACGCCCCATCCTGCCGTATCGCGCAATCTATCGCGGCGTCGTTACCATTTGATGTATGAGCCGCGTCCCCACCATGCTGCAATCGCTTCGACGCCTCGCGATGTAGGCGTCGTTCCGAGCCATGCTGGAGAGGGCGATGCGCTCGACGCCGAGCGCGCGCGCATCCGCTATCGCGAATCTCGCCCACTACTGTGCGGCGGCCATCCGCCGAACGTGGCGGACCTCAAACCCGGCGCAGACGCTGCGCCGTCGCAGTTGCGGTCGTCCGGCCGTTCATGCGCGCGCGCAGCGGCTTTAGCACCACAAGCGCCAGCACGGCGGCGGCTAAATTGAGAATGGCTGCGAGCGCGAAGACCCTGTGCCAGCCGCCGCTAGCGGCCATGACGCTGGTAAGCGGTATCAGCACAGCGGCGGTGCCCTTGGCGGTGTACAGCAGGCCGGCGTTGGCTGCCGCGAAGCGTGTCCCGTAGCAGTCGGTGCAGGTCGCCGGAAACAGGCTGTAGATCTCGCCCCAGGCGAAGAACACCAACCCGGACAGCAGCACGAACCAAAGCGGATCGTGGCCGAGTCGTGCCAGCAGCAAGATCCCGAAGCCCTCGAGCGCGAAGGCGATGAACATGGTGTGCTCGCGGCCGATGCGGTCCGACACCCAGCCGAAGAACGGCCGGGTCAGGCCGTTGAGCACGCGGTCCAGTGACAAGGCGAAGGTGAGTGCGGGGAGCGTGAACCCCAACAGCGTGACCGGCGCATCGGCAATGCCGAAGTCCTTCGCGATCGGCGCGAGCTGGGCAGTGGCCATCAGGCCGCCTGCCGCCATCATCACGAACATGAGATACATCACCCAGAACACAGGCGTGGCGATCATCTGCGCCGGTGTGAATTGTCTCTCGGCCTCCAGTTCGGTCACCACGGCCGCCGTGGCGGCCCGCCGGGTCTGCGCGGGAGATCTCAGGAACAGCGCCAGAACCATGACGACCGCACCCTGCGCCAGCCCGAAGTAAAGGAACGCCGCCTCGTAGCCGTGCGCCTTGATCGTCGCGGCGATGGGCACCACGGTCAGCGCCGAGCCGGCGCCGAAACCTGCAGCAGTGATCCCAGCCGCGAGTCCGCGCCGCTCGGAGAACCATTTGAGCGTATTGCCCACGCAGGTCCCATAGACCGCACCGGCTCCGACACCGCCCAACGCCGCGGCGAAGTAAAGCAACGGGAGCGACCCAGCCACGGAGTTCAACGCCCAGGCAGCCGCACACAGCGCTCCGCCCGCGAGCGCGACCGGGCGCGGACCGAAGCGGTCGACGCACCAACCTTCGAGCGGAACCGCCCAGGTCTCCAGGATGACGAAGATGCTGAACGCCACCTGGATCGCCGCCCTTGCCCAGCCATGTCTGTCGTGGATGGGATTGACGAACAGAGTCCAGCCGTACTGCAGGTTGGCGATCATGCACATGCAGCCCACCGCCAGGGCGAGCTGAACCCATCGGTCCCGACCGATGGACGATGCCCGCTGCCGGTACCTCGCGCCTTGCATCCGTTGCCCTCCCCGACGGATAGGAACTCCTACCGTATCACACGGCCCCGCAGGGATGGTGGGCTCGTGCCCCGCCCTTGCGCCTCGTGCTATAGTCGCGCGCCCTTCCGGCGGCGCACCTCGCGCCGCCGCCGAATCCCAAATGGACGCTCTTGCCTCCCCATCACCGCAGGCCATCGCGCGTTCGCTTCCCGCGCTCAGGCACGATGCGCGGGGCCGCCGTAGGGTCGACATGCGCGCGGTGATCGCGCTCGCGCTGCCGTTGTTCCTCAACAGCAGCGTACAGGCGGTGCTCAACCTCACCGACACGTGGTTTCTGGGGCGCATCTCGACCGCCGCGGTGGCGGCAGTGGGTGCGGTGTACTGGTTCGTCGTCGTGTTCGTCCTGGTGTTCGGCGGCGTGGCGATGGCGGTGCAGACGCTGGTTGCGCAGGCGTACGGAGCAGGCGATCGCGAGAGCGCTGCACGCGCCACCTGGGCGGGCCTGTGGGTCGCCTTGGGTATGGCGCCGTTCTATGTCGTCGCGTCGCTGTCGGGCGGCATGTTGCTCTCGCCGTTCCGGCTCGACGCACAGCTGCAGGGACTGGCGCTCGAGTTCTGGTTCCCGCGCATGCTGACCGCCGTGCTCGGAGTGTCGCTGTGGGCGGTGTCGAGCTTCTTCAGCGGCATCGGCCGCACCGGAGTGCCGCTGCTGATCATGCTCGGCGTCGCGGCGGTAAATGCAGTGCTCAACCAGCTGTTCATCTTCGGGCTCGGATGGGGCGTGGCCGGCGCTGCCTGGGCCACCGGCGCGGCCCAGCTGTTCGGGCTCGCCGTCGCGCTGCGCCTTTTCCTGGGCCGCGCGCTGCGCGAGGAGTACCGCTGCCACAAGGCCTGGCGGCCGAACTGGCGCGACATGCGTGCGGCATTCCTGCTCGGATTGCCGATGGGTCTGGTGCCCGCGCTCGATGTCGCCAGCCTGGCGCTGTTCCAGGTGATGCAGGTGGCTCTGGGTGAGATCGCTGGCGCCGCCACTCTGATCGTCATGATGATGACCTCGATCGCCTACATGCCGGCGGTCGGCATCGCGAGCGCCGGGACTACGCTCGTCGGCCAGGCGATCGGCGCGGGTGACAAGGCCTGGGCGACGCGCGTGGGCAACGCCGCCATCAAGCTCAACGTCGCCTACATGGGGATGGTCAGCCTGGCGCTGGCGCTGGGCGCATCGTGGTTCCTCCCCGTCTTCGTCGCCGCGGGCGGGGCGAACGCGGCCCAGACGATCGCGCTCGGCGGCACGCTGCTGTGGTTCGCCGCGGCCTATCAGATCTTCGACGGGCTCAACCTCGGCAGCGCGTTCGCGCTGCGCGGTGCCGGGGACGTGCGCGTGCCGGCGGTGCTGGTGCTGCTGCTTTCGTGGCTGGTATTCATCCCGCTGGCGCACACCTTGAGCTTCGCCCCCGGCCAGGGCTGGATCGACGGCGTACCCAAGCTAGGCTGGGGGGCCGCGGGAGGTTGGGCGGCGATCGCGGTCTACACCATGTTTCTGGGGATCATCATGCTGTGGCGCTGGCGCTCTGGTGCGTGGCGGCAGATCGAGTTGCGCAGACAGGCGGGGTGAAGCGCAACGAGTGACGGCGAAGCAGGTGTAGACTGGGAACTGCGCTGGACGCGACGCTGCCACTCCGACCCATGCCGATCCGATTGCAGCTGTGCTGGATGGTCTTGCTCTGTGCAACGCTGTGCGGCCCAGGCATGATGCCGATTGCGGCGGCGCAGGAGACGCGCGCCTCTACGCGAGAGCCGGTGTTCCTGGTGGCCGCGCCGGAGCTGGGCGATCCCAACTTCGCGCACACGGTGGTGCTGGTGGCATTCCCCGAAGACGGCGGCCCCATCGGTGTGATCCTCAACCGCCCCACTCCCTTCACGCTGGCCAAGCTGTTCCCCGACGAGCCGAAGCTGAAACGGCGTTCGGACCCGGTCTCGTTCGGCGGGCCGGTCAAGCTGCAGGCGTTGATGTTCCTCTTCCGGTCCGAGCGTGCGACCGACGGCGCCGTGGCGATCATGGAGGACTTGTATTTGTCCGGCAACGCCGACGTGCTGGACAAGCTGTTGCAGCGGCCCGGCGATGGCTTCGTCCGCTACTATGTCGGCTACGCTGGTTGGGCGCCCGGGCAGCTGGAAGCGGAGATCGCGCTCGGCGGGTGGTATGTGGTGCCCGCCGACGTGGAGACCATCGTGAACGCCGACCCGAAACGCATCTGGAAGCAGCTACTGCTGCGCGCCACCGCGGTAAAGACGTAGCCCAGGTATTCGGCCAGGCCGCCTCGCACATGGCACGCGATAGGGCACCCTGGGGCTAGACAAACATAGACCCATTCGCACACGCATCCGGAGCGACGCGACTTGAGGGCGGCTGCGCAGAAGAAGCTCACCAGGATTGCCACCGCGCCCGGTGCTCGCGGCGCCGCCGTTCTCGCCTTGGCGCTCGCGGCCGTTCCCGCGCGCGCGGACTTCAGCTGTCCGGACCAGCTCGAGGTCCGACAAAGCGCCACTCCTCCGGCCGGCTGGACGGTGTCGTACAGCGAAGTGCCGCCGCGCTTGTCGGGCGTCATGATCTTCGACGGGCAGCCCTCCAACAAAGCCAGCTTGAAGTACGACCGGCGCAAGTCCACCGCCAAGGAGCTGATCCTGATCTGGACACTGCGCGACAGCCCGCGCAGCCACTACGTGCAATGTACCTACGAGCGCACCACGGCCATCATCACCTCGGCGCTGCCCCCGGGCACCGCAAGCTGCGAGCTGGTATTCGACCGCACGACGTCCTATCCGTCGGGCGCGTTGCCGGTGAAGCGGATGGTGTGCAGATGACAGATGACACAGGACTGAAGACAGAGGACAGACAAACACAAGGAGAGGGACTATGGGGGTGGGACGCAGGCAGTTCTTGAAGAGCGCGAGTGTGGCGGCGTTGGCGGCGGCAGGCACCGCGGCGCCCGCAGCGGCGCAGGCGGCGCACGAGAGGGACAAGCCGCGCCGGGAGGATGCCGACCTGGCGCTGAAGCTCACCGTCGGCCACATCAAGCGCGGGGACAACCTGACGCTGGCGGTGAAGACCGACATGGGCGTGCTGGACGTGCACGGCGCGGGCGAGACGCTCAACTACGATGTCCCGCACTCGGTGGACGAGATGCTGCGCGAGGGCGGCGGGCAGCTGGTGAATACCGTCCTGCTCAAGGCCAGGGGGGCACAGTGGGCGCGGCGCCATTTCTTGCCGGAATCCGACGTCGAGTTCGGTCCGCCGGTCCTGCATCCGCAAAAAATCCTCTGCGTGGGACTGAACTACCGCAAACACGCCGCAGAGACCAATCAGCCGGTTCCCACCACGCCGCTGCTGTTCAACAAGTACAACAACGCGCTGATGGAGCATCGGGGCACGCTCAAGCTGCCCACGAAGGTGGCGAGCCAGTTCGACTACGAGGTCGAACTGGTCGTCGTGATCGGGCGCAAGGCATTCCAGGTAAGCGAGTCCGACGCGCTCAAGTACGTGTTCGGCTATACCACCGGCAACGACTTCTCCGCGCGCGACCTGCAGCGCAAGACCTCGCAGTTCATGCTCGGCAAGAGCTGCGACGGCTTTGCGCCGCTGGGCCCCTGGATCGCTGGCGCCGGCCTGGTGCCCGACCCGCAGAAGCTCGACCTGTGGTGCGAAGTCAACGGCGAAAAGCGCCAGTCCTCCAACACTGCCGACATGGTATTCGGCTGCGCGCAGATCGTGAGCTACGTCTCGCAGCACATGACGCTGATGCCCGGCGACATCATCTATACCGGCACGCCGGAAGGCGTCATCGGCGGCATGCCGGAGGGCAAGCGCGTATGGCTGAAACCCGGCGACAAGCTGCGCTGTGCGATCGAGCCGCTGGACGTGCTCGAGTTCAAGCTGGCATAACGGGCGGGCCTGCGCGGCGGCACACGCCGCGTCGTGGTCGCCGGCGAGCCGGTGCTGCTCGGCGGCGACATCGTGCTGGCGGTCAACGACATCCCGCTCGACAGCTCAGAGCACCTGGAGCAAGCGTGGGACGCGATCCGGCTCGCCCCCTCGGGCAGCATCCTGCGCGTAAAGATCCTGCGCGCCGGGCAGATCAGCGAGCTGCAAGTCGAGCGCTGAGGGTCGGCGGCCCGTCAGCGGATCACTCCATAGGCAGGAAGCCTTCCACCGAGAGATAACGCTCGCCGGTATCGTAGTTGAAGCCCAGCACGCGACTGCCGGCCGGAATGGACGGCAGCTGCTTGGCGATCGCCGCCAGCGTGGCGCCGGAGGAGATGCCCACCAGGATGCCCTCCTCGCGCGCGCAACGGCGCGCCATCTCCTTGGCCGCGTCGGCTTCCACTTGGATGACGCCATCCAGCACGGAGGTGTCCAGATTCTTCGGCACGAACCCCGCGCCGATGCCCTGGATCGGATGCGGCGAGGGCTTGCCGCCGGAGATCACCGGTGAGGCCGACGGCTCGACGGCGAAGGCCTTGAGCTTGGGCCACTTGCGCTTGAGCACGCGCGCGACGCCGGTCAGGTGTCCGCCGGTGCCCACGCCGGTGATCAGGAAATCGAGTCCGTCGGCGAAATCGTCCACGATCTCGCGCGCGGTGGCGCGCTCGTGCACGTCGATGTTGGCCGGGTTATCGAACTGCTGCGGCATCCATGCGCCCGGCGTCTGCTCGACCAGCTCGATGGCCTTCGCGATGGACCCGTTCATGCCCTTCTCGCGCGGAGTCAGCACGAAGCTCGCGCCATAGGCGAGCATCAGCCGCCGGCGCTCGATGGACATGCTGTCGGGCATCACCAGCACCAGCTTGTACCCCTTGACCGCCGCGACCATCGCCAGGCCGATGCCGGTGTTGCCGGACGTGGGCTCCACGATGGTCCCGCCAGGCTTGAGCATACCGCGCCGCTCGGCATCCTCGATCATCGACAGCGCGATGCGGTCCTTGATCGATCCTCCGGGATTGGCCCGCTCCGACTTCACCCACACCTGGTGTGAGCCGCCGAACAGGCGGTTGATCCGGATGTGCGGCGTGTTGCCGATGGTCTGCAGGATGTTGTCGGCTCTCATGGGTCTCGCTCCTTGCTGGCGTGTCAGCACGTCTGGGTGCCGTGAGGACATGCATTATAGACTTGCGGCAGAGGCAGACACGGCGATCCGCGGCCGCGGGCGCCCAGGACAATGCATCAGCCGAACTCGTAGTCCTCGAAGCGCGGCCGCCGCATCGAGCGGGTGTACTCCAGCGAGAACCCGGGCCAGATGGCGACGATATGCCCGGACGCCGTCTTGTACCAGCTAGAGCACGAGCCAGCCCACACCGTGGTCGACAGGCGCTCCTGCAACGTCCTGTTGTGCGCAGCCATGACTTCCGGCTTCACCGCGAGCCAGGCCTTGCTCCGACGGCGCAGCTCACTTAGACACTTCAGCGTGTAACCGACCTGCGCCTCGATGTAGAGCAGCGTCGAGGTATGTCCAGTGCCGGTGTTCGGCCCGAGCAGCAGGAACAGATTGGGGAAACCGGCCACCGTCACGCCGCGATAGGCCTGCGGCGCGTCCTTCCAGGCCTGCGCGAGCGCCTGTCCGCCCCGCCCGCGCACGTCCACCGACCCGAGCAGGTGCAGGGTGTCGAAGCCGGTCGCGCACACGAGGGCGTCGACGTCATGCCTGCGGGCCCCGCGGGTCACGATGCCGCTGGCATCGATGCGCTCGATCGGGTCGGTCACCAGCTCGACGTTGGGCCGATTGAGCGCCAGGTAGTAGTCGTCCGACGGCAGCACTCGCTTGCAGCCCAGCGGATACGTCGGGCGCAGCTTGGCTCGCAACGCCGGATCGGACACTTGTCGGTTCCGGTGTCCGTCTGCCAACCGCTCGAACAGCCGTGCCATCCGCGTACCCTGGTCGAAGCCCAGCCGGTTGCGCTCGTGCAACCAATACTGGTACCAGCGTGGCAGCCGCCCGATCAGCGGCAGGCGGTAGAGCGCCTTCTCCCACTCGCGGTAAGCGCGATCCAGCCGCGGGACGATCCAGTTCGGCGTGCGCTGGAACACTTGCAGCCGGCGGACGATCGGCGCGATCTGCGGCACGAGCTGGACCCCGCTGGCCGCTGTGCCAATGACAGCGACGGTCTTGTCGGCGAGGTCATAAGTGTGGTCCCAGCGCGCCGAGTGCATGAGCTTGCCTCGGAACTGTGCGAGCCCTGCGATATCGGGATAGCGTGGCTGCGTCAGCGGGCCGGTGCTGCACACCAGCACGTCGGCATGCAGCTCGTCGCCTGCACCGGTCCGCAACAGCCAGCGGTTGTTCGACTCGTCGAAGTGCGCCGAGGTCAACGCGGTGTTCAGCCGCAGATGCCGGTGCAGCGCCCACTTCTGCGCGACGCGCTGCATGTAGGCCAGGATCTCGGCTTGGGGCGCGTAAACTCGCGACCAGTTCGGGTTCGGCTCGAACGAGAACGAGTACAGGTGTGACCGCACGTCGCACTGCGCGCCGGGGTACGTGTTATCCCACCACGTGCCGCCCAGGCCGGCTGCTTTCTCCAGGATGGTGAAGTTCTGCAGTCCAGCCTTGAGCAACCGGATGCCCATGCACAAGCCCGACATGCCGGCGCCGAGGATGACCATGTGTGGCTCGTCCGGCGCATCCATCGATGAATGGATCCTGCATAGGTCCTTTGCCAGCGAACCTATACGAAACGGCGTGCCGTGTCCACCACAGGCACGCGTGGATGGATTCTCGGTGACCGGTGACCGAGCCGCGGCCACCGCCCGTGCTCAGGTCAGCTCGCGCAGCAACTGAGCGCAGACGCGCGGCAGAGTCGGATCTGGCGATGCCGGCCCCGGCCGCGCGAAGGGGGAATCGCGTTAGAATCGCGCCGGCTCACGTGTCTGCCAACGGCCCTGACGCACTATCCGGTCTGCAATCGACGAATGGCCGATGAAGCTTCCGAAAGTTCTGGGCGTAGTCTCTGTCCGCACCGTGCTGGCGCCCTGTACTCCGCCGCTAGGGCCGCGACTTCCTGATGGCAAGCGCGCTGAGCCGTCGGACCAACGGCTGGACGGCCACGTAAGAGCCGCATGCGCGTCTTGCTGACATGAAACGGGTAACCGCAATTCTCTTGGTGGGAAGTGCCCTGTGCGCCGCCGTGCCCGCGCTCGCCGCACGCACCGGCGTTGCGGCGCCCTGCGCCCCGGATGTCCCGCACGAGGTGCGCAGGTTTCCGTCCTTCATCACGATGCTCCTCGACTGCGATCGCGTGCTGGTGGAGATCCCGCCGGCCATGATGGGGCGAGACATGCTCGTGTCCACGGAGTTCGCCGCGCTGTCCACCGGCAGCTCCGAGTTCGCACCCGGCACCTCCCTGATAAGTCGAGTGGTCCGTTGGCAACAACGCGGCCACCGCGTCTATCTGGAGATCCCGCGTTTCGATGCTTGGGCCAAGGACTCGCCGAGCCTGCAAGCGGGAATCGAGGCCGTCGCGCTGCCAAACGTGCTGGCAGCTTTCGACGCGATCGCGCAGGGCGACAACGGCGCACCGATCATCGACGTCACGCCGCTGTTCACCTCGGCGGTGCCGGGAAGCTTCGGCGTCGACTACATGCGCCACTACCGGATGGCTGCCGTGGACCCGAAGCGCTCGTATGTCCAAAGCGTCGGCGCATTTCCCACCAACATCGGAGGCCGCTACTACCAGACCTGGGTTCCGGACCGGCAGGAGTTGCTCAAGCCTTCCGGGGGCCAGGGGCCACCGCCTCCGGAGCTCGGTTTTGTCTTTCGCACTAACCTGCTGCTGCTTCCGGAGCAGCCGATGATGGGCCGGTGCGAGGACCCGAGAGTCGGATACTTCTCGGTGCCCTTCGACGATTACGCCACGGGCGAGCATCGCGCGGTGAACCGCGCGTTCATCATGCGCTACCGCCTGGAGAAGAAAGATCCGAGTGCAGCGGTCTCCGAACCGGTCAAGCCGATCGTGTTCTATCTGAGCGATGAGATCCCGGCCAAATGGCGCCCGTACCTCAAACGGGCCGTGGAGGACTGGCGCGGCCCGCTGGAGGCTGCCGGCTTCAAGAATGCGATCTTCGCGCGCGACGCGCCCAGCAAAGAAGAAGATCCGGACTGGGATCCGAGCGATCTGCGCTATTCGGTGATCCGCTGGACGCCCGGCGCGCGGGAAAACGCTTTGGGGCCCGCCGTAGTGGATCCGCGCAGCGGCGAGGTGATCTCGTCGCACATGCTGGTCTGGCACGATGTGCTGCGCCTGGTCGAAGTCTGGTATTTCACTCAAGCCGCACCGATGGATCCGCGCGCGCGCAAGCTGCCCCTGCCCGACGATCTGGTCGGCGAGCTGCTGGCTTACGTCGTCAAGCACGAGGTCGGTCATGCGCTGGGCCTGCGCCACAACTTCAAGGCCCATTCTGCCTTTTCGGTCGCGCAGCTGCGCAGCCGCGAGTGGACCGAGAAGTGGGGCGACTCCGCCTCCATCATGGACTACGCACGCTTCAATTACGTGGCGCAACCCGGGGACAACGCTTACCTGTTGCCGCGCCTGGGCCCGTACGACTACTTCGCGATCGAGTGGGGCTACCAGCCCATTCCCGGAGCCAAGGGCTGCGACGACGAATGGCCTGTGCTGGACGCGGCGGCTACGCGCCAGATCGACGACCCGATGCTGCGCTTCGGCGGTGAAAACGATACGGCCGGAGTGGATCCCAGCGTCGGCACGCAGGTCCTGGGCAGCGACCCGATTGCCGCCGCGGACATGGGCCTGCGCAACATCGACCGCGTCGTCCCGCTGCTGGTTCCCGGCACCACCGAGATGGGGAAAGACTATTCGCAGCTTGCCGAGCTGTACCGAGCACTCGTCGTGAAGCGGCAAAGCGAGCTGCAGGCGGTGGCCAAGCTGGTCGGTGGCGTGGACGAGACGCGCTCGGGCGCTGGCCGCGGGACGCTCCCCTTCAAGCCGGTCCCCGCCGCCCGCCAGCGCCAAGCGGTCGCGTTTCTTCTCGAGCGGGGGTTCGCGCGCCCCGATGCGCTGCTCGACCCGGACGTGCTGTGGCGCATCGGCCCGGACAAGAACACCGCGCCGCTCCAGGACACCAACCAAAGACTGCTCGCGCAGCTGCTCGATGGTGCCGTACTTCACCGGATGGCGGAGGCGGCAACCTATCCTGGGGCTCAGGGGGCCTATCAGGGGATCGACCTAGTGAAGGACTTGAATCGCGGGCTGTTTGCCGAGCTGAAGCAACCGGCTCCCGTGATCGAGCTGTATCGGCGTGATTTGCAGAAGCTCTACGTGAACATGCTGGTGGCGGGGATCAGATCGGAGGACTTGGAGCTGCGAACAGTGACACAGGCAGGCATCAGCGACCTGCATGCGATGCTGGGCCAAGCGCTCAAGAGGATGCGCGACCCGCAGACGCAGTGGCACGTCAAGAGCTTGAAGGGGGCGCTGGAAAAGGAGCGATGACCGCCAGCATCCGGAGATTGACGCGGCTACGGGACTAGCGCCCGCGCACCGCAGCGTGCCGTCGCTACGCGCCGGATGAAAGCGCGACCCGCTCCCACGTAATCACATACGAGGCCATGCGCTCGCCCAGCCGAATCGGGTCGCCGCGCAGGATCAGGCGCCTGCCGTCGAATCGCACGTGCCGGAACTGCGTGCCGCCGGCGAGATTCGGCGCAAGCGCCACCTCGATGTGGTGCCGCACCCCCTGCGCCGGCTCGTCCACCTCGTAGCGGCCCGCATATCCGAAGTAGCCGAGCGCGGCGGCCGTGAGCTCCGCCGGCGTGGCCGTCTCTGCGATCCCGCCGGTGTACGGCGGCCGCCCAGGCACCATCAGGTTCGCCGACATGAACCCATCGGGAAGGTACATGATGAAGCCGCGGGCGTCCTTGCCCATCGGGTAGGCGATGGAGCCGTCGGGCCCCTCGGTGTAGTAGGACACCAGGCGCCAGGTTCCAAGCAGTTGCTCGCGGATCGTCGGCATTGCGCGCCCTCTGAGATAGCGAGGGTCGGGATTCTACGCCTCGCGATGGGTTGCGCAGGCCCGGACTTGATGCGACCCTAACGCACTTCGAGCGAAGGCAGCAGAGCAATGCGTGTGCTGGTGTTGGGAGCAGGAGTGATCGGCGTGACCAGCGCCTGGTATCTGGCCGAAGCCGGGCACGAGGTCACCGTAGTCGACCGCCAGCCGGGGGCGGGTCTGGAGACGAGCTTCGCCAACGGCGGTCAGGTCTCGGTGAGCCAGGCGCAGCCCTGGTCGAATCCGGGCGCGCCGCTGAAGATCCTCAAGTGGCTGGGCGACGAATCGGCCCCGCTGCTGTTTCGCCCGATGGCCAGCCTGCGGCAATGGCGCTGGGGCCTGCAGTTCCTGATCGAGTGCCTGCCAGCGCGCACGCGCGACAACACCGTCCAGATCCTGAAGCTCGCGATTTACAGCGGCCAGCAGCTCAAGACCCTGCGCGAGCGCACCGGCGTGCGCTACGAGCACTTGGAGAAAGGCATCCTCCAGCTCTACTACGATGCGACCGAGTTCGAGGGCGCGAAAGCACAGGTGGAGCTGATTCGCCGCGGCGGGCTGGACGTGCAGGTCAAGACCACGGAGCAGGTGTTCGAGATCGAGCCGGTGCTGGCGCGCAGTGCGGTGCGGCCCGTAGGCGCCACGTATGCAGCGACGGACGAGTCGGGCGACGCCCACCTCTATACGCGCAACCTCGCGGAAATCTGCGCGCAGCGCGGTGTGCAGTTTCGATATGGCACGCGGGTCCTCGCGATCGAGACCTCCGGCGAAGGGGTGCGCGGCGCTCGCGTGCAGGCGGAAGGCCACGCCCCCGAGACGCTCGTTGCCGACGCGGTGCTCGTCTGCCTCGGCTGCCAGTCGCCCTTCCTGCTGGAGCCGCTAGGCGTGCGCGTCCCGGTATACCCGGTGAAGGGATATTCGGTCACCATCCCGACCGACGGCTACGACGGCGCGCCCACCGTGTGCCTCACCGACGAGGGTCACAAGCTGGCGATCTCGCGCCTGGGCAACCGGTTGCGCGTGGCCGGCACGGCCGAGCTGAACGGCTACGACACCAGCATCAACGATGTGCGCTGCGGCTCGATCCTCGCGCGCGCCAGGCAGCTGTTCCCGAGCGGCGGCGATTTCGAACGCGCGCAGCGCTGGGCGGGGCTACGGCCGGCTACGCCGGGCAACGTGCCGGCCATCGGGAGCACGCGCGTCCGCAATCTGTACCTGAACACTGGACATGGCACACTGGGCTGGACGCTCGCATGCGGGTCCGGCAAGTCGATAGCGGACATCATCGGCGGCAAGCAGCCGGAAGTGGGATTTCGTTTTTCCAGGGGGTAGACCTTGAACCGCGTCTTCGTCGTCGAGCAGCTCATCCGGTTCTCGCATTGCGATCCGGCGAGCATCGTCTACTATCCGGACTTCTTCGATCTGCAGCATGCCGCCGCAGAGGACTGGTACCGCGAAGCGGTCGGCTGCGGCCTGCCCGAGCTGATCGGCAAGCGCGGCATCGGCACGCCGACGGTGAGCCTCCAGAGCGAGTTCATCAAGCCGTTGCGCATGGGCGACGTGCTGCGCTGGGAGATCCGCGTGCTCAAGCTGGGCCGCGCATCGGTGCAGTTGCACTACAGCGGGATGAAGGACAGCGTGAAGCATCTCGAGATCACGCAGACCATTGCGTTCATGGACCTCGCCACGCAGAAGGCAATACCGATTCCCGACGACCTGCGCCCGCGCATCGAGGACTACCTGGTCGCGTAGTCACGCTCCTGTGCACGCTTCGATCGCCGCCATCGGTCTTCTGTGCGTGCTCGGCAGCCGGGCAGCCGCCGACACACCCGGAGCAGGGCTCGATGCGCAGCCACAGGCGCTGTTCGAAGCCGGCGCGAAGGAGTTCGAGCAGCGGTGGGTCGTCGCGCCCTCCCCCTTCGGCAATTGGGGACGGGGCCCGACCTCGAACGGCGAGTCCTGCACCGACTGCCACATCGGCGGCGGACGCGGCCGCCCACCTGAATCCGAGGACGAGCCTCTGCGCGCCGGTCTGCTGCGCATCAGCATCCCGGGACGCGATCCGCATGGCGCGCCGCTGCCGCACCCGGCGTACGGCGACCAGCTCCAGTATCAGGGCGTGCTCGGCAAGGTGCCGGGCGAGGGCGAAGTCTATGTCCGATGGCGCACGCATGCGGTGTCGTTCGCCGACGGCGCGCTCACCACGCTGCACAGGCCGGTCATCGAACTGCGCGATCTGGAATTCGGTCCGCTCGGGAAAGACGCGCTGCTCTCGCTGCGCGTGGCGCCGCCGCTGGCCGGCGTCGGCATGCTGCAGGCGATCAGCGACCAGGTCTCGCCGGCGCAGCCCCTGCAGGGCGGGGGCGGCCACGCCAACACGGTGTGGGACTACGGCGCGCAGCGCACCGTGCCCGGCCGCTTCGGCTGGAAAGCCAACCAGCCCAGCCTGCGGCAGCAGATCGCCAGCGCGCTCCTCAACGACTTGGGCGTCACCTCCGACCTGTTCCCCGAGGAGAACTGCCCTGCCGTGCAGAGCGCATGCCGCGCCTTCCCTCGGCCGGCCGCACCGGAAGCCAGACCCGAGCAGCTCGACGCGATCGAGTTCTACCTGCGCTGGCTGCCCCCACCCGCCCGTCGCAACACACAGGATTCCCAGGTGCGGGCAGGCGAGCGGCTGTTCGACGCGGCCGGCTGCGCTGGCTGTCATACACCCGAAATGCGGAGTGCCCAGAGCACGATCCGCCCCTATACCGACCTGCTGCTGCACGACATGGGCG
>Ga0335070_10004051_pt1 | contig 17094 bp, 15 predicted proteins | sample Lox_Sample_13_FD_206722 | JGI IMG/M metagenome (GOLD analysis project Ga0335070, IMG submission 206722) | Soil microbial communities from Loxahatchee National Wildlife Refuge, Florida, United States - Lox_Sample_1.3 | ecosystem: Environmental > Terrestrial > Soil > Wetlands | place: USA... | reverse complement strand
CAGGCGCTCGACGAACTTCGCGCCGCCGCCGCTTATCAAGAGCGCAATGGCGGTGAGTCCACTTTCATGCCCGCTCGCGAAATGTTGGCGGACATGCTTGCCGACCTCAATCGTTCGGCCGACGCCTTGGCCGAGTACCAGACTGTGTTGAAGAATGCTCCGAATCGCTTTGACGCCCTTCTCGGTGGAGCGCGGGCCGCTCAAAGTGTCGGTAACGCGACCCTCGCTCAGGCCTTCTACGTGCGACTTTCCGAATCTTGCCCGGCCGGAGATCGCCCCGAATTGCTGGAAGCGAAGACCTATCTGGCAAACAAATAGCGGAAGCGGGGATGCCCGTTTGGAGTCTGGCATGGTCTCCGCTAGGCCCTCTTACTGTAGGGCTCAACGGTGACTTCCTCACGTGCTCGGTTTCATTCCGCGCTGGACTTGAGGTAAGATTTCCGGCTTACTAGTAGCATCGCCATGCTGCGCAACGCGGGCAAACTTTGGTTCTACGCTCTTCTGCTGGGTTTGATTTTCCTGGCCGCGCAGTTCCATTTTTGCGCGGATCTGACGTCCACCACGGCTGCTTCTCACTTCTGTCCCTACTGCGCCACCACCGGCGCTGCAATCGCTGCCTCGGCCCCGTCAATTAGTCTCGCTCCAGCGCAGGCGCCCGTCGAGTTCTCTCCTTCACAGGTTTTTGCGTCAGCCGACGTGTGGTTCAACGTCGCTCCGCGCGCGCCTCCTGCCCTGTAATTCCCCTCGATTCCCGTAGTCCCACTATGAATCCGGGCCTTGGTTCACCGATTCCCCGTCTCTGGGGAATTCCGAGGAGTTTCACCATGAAGAAAGGACTGGCATGGGCCGCACTTTTGCTGGCCTGGCCGATCTGGGCGGGAGGCCAGAACCCGCCGCAAACCCCATCACCCGCTCAGACTGCTGCTGCCGCGCCCACGGAGCGGATTTCCCTCGACGATGCCATCCGCCTCGCCCTTCAGCACAATCATGCCTTGCTGGCTCTGCGGACCACCATCCTGCAGAATCAGGCCCAGGAAATAAGCGCGAACCTCCGGCCTAATCCAGTCCTCTCCTGGGACGCGCAGTTTCTCCCGATTTTCGAACCCAGCAAATTCACCTCTGACTGGATCGAGAATCAGGCGCAGTTCGACCTGGGCATCAGCTACTTGGTCGAGATTGGTAAGAAACGCCAGCACCGCTTGCAAGCCGCGAAGGATGCTACCGAACAAACTCGCTGGCAGGTCTCCGACAGCGAGCGCCAGCTCACCTTCAGCGTCGCTCAGCAGTTCGTCGCCGCGCTCCTTGCAGAGTCCACTCTCGATTTCGCTGAGCAGGACTTGAAAAGTTTCCAGCAGACCGTCGACATCAGCGAAGCCCGCCGCAAAGCCGGCGACATGAGCGAGGTCGATCTCCTCAAAATCAAACTGCAACTCCTGCAATTCCAGACCGACGTCAACCAGGCCAAGCTCGCCAAGGTTCAGGCCATCGCCGCCCTTCGCCAACTCGTCGGTTTCGAATCTGTCCCCGACTCCTTCGATGTCGCGGGCGATCTGGACTACCAACCCGTCCATGGCGGCCTCGACGAGTTCAAAGCCATGGCCCTGCGCTCACGCCCCGACCTGATGGCCGCTCGCCAGGGTGTTGTCGCGGCACAAAGCGCCGAGAAACTTGCCGAAGCCAACATCAAGCGCGACCTCGGCACAGGGTTCACCTATTCCCACATCTCTTCGACCAATACCGGCGCCTTCTTCTTCAATATCCCGCTCCCGATCTTCGACCGCAATCAGGGCGAAGTCGCCCGCACCAAGTACGTCATCACGCAAAATCAGCAACTCGCCGAGGAAGCTTCGCAGCAGGTGCTCACCGACGTGGTCGACGCCTACTGGGCCTTGCGCGCCAACGACGAAATCATTCAGCTCTATCGCGGCGGTTATGTGGATCAGGCCAAGCAATCCCGCGACATCAGCGAATACGCCTACCGCCGCGGCGCCGCCAGCCTTCTCGATTACTTGGACTCCGAGCGCAGCTACCGCGCCAACCAACTCGCCTTTCGCCAGGCCCTCGCCAGCTACATGGTCGCCGTCGAACAGATGCGCCAGGCCGTGGGAACAAGGACGCTGCCATGAGAATCCTTAGCTCCAAAATACGATCCGTCCACCTCCTCGCGCTTCTCACCAGTCTCGCCCTGGCGATCGCTGGCTGCGGCAGCGGCATCGGCGAGCCTGAATCCAAGATGACTTCCTACACTGCCAACGAATCCGCCAACGGTACCGCGCAACTCTTCACCGTGCCGCGGCAGGAGATGGCCCACATCAGAGTCGTCCCTGTCGAGAAGACCCGCTTGCAGCGCGTCCTGCGCCTGACTGGCTCCGTCGCCTATAACCAATTCAAGACCACACCGGTTTTTCCTGCTGTCGGTGGCCCGGTCCACGAAATCCTCGTCGCGCCCGGCCAGGTCGTATCTGCCGGCACGCCCCTCCTCACTGTGAACAGTCCCGATTACTCCGCCGCCCGTTCTGCCTACATCAAGGCCAAAGATTCCCTTGTGCTCGCCGACAAGAACTTCACTCGCGCTCAGGATTTGTACGCCCACGGCGCCATCGCCGAATCAGATCTGCTGGCCGCCGAATCCGCCCGCAACCAGGCCGAAGCGGATATGGTCGCGGCCAAAGATGCGCTCCACGCGCTGGGCATCAAGGACCCCGATTTCGTGGTCAAAAATCCCGGCCAAACTACCCTGCAGATTCCCTTGCTGGCACCCGTCGGGGGCGAAATTGTCGAACGCCTCGTCGGCCCCGGTCAATTGCTGCAAAGCGGCGCCACCCAGTGCTTCACCATTTCCGACATGAGCGAAGTCTGGGTCCTCGTCAACGTCTACCAGAGCGATCTCCCCTACGTTCACCTCGGCGACGCCGTCAGCATCAACACGGATTCCTATCCGGACGTCTTCCACGGAAAAATCTCGTACATCGCGCCTGCTCTTGATCCCAACACACGCACGCTTCAGGCTCGTATCGTTACGGAGAATCCCGGCCATAAGCTCAAAAAAGACATGTACGTCGCCGCATCCGTTCTGGCTGGCGTCAATCCGAATGCCCTCACCGTTCCTGACGCCGCTGTTCTGCGCGATACCGAGAATCAGCCGTACGTGTATGTTGCGACCCAGAATAAAAACCAGTTCGCTCGCCGCCTCGTGAAGATCGGCGACAGCAACGCCGGCCGTACCGAAATCGCCTCCGGTCTCAAGGAAGGTGAGCAGGTCGTTGGCGATGGCGCACTCTTTCTGCAGTTCAAGAATTCACTCCAACACTAGATGATCCATCGCATCGTCCAATTCGCCCTGCAACAACGGTTCCTGGTGATCCTGATGACCGTGCTCATCGCGATCGCGGGCGCCATCTCCTTTCAACATATGCCGGTCGATGCTTATCCCGACCTTTCCCCGCCGATGGTCGAATTGATTACCCAGTGGCCCGGCCACGCCGCCGAGGAAGTTGAACGCCTCACCACTCTGCCTCTCGAACTCGCCATGAACGGCACACCGCGCCTTCAGGTGATGCGTTCCATTTCTCTTTACGGCCTCTCTGACGTGCGTCTGACCTTCGATGAAGGCACCGATCCCTACTTTGCTCGCCAGGTCGTCTTCCAGCGCATCGCCGACGCCCAGCTCCCCACCGGTGTCACACCCTCCATGGCGCCGCTCTTTAGCCCCAGTGGGCTCGTCTACCGCTACGTGCTCGAAAGCCCGGACCGCACGCCCCAAGAACTCAAGACGATGGAAGACTGGATCATCGAGCGCGAATATCGCAGTGTGCCTGGCGTCGCTGACGATTCCGGCTTCGGCGGCACCACCATGCAGTATCAAGTGCTTCTCGATCCCGCGCGCCTCTACAACTACCACCTCCCCGTTGCCCAGGTCCTCACCGCGCTTGCCGCCAACAACGCTAACACGGGCGGCGGTTTCTACTCCCAGGGTGGCCAGTTCTACTACGTTCGCGGACTCGGCTTGGTCAAAACCGCCGAAGACATCGAGCAGATCGTCGTTGGCAGCCAGAACGGCGTCCCCATTCGCGTCAAGGACATCGGCCACGTTGAGATCGGCCACGCTCCCCGCCTCGGCATCTTCGGCTTCCAGCAGAATGACGACGCCGTCGAAGGCGTCATCCTGATGCGCCGCGGCGAACAGACCCAGAACGTCCTCGCCGCTGTTGAGAAGAAAACCGAATTCATCAACAAAAACATCCTTCCGCCTGACGTGAAGATCCGCCCCTATTACGATCGTAGCGACCTCGTCCGTGTCACCACCGACACCGTTGAACGTAACCTCCTTCGCGGCATGGTCCTCGTCCTGCTCGTTCTCATCTTCTTCCTCGTCAGTGTTCGCGCTGCGATTATCACCTCCCTCACCATCCCTCTCGCCCTGCTCTTTGCTTTCATTTTTCTTCATGCCAATGGTGAGGCCGCCAATCTTCTCTCCATCGGCGCCATCGACTTCGGCATCATCATCGATGGCACCATCGTCATGGTCGAGAACATCTATCGCGAGCTCTCTCTCCGCAAAGGCCAGCCATACGAGCTCAAGGACGTCATTCTCGCCGCCGCTCGTGACGTCGACCGCCCCATTTTCTATTCCGTCGCCATCATCATCGCCGGCTACATTCCCATCTATGCCCTGCGCGGCCCCGCTGGCCTGCTCTTCCGCCCCATGGCCAACACCATGGCCTTCGCCTTGCTTGGCGCGCTCCTTTTCACGCTTACCCTCGTGCCCGTCCTCGTGTCGTACTGGTTCCACAAAGGCGCGGAGGAAAAACGCAATCGCATTTACGAAGCGATCCGTTCCGAGTACGGTCGCGAACTCAATTTCTGCATGCAGCGGCCCAAACTCACAGTTCTGGTGGTAAGCCTTATCCTTGGTGCCACGCTGCTCCTCATCCCTTCCATCGGCGGCGAATTTATGCCCCACCTCGACGAAGGCGCCATCTGGGTGCGCGCCACTATGCCCTACACCATCTCCTTCGAAGAGGCCAGCAAGTTTGCCCCGCAAGTCCGTGCTCTGCTCTCCAGCTATCCGCAGGTCACCGTCGTCGGTTCCGAGCTCGGCCGTCCCGATGACGGCACCGATCCCACCGGCTTCTTCAACTGCGAGTTCTACGTCGGTCTGCGGCCCTACGACGACAAGTCCTGGAAGGACGGCAAGATTCACAACAAGGCGCAGCTCACCGAAGCCATCGAAGAAAAGCTGCGGTCCTATCCCGGGGTCATTTTCAACTACACACAGCCTGCGGAAGACGCCGTCGACGAGGCCCTCACTGGATTAAAGAGCGCTCTCGCCGTCAAGATTTTCGGCACCGATCTCAACGTCCTCGAAGAAAAAGCGCTCCAAATCAAGCGCGTCCTCGGCCAGACCAAGGGCTTCACCGAACTCACCGTCGTTCGCGAACTTGGCCAGCCGAGTCTTATCATCGACGCCGACCGGCAGAAGATCGCCCGCTATGGCATCAACGTTTCCGACGTCGAAACCGTCGTCCAGGCCGCCATTGGTGGACAAGCCGCCACGCAAGTCATCCAGGGCGAGAAACTCTTCGACCTTATCGTTCGCATGGAGCCGCAGTTCCGCTCCTCCGCTCGGCAGATCGGCGATCTCCTCGTTCCCACTCCTTCGGGCACGCAGGTTCCCCTTTCCGAACTCGCCACCATCAAGGAATCCACCGGTGCCTCCTTCATCTATCGCGAAGACAATTCTCGCTATATCGGCATTCAGTTCTCCATCGAAGGCCGCAACCTCGAAGGCATCGTCAACGCGGGTCAGGCTGCAGTCGCCAAGAATGTGAAACTCCCGGAAGGCTATCGTCTCGACTGGGGCGGGGAATACACAGAGCTGCTCGACGCGAAGGCGCAGCTCATCATCATTGGCCCTCTCGCCGTGATGCTCATCTTTCTCATCCTCTTCGCGCTCTATGGCAACTTCAAATTCCCCCTTGCCGTCGTCCTCAGCGTCATCATGACCGAACCTGTCGGCGCACTGATCGCCCTCAGACTCACCCACACGCCCTTTAGCGCATCTTCCGTCCTCGGTTTGCTCGTGCTCATGGGCGTCGCGGTGGAGACTGCCGTCATCGACGTTTCTTACATCAACAAGCTGCGCCTTGAGGGCCAGAATATTTTCCAGGCTACCTATGAAGGTTCGCTGGTGCGCTTGCGCCCCATTATGATGACCGCGCTGGTCGCCTGCCTCGGCCTCCTCCCCGCCGCCCTCTCCACCGGCGTCGGTTCCGACTCGCAGAAGCCCTTTGCCATCGTCATCGTCGCCGGCCTCGTCTCGCGCCTCGCCCTCGGCCGCATCATCAGCCCTGTGCTTTACCAACTTTTCGCCCGCGAAGGCGACGTCCTTCAGGTTTAAATCCCATGGCGTTTTCCTCCAGTTGACGATTCGTGACGGTGCCGCCGTAAATCCGCCTGCGCGACTCCATTTCTCGCTAGCATGGAGTAGTTGCACTGTCGCATCCCATTAAACGGGGAACCTGATGAAAACTCGAATCGTCTTACTCTGTGCCCTCGCTTTTTGTACTTTCACTGCGCAGGCACAGGCGCAGTCCGCTCCGGCCGCTTCCCAACCGCCTAAGTCTGCCGAAAGCGCTTCTCCCGGCAACGCCTCGGCAAATCCCCCACCGGCAAAGTCCGCCATTGATCCCGCCAAGGAAAAAGACATCCGTCGTCTCCTCGAAGCCGCCGGCACCAAAGACCTGATGCTCGACCTGATCAATGGCATGGAAACGAACATCAAACCTATCCTTCAGAACTCGCTTCCGCCCGGCGACTACCGCGACAAGCTGATTGACGCCTTCCTCACCAAATTCCGTTCCAAACTCGATGTGAACCAGCTTCTCGCCTTGGCCGTGCCCCTCTATGATCAGAACTACTCCGACGCCGAAATCAAAAGCCTCATCGCTTTCTACGAAACGCCCTTGGGACAGAAAGTCGTTCGCGTCACGCCCTCGATGACCGCCGAAATGATGGAAAAAGGCCAAAAACTTGGGGAAGAGCTTGGTCGCGCTTCCATGCTGGAAGTCCTGGCGGAACATCCAGAGTTCGAAAAGGCGATGGAGGACGCCGAAAAGGACGCCACCGCGCCTTCGCCAAAGCCTTAACCTTCAGTTTGGAATGCGGGACAGTGCCCTAATTCAGAATTAGGGCAGCACCAAGTGCAGATGTTTGCTGCCGCCTTCCCCGCGCAACGCGGCCGGTGCCCGTCACCCGAATCTTCGGAACCCCTTCCAAAACTCCGGCCAGCTCTGCTTCAACCCACGGCAAACAAAAATATCCGGATGGTTTTCCGTCTCTTCATTCGGGACGCCATACCGATTGCTCGTATGCCCCGCCAATTCGCACGACGCAAACCGTTCCTCGACCCAATGCTGCGAGAATCCCGTCACAATCACCGTTTGCGGCGCCGTTGCTCCATACCCGCGCAGCCAGAATGAGTTCGTTCCGCTTATCGCCGTCGGCAATCCATGATCCGGCCCGTACAAATTCAGCGCGCCCGCTTCACCGTAATTTCCAGCTAAGATCCCGAGCTCCGTTCGGTCTTCCGCCGGTAATCTGTCGCGAATTTGCGCCACCGTTTCCGCCAATTCCTGCCATCCCAGTTCTTCGCGCAGATCGCCATTGATCTTGCTCGCAAACCGCCACAACCCCGAATTGACCGGCGCCATCGGCAACGTGATCGCGCCCACCAGCGCAATGTCCGCAAGCAGGGCCACCCACACCACTCCCCGCACCACATTCGCCCAGCCCGGCCATATCGTCGCCAGCTTCCCCTCGCCCCAGACGCTGCCCGCTGCATATAGCATCGGATACGCTGCCGCCAGGTAATACCCGCGCCCCTGCGCGATAATGAACAGCAACAGCGGCACGATGTACATCCATCCCAGCATTCGAAACCTCTTCCCAGCCGGCGACACCACATAGAAATGCAATCCCGCAACCCAGATCGGCACCGCTAGCAAAGTCATCTTCAACTGGTCTGGCAGGAATCCCTTCGTGCGCCCGATGCGTATGTCGCGTGCGTGGATATAGCTCAAAAAATCGAGCGAAATGAAATTGTGCCGCGCCTGCCAAATCACATTCGGCAGAAACACCAGGACCGAGATCCCAACGCCATACCATAGCCACTTCGTCCGCAGAAACCGCCGCGCATCCGTCAGCATCACCCCGGCCACGATGCCCAGCGCTAGGACGCCCATCGTCCATTTTGTTTCCATCCCCAGGCCCAACGATGCGCCAATCGCCAGCCACCAGCGCGCGTCATCGCTCTTCAACAACCGCAGCACGAAATATGCCGTCAACACCCAGAAGAAACAATCGAACGACACGTACTGCATCAGCGCCCCGGCACCCAGGCAGAAGGGAATCGCCGCAAACGCCGCCACCAGCACCGCCCCGCGCCGCCCTCCCAGTTCCCGCGCCATCAGTCCCGTCAGCACCACCGCCGCGGCTTCTGCCAGGGCTGCAAAAAACCGGAATCCCGCCAACGACCTGCCGAACAAAATCAGCGAAAGCCTGCCGAAGAACGGTGTTACCGGCGGATACGCCACAAATCCCCAATCCAGATGCCGCGCGTCTTCAAGCGTTGCCAGTTCGTCCCGATGAAAACCGTATTTTCCGCCGGTGATCCAGTGGACCACGATGGTCGCCAGCGCGATCCCCGCCAGCAGCGCCAGATCGCTTCTCCAAAAGCTCGTCTCTCCCTTGCTCACCGTCTCTGTTTCCACTCGGGGTACCCCTTTTCTGAACTGGCGATGATAACAGGGCCGAGCCGACATCGCCTTCACGTTTTCGATACAATGGCTTCGATTCCCTGGGAGCCCTCATGAATTACCGCCGCTTTGGTCGAACCAACTGGAACGTCAGCGAGATCGGCTATGGTATGTGGGGCCTGGCCGGCTGGAAAGAATCCGATGACGCGGAATCCATTCGCTCGCTTCATCGTGCCGTTGAGCTCGGCTGCAATTTCTTCGACACCGCTTGGGCCTATGGCGACGGCAAGAGCGAACAGATCCTCGCGTCTATTCTTCGTGAACACAAGAACGACGGCGCCGGCGGCCCGGACAAGCATCTCTACGTCGCCACCAAGATTCCACCGAAAAATCGCTGTTGGCCCAGCACCCGCACCTTCACTCTCGATGATTGCTATCCACCCGATTACATTGCGGAATATATCGAGAAAAGCCTGACCAACCTCGCTGTCGACACCATCGACCTGATGCAGTTCCATACCTGGGAGGACCGCTGGCTTAACGACGAGCGCCTGCCCCGCGCCATCGAAAACATGAAGAAGAGCGGCAAAATCCGCGCGGTCGGGCCCAGCGTCAATCGTTGGGAGCCCTGCAACGGCATCCGCGCCGTCCTCGAGGGCCACGCCGACGCCGTCCAGGTCATCTACAATATCTTCGACCAGAATCCTGAGGACGCGCTGTTTCCCATCTGCCGCATGAAAAATGCCGCTGTAATCGCCCGCGTTCCCTTCGACGAAGGCACCCTCACCGGCACGCTCACGGTCGCGTCCACATGGCCTGACGGCGACTGGCGCAACACCTATTTCGTTCCCGAAAATCTCAAAGCCAGCGTCGCTCATTCCGAAGCGCTTCGGCCACTCATCCCCGCTGGCCATACCATGCCTGAGGTCGCATTGCGCTTCATTCTCAGCAATCCTGACGTCAGCACCACGATTCCCGGTATGCGCAAGCTCAAGAACGTCGAAGCGAATTGCGCCGCCAGTGCCGCCGGTCCGCTTCCCTCTGATCTTCACAAGAAACTGCGCGCCCACCGCTGGGACCGCAATCCTACTTCCTGGTCACAATAAGAGAGCACGATGGCGCAGACACGAGTCCAGATTTTCGGTCAGAGTTTTTCGATTGGCGGCGATCTCGACGAAGAGTACGTCCTCAAACTCGCTGCCTACGTCGATGAAAAGATGCGCGCCATCGCCGAAATGACGCCTACCGTGGACACTCAGAAGATCGCCGTCATGGCTGCGCTCGCCATTGCCGATGAACTGCACTCCGTGCGGAGTCAACGCAGTGACCGCGATGAATTGTTGAAGGAACAGGCCGAACGCTGTCTCAATCTCGTCGAACGCGCCCTGAAGCAGACCGAGTAGCTTAACCCGCGTCAGCTCGCCCGCAACGACGCGCCCACATTTTTCTCTAGCGCCACGACAATCCGTGACGAAAACTCGCTGATCTGCGCGTCCGTGAACGTCGCCTCTTTGCTCTGGAACGTTACGCGTACCAGCAACGAATACTTCCCGGCCGGCACATTCTTCCCGCGGAACAGGTCCGCCGCCTCAATCGAAGCAATCTCCGCAATACCCAGCGCCTCGATCGCCTTCCGCACTTCGATAAAAGGCACGCCCTCCGCCAGGAACAACGAAAAATCACGCTCCACCGCGGGGAAGCGTGGCAATGGCTCATAGCGCCGGTTATTTTTCACGCCGTAATACATGCAATACAGCGGCCCGAGCGCAACTTCCGCAACGAACACGTCCTGGCGAAACTTCAGTTTGTCCGCCACCCGTTTCGCCAGCAATCCCGCTACGCCCAGTTCCTGCGGATTCTCCTTGCCCAGGAAAATCGCCCCGCGCTTTGCCGGATTCAGCCAGTCCGGCCCGCCATTCTCCCAGCGGAATCCGCCCGAAAGCACGCCGATCAAATCCAAATCGCCCTTCAAATCGCCAAAGCCGTATTCGCGCGGCGAATCGTAGAGCCCCTGCGCACGCGCGGCCCCCGTCGCCCCAATCGTCAGCACTCGCGTCTCCCGCGGCTTGCCATCGACGAAGCGATACTGGCTTCCGATTTCAAACAGCCGTACGTTGCGCTGCCCGCGATTCAAATTCCACTCAATCGCCGCCGCCATCGTCACCGCGCCCGTCGACTTCAGCACCCTCGCTTCCTCGCTCAACGGATTCGCGAGCTTCGCCGGCACCGCATCGGCCGGACGGAACAGTTCATTCCGCTCCTCCGCCACATGCGGAATCGTCAGAATCTCCTGGTACCCCAGCCCGATCAACCGCTCGCGCACCCGCGTCTCCGCTTCCTGGTGCGGCAACCGTGCTGCCCCCGCGCGTGCTGCCGGCAATCTCGGCGCAAAATTGTCCAGGCCGTATACGCGCGCGACCTCTTCGATCAAATCGATCTCGCGCTCTACATCCGCTCGCCACGATGGCTGCGTGCATTCCCACGCCGCCAGCAGGGAATTCGCTGATCCGCGCGTCGAGTCCACCCGCACCGGCGCAAATCCCAACGCCGACAGGATCGCTTCCACGTCTTTATCCGGCACGTCCGCGCCCATGATCCGCAGAAATTCCGCGCGCGTCAGCCGGATCTTCTTTGGCACCTTCTTCCCCGGATATACATCCACCACGCCGGCCAGCAACTCGCCGCCCGCCAATTGCAAAATCAGTTCTGCCGCCCGCCGCGAGGCCACTTCCGCCATCTCCGGATCGGCTCCGCGTCCGAACCGCGTGCTTGCCTCTGTGTGCAGCTTCAACGAACGCGCGGCCTTCCGGATCGCAATCGGGTCGAACCACGCGCACTCGATCAGCACGTTCTTCGTCGAGAACGAAATCTCCGTCTCTCCGCCGCCCATGATTCCGCCAACGCCCACGGTCCGCGAGCCATCTCCATCGCACACCATGCAGATATTCGAATCAAACGTGCGCTCGACGCCGTCCAGCGTCCGCATCTGCTCCCCGTTCTTTGCGCGCCGCACCACCAGCGAGTGATTCCGCACTAGGTCGTAATCAAACGCGTGCAGCGGATGCCCCAGCTCCAGCATCACTAGGTTCGTCACGTCTACCACGTTGTTGATCGACGCCACGCCCGCCGCTTCCAGCCGGTCCTTCAACCACGCCGGCGACGGTTGAATCTTCACTCCCCGAATGACTCTCGCTGTAAACCGTCCGCACAATTCCGGCGCGTCAATCTTCACGGTGACGGCGTCACTCGCCTTGCCGGTCGAACTTTCCGTCGGCCTCGGCGCTGTAAACTTCAGTGGCAAGCGGTAGATTGCGCCCACCTCCCGCGCAACCCCGAGCATCCCCAGACAATCTGGCCGGTTCGACGTCACTTCTGCATCGATCACCGCGCCGTGCGCGCCGTTCTCAATTCCCGCAATGTTCGTCCCAGACAGGGCCAGTCTCGACGCAATTTCCTCCGCCGGCGCCGTTACCGCCACAAATTCCTTCAGCCAGTTGTATGCGACTTTCATCGTCTATTCCAGCGCTTCCAATTTGCCCGTATACACTCGCGTCCGGTATTCCATACGCACCCGGCCATGCACCTGGTGCGCATCGAAAATCTGCTTCAATTCTTTCATCATCGGCTCGAACTGCCGATCCGCCGGCGTCGGCGCGTACGAACTGCTTCTCAGCCGCCCGCTCAAACCAGGAAAATCGAATTCCTGGTAGTTCGTCAATGCGTGCGACGTAAACTCGTTCTTGCTGAAAAATCGCAGCATGTCCTCGTTGCGTGGATAACTTTCATACACCCGCGCGTAATCGGTCGCGAACTTCCGCAGCAGCGCTTCGTATTCCCGCAAAAACGGCGTGTCTTTCAGCAGGCGCTCGTTCCACACGATGATCACGCGTCCGCCCGGCTTCAGAATCCGCCGAAACTCTTGCCGTGTCGGCTCCATCTCGAACCAGTGAAACGCTTGCGCCGCCGCTACAAAATCCACGCTGTCATCCGGCAGGGTTGTTGCTTCCGCCGAGCCTTGCACGCTCGTGAATTGCGGATAGCGCTTCAGATACTCTTCTCCCGCCGCCCGCATCTCCGCGTTCGGTTCCACGCCGAACACGCGATTGCCGTTTTCCAGAAAGACTTGACTCAGCAGTCCCGTCCCAGAGCCGACATCCGCAATCACGTGATGCGGCAACAGGTGGCACCACGTGCTCAGCAGACGCAATACTTCGCGCGGATATCCCGGCCGGTACCGCGCGTAGTCTTCCGCGCGATTCGAAAACCTCTGCTTGGCGTCTTCAAATGTCATAGTGCCGGTCAACTCCTACGGAAATTGCCGCAGGAACCGCACATCGTTTTGGAAAAACACCTGAATATCGTCGATCCCGTACTTCAACATCGCTAATCGGTCGATCCCGATTCCAAAGGCAAATCCGCTCACCTTTGCTGGGTCATAATTCACAAACCCATACACGGCCGGATCGACCATTCCTGCGCCAAACAGCTCAATCCAGCCCGCGCCCTTGCATTTGCCGCACGTTCCGCCGCTCTTCGCCGCTCCGCTCCCGCCACAGAACACGCACGATGCGTCAAACTCCACCGATGGCTCCGTGAATGGGAAATAGCTCGGCCGGAACCGCGTCTTCACGCCTTCGCCAAAAAACTGCTTCACGAAATAGTCGATCGTTCCCGTGAAGTCGCAGAACGTAATATCCGCATCCACCGCCAGTCCTTCGATCTGGTGGAACATGAACGAGTGCGTCGCATCCGGATTATCGCGCCGATACACCTTCCCCGGCACGATCACGCGCACCGGCGGCTCCCGCCGCTCCATCGTGTGAATCTGCACCGGCGACGTGTGCGTCCGCAGCAGCAACGGCCCCGGCGCGCTCTTCGGTACGTCCAGATAGAACGTGTCCATGTCGTCGCGCACCGGATGGTGCTCCGGAATATTCAACGCCTCGAAGTTGTAATACGGAGTTTCGATCTCCGGCCCTTCCACGACCGAAAACCCAATCGAAAAAAATATGTCTTCGATTTCCTGAAATACCTGGCGGATCAAATGGTGGGAACCAAACGGTCGCACCACTCCCGGCAACGACAGGTCCACGCGTTCTTTCGCTGTGGCTGCGCTCTCTGCGCCAGCCTCAATTGCCGCTCGCCTCGCTTCGATCTGCGCGTCCACGTGCGTGCGCAATTCATTCAGCGATGCTCCAACCGCGCGCTTCAGTTCCGGAGTTGCCGGCTTCAGCCAGTTATCCGTAACCAGCGTCAATGCCCCCGACTTGCGCCCGAGCCACCCATCTCGCAGCGCCTTCCAGGAATTCTCGTCGCCCGCCTTCGCTGCTTCCGCGTCAAACTGCTCGCGCAGCCCTCCAAACAAAGCTTTCACCTGCCCGGCATCGGCCACGCCTAGTGCGGCAAGTGTTTTGTCGAGACCTGCTTCGGTAGTGGGCATGTTCGAAGAATAGAGTACATCCAGAATCCGTGTAGGGGCGCAGCAGGCTGCGCCCCATCTCGGCACTACTCGATCCCTAAAGCTACAGCTTTACGCCTTCGGTTTTACCGCCGGCTTCGGCGCGTGCGCCTTGGCCTTTTCCGCCAACTGCGCAAACCCCGCCGGATCGTGCACCGCGATGTCCGCCAGCACCTTGCGATCAACCGCGATGCCTGCGGCTTTCAATCCGTGAATCAACTGCCCGTAGCTCAGCCCGCTTTGCCGGGCTGCGGCGCCGACGCGCTGAATCCACAACCTACGATACTGCCGCTTCTTCACGCGGCGGTCGCGCTTCGCATAACGGTCCGCGCGATTGGCCGCCTCCTGCGCCGATTGGTACAGCTTGCTCTTCGTCAGGAAGAAGCCCTTCGTCCTCTTGAGATACTTCTTGCGCCGGGCCCGGCGCTTTGTGCCGCGTTTTACGCGTGGCATGGGTTTTCTCCTTCAGTTATGGGGAAACCAAACAGGTTGCGGGGAAACGCCAGACCACAACGCTTCTTGCAACGGGTTTGTTTCCGGTGTGTTCGGGTCGCTCACTTCGCAACCCGTTTGCCGCGTCGCGCAACCGAAGCCGCGCTTCGCAGCGTGCGCCGATTCGAAAATCAGCGCGACTGCCCCGCTAGGGGCAAACGGCCGGCAGGCACCCGTGTAGCGCTGCCTGGCTCGTTTTGTTTCGACGGATTCCCCGCCGAACAAACTCTTTGGTGGGGGCGCAGTCCACTGCTCCCCAATTCGGTATTCCCGATCCTACGCCCCGTACGGCATCATCTGCCGGACTGCGGCCACGTCCGTCTTGTCCACCTTCGTCAGTTTCTTCAGCTTGCGCATCCGCTTCGCCGCTTTTGTTCCCAAAAGGTGCCGCTTGCCCGAGTGCATGCGCAGCACTTTGCCATTCGCCGTAATCTTGAAGCGCTTCTTTGCGCCGCGGTGTGTCTTCAGCTTCTTCTTGGGTTTCATCGAATTGCGTGGCATTGCTCTTGAATCCTCTCCGTGCTTACTGATCTTGTTGTGTCGAAAATTCTCTCCGGGCGGCTGCTACGCGCTTCGCGTCGCCGCTCCAGTGCCCTTTTTCGGCGCCAGCAGCGCCACTAGGACGTTCCCTTCCATCCGCGGCGGCGTTTCGATTTGCCCGTGTTCGCCAATCTCGCCCAGCAACCGCGTCATCTTCGCGCGGCCCACTTCCTGGTGCGCCATCTCGCGTCCGCGATGGAAAATCATGGCGCGAACCTTGTGGCCTTCGCCCAGGAACTTGATGATCTGATTCTTGCGAACCTGAAAATCGTGCTCTGCGGTCGCCGGCCGGAACTTCACTTCCTTCAACTGCGAGCCGCGGCTGCTCTTCCTCTGCTCGTGGGCCCTTTTGTTCAACTGGTATTGGTATTTACCGTAATCGGTAATCTTGCAAACCGGAGGATCCGCCGTCGGCGAAATCTCCACCAGGTCCAATCCACGTTCTCGGGCCACCCGAAGCGCCTCGAATGGCTGCATTACTCCTAACTGCGCACCGTCTTCATCGATTACCCGGACTTCCCGAGCGCGTATTCGCTCATTGATCCGGGTACGGTCGGCTTGCCGGAAATTCCGCTCTGCGATAAATCCCCCCTGGCTAAGAAAAGGCACCCTGCTCTGCAGGATCAAACCCCGTTTAGACACCTGCCCCACTGCCGTTTCCACAGCCCCGGGCAGACTTCAAAGTATAGCACGCAAAAGGGATGGCCCGACAAGTAGTCACCGCTCTCTACCCAGCGTTCTCGCGATCCGGTCGCCACCTTCGCGATCGCAATTCGAATTCCCCCAATTGCCCGCCGATATACGCGTGCAACTGCACCTCTCCCGCCCCCTCCATTCCTCCCGGCCGACACCCCCCTTCCGCTCCAGCATCCTCCGCAAGTTCCCCGTGGCGCTCCCACCGGTTTAGCACGCACTTGCCCGGCGCCGTCGACGACGGATGCGCCGACTGCGCTCCCCACTCAACGTGAAACGGCAGGATGCCTTTTTTGTCGTCCTCGAGCATCAGCGTCTTCCAATCCAGCGTTTCGCCTGAGGGTGTTGTCCGCGAGCCAGCGGTCGGCCCGATGCACTGCACGCCCCGGTCCCGCAAGTGAACGGCGTATTGCTCAATGTTTTTCACCGCAACCGCCCAACCCACCAGAATCGGCTCGCTCAGCGTTGGCAAGTCTTTCTGCCATCTGAGCTCAGACTGCTCTGGGTCCGGCGCCAGAATTTCGAGGTATGCCTTTTGTCCCAGCTTCAGCAGCGCATTCCGCGTCCCTCGCCCCGGATGCGCCCCACCAATTGCTGCGCGATAGCCCGACAGCTTCTCTACGTACGCGATTCCTTCCTCGAGATCGCGACAGCCCAGAATGATGTGATCTGGTTCCGGTAACGTCACGCTGTTCGAACCCTCCGCCTTGGAACAGGATGCCACGGCTGCGCCAACCGTCATCCCAAGAACGATCACGTCCCTGGCGCAGAAACGTAATATCCCGGCCGAGCCCGCACGGTAAGGTCCTTGCGATCCAGTTCCACGGTAATCTCGTGGTAGCCCTCTCCGTCCGTTCCTGTCGGCGCATATGTGATCGTGTATTGCGCGTGCAACTCCCCGCCAATCTCGTCGATCACCTTCTCCAGCGTCGCCTGTTTCCAGGCCGACGCGTGTACCCCACCCGTCGCCGCCGCCGCGATCTCCAGTTGTTTCGACGTCACCTTGTCCTTCGAGTGTTGGATCACCGACACCGCCAGTGCCATCGCTCCAGCCATCGGCGCCCCTGCCATCTGCTGCTGCATTTCCGTCGTTGGTGTCTGCACCGTTCCTGGTGGTGGCGGAGTGCTGTACGTTCCTTCCGGCGTCACGCGCGG